>ERZ894183.2097-NODE-2097-length-9443-cov-12.764593_pt1 | contig 9443 bp, 18 predicted proteins | sample MGYA00380279_ERZ894183 | MGnify/ENA primary metagenome ERZ894183 (study PRJEB32331, sample SAMN06328422) | human gut metagenome | biome: human gut microbiome; feature: stool | host: Homo sapiens | collected 2013-06-26 ... | reverse complement strand
CCTTTCTTTCGTGCTGCCGTGCCGCCCCACCATTTTCGTGGGGTCAGGAAAATGATCGACGCAGGCCCCGGGCGAAGCGAAACGGCCCGAAAAAAATTTTTGCTGTCTGCGCGTTTTTTGGGCTCGCCAGCACCGCAGGCGTTAGGGGTGCGTCACAGTACCTTCGGCCGCTCGTCGTGCCCGTGGTGGCCTCTGTGAGGCCGCGTGTCGCGTCTTTTTCCTGCGCGTGTGTTGGCCCTCCCTCGTGCGCTTGGCCGCCTTGGTGGGCGTCCTGCTGGCCGTGGTCGCTGTCCTTGGCCTATATGCCGAGGGCTCGCTTGAGGTGGTGGTCGAGTCGCTTCTTTGTCTCGGTGTTGAGCCGCAGCATGATGGCCTCATTGGTGCGGTCGCTGGTTATCATCTGCGGCACCGAGATGGTGGTCATCTTCTGGATGTCGGTGCGGGTTGTGCTCATGCGCTGGAATGGGATCCAGCTCGTGCCGTCGGCTTGGGTGTTGCCCGTCCCCATGAGGATCCAGTGAGACCGCTGCGAGTATGGCCCGCCCTTGGTGCGGGTGTTCTTGTAGCGGCCGATGACCTTCTTGCTGCCCTTGAGGATCTGCGCCTTCAGGGTGTAGCTCTTGCCAGCCGGCGGGGCCTTTGGCGTCATGCCGAAGTGCACAGGGGTCAGGAGCCTCCCCTTGTATGTGAGCGCGAGCTCCTCAATGGTCTCGCCTGTGATGCGGATAGTGCCCGCCATCTTCTTCGGCTTTCCCGAACTGGAGGGCACGATCTCGCCCTTCTTGATGTTGTAGACCGCCGTGACCTCTTGTGCGATCCATCCCGGGGCTCTGGCCTTCACATCCTTGACCGTGTTGCTGATGGCCTTGCGCCCTCCGTCCTGTATGGCCTGCACATCAGCCACGAGCTGCCGCAGGTTTTCGAGCTGCACGGTCACGCTGCTTGCCATCGGCGTCACCTCCTTCGCTGGACAGAAAAAGCCGCCGGGCTCCTTACGGTTGCCCGACGGCTTTCTCGCTGTCGTTTTACGGTTGTTGCTGTTATTCTGCCGTATATTCTCCCGGCGTCTCCCGGGCGTCCGGTGGTCTTTCGACATGATACAGGATAGCATGGGCCGTTGCTTCCTTTCAATGGATTTTACTGCCCTTTGCTTCCCTTTACTGCCTTTTACTGCCGCGGCTCCTTATCCTTCAGGATCTCGGCCATCCGCAGCAGGGCGCGGCCGTGTGCCTTGTATGTCCTGTTCTGGTAGCTGTCTATCCTCTCGAGGTAGTCCTGCCGATCACTGAACAGGACGGCGCAGATCCCGTCCCAGTCTGCCCGGTCAAAGTAGCGCAGCCGCAGCACGGCGCGCTCGTCAGGGTTTTCCACCTGCTGGATCATGGCCTCGAGGGCGGTGCGCTCCTCGCGCTCCTCTGCGAGCCGCTCCTCGATCTGCTCCTCGAGCTCCATCTTCCTCAGCACCATCATCCCGGTGCGGTCGGTCGGTGTGCCGGATCCTCGTGGCATACCCGTCATATCGGGCCCGGGCGGCGCGGCCATGGTCATCTCCATGCGGCCGAGGCGCTCGTACTGGTTGTCTATTTCACGGAGCAGGCGGGTGTATTTCCCGAGCCTCTCCTTGATGTCGTGAGTGATCGGCTTGTCGCTCATTTAGGTCAGGGCGTCACTCCTGTCCACCTCCTTCCTCGTCAGGGCCGAAGATCCCGGCGATCTCCTCACGCGAGAGCTCCCGGCCTTGACGGACGCAGCGCACATTCTGTTTTCCTGTTATTCTGATGTACCGCTTCACGATCACATCGGTGAAGGCCGGCGTCAGCTCCATGATGTAGGACGGCTGGCCGTATGCCTCGCAGGCTGCCAGCGTCGTGCCGGAGCCGCCGAAGGGGTCGTAGACTCCCCGGGCGAAGTCCGTGTTGTCGACGAGCTTCTCCAGCAGCTCGACCGGCTTCTGCGTTGGGTGCAGCTCATTCCCGGAGCGGGAGACGCTCAGGACGTTGCCGTAGCCCTTGTGGCCGTCGAAGTGCGTGGCGGCCCGGGCGGCGAACAGTATGAGCTCATGCTGTGAGCGCCATCCGACGCCCATGCCCGGCGTGCCCTTGTCCCACACGAGCTCCGACTTGACGCCGAAGCCGGCGGCCTCGACGAGGTCGAACAGGTACACCCACATTCTCCAGTCGGTGAAGATGTAGGCATACAGGCACGGAATGTCGGTCAGGGCCGCCCGGATCAGGTTTTGGTAGCCCCGGGTGCTGAGGATGTCGTTGGCGATCTTCGGGGCCTTGCCGTCCTTGCGCTCGGTTCCGATGCTGCCGGTCGACTTCTGTGCCTCCTTCTGACCGCCGGAGCAGTAGGGCGGGTCGGTCAGCAGGATCTCGGGCTTTGCCCCGTCCAGCAGTAGGGCGCGATCCTCCGGGTGCGTGCAATCGCCGCAGAGGACGCGGTGCCGGCCGAGGATCCACAGGTCGCCGTACTTGGTGACGGGCTCGGCCGGTGGCGGGATCTCAGCGTCGGGGTCTCCTTTTGGCTCCTCGGTGTGCAGCGCCTCGGACAGGGCCGTCACGATGTTCCCGTAGTCCTCCTCGGTGTAGCCGGAGAGCATGAACGGGATCTCGCCGGTGTCGATGTCGGCGAACACTTCCGCGAGGAGCTTGTTGTCGGTGGTGGCGAGCTCGGCTATGCGGTTGTCGGCCGTCAGGTCTGCCAGCTCCTCGGCCTCGCTGGCGTAGTCCTGATAGTCGACCGGGGCCTCGGTCATGTCTCCCAGCTCTGCGGCCATCATGCGGCCGTGTCCTTTGACGATGAAGCCGCTGCGCTTGCTGACGGTGATGGGCCCGCGCCAGCCAGTGGCCCGGATGATGGAGGAGAGGAGCTTGATCTGCTCCGGCGGGTGTTGGTTTGGGTTTTTCGGGTTTGGCCGCAGATCCTTCAGCGGGACGATGGCGTCGTGAGCGCAGAACACAGGGACGCCGTCGGCGTAGGCTTTAGGCTGCGCGGCCGTGGTGTACTCGGCCAGCTCGGGGCCGGCCTGCGGTTGTGGTTTGTCTTTTTCCATGTGTTTCCTCCTTTACCTCTCGAAGATCACGAGGAGGATGTGCCAGTTGTTCAGCATGGCGTTGAGGGACGAGTAGGGGCACTTGAGGCCGTCATCCGGCGCGATCAGGACGACCTCGCCGCGGCGCTTGACGATGGTGACGGCGTAGAAGCGGCCAGCGTGGAAGCCCATGCTCCCGTGCTTGCCGGTGAAGATCGCGCTCGCCCTCACTTTCGGTCGGTTCCGCAGCTCCTTCTCCAGAAGCTCGCGGGCCTTTTCTCTATTCATGCCGGTTGCCTCCTTTCAGGTAGCCGAGCCCTCCACAGCGGTCGCATGGGACAACGGTGTCCTGCACACGGATGGACGGCCCTCCGATGTATCGAGCGGCCTGCATGGCCTTGACCTTTCCAGAGCCGAGGCACTTCGGGCAGAGGCGCCCGAGGTCGTCTGGCACCTTGATGATGATCTCACTCACGACGGCCGCCTCCTCTCTTGAAGCGTCCTGCCTGCGGGCAGGTGGCCCAGTGCGGCCGGTACCCGGCGTCGGTGGCGTCAGCTCCCGTGGTGATGGTGCAGGCGACGACCTCCCCGCGGGTCGTGACGATCCTGTCTTTCCCTTCGGGGTCTGCCTTGTAGTAGACCGGCGACGGGTCGCATGGCATAGCCTTCCCGGCCGGTGTCTTGATCCAGACGATGCGGGCGCCACATCCGCGGCAGGTTGCTTTGTTCATCTTCTGCCGGCCCTCCTTTCCTCCTGCTTGAAAAAGGCGATCCGCTGCTTCAGCTTGAGATCTGTCTCCCCGGGCTGTCTCTCGAGCCCGTAGTGCCGGGCCTCCTCGTCGATTCTGCAGCTGTGCTCCTGCCGGCGCCGGCGTTCCTCCGTCTGCTCGACGCCCACCTTCACGAGGACGACGATCAGGATGACCAGAGCCACGGCGAAGAAAATGGCGACCGGGATCCAGAGCGGGGCCAGCACCCACAGCCAGCTCCAGTCGATGAAGCCGGTGAGCTTCAGGACGATGAAGGCGATGGCGAGCAGCCCGCAGAAGCCGATCCCGCCGGCGGCGCCGTTGTTGTTTCTGTTCTCATTCATGGTCTTTTTCCTCCTTCTGGTTTTCCGGGCGCATGGGGCACCACTTCGGCGACGTCTTGATCGCCGGCTTTCTTTCTCCCGGCGGGGTGTAGCCTATGAAGGCAGCCAGCCGGGAGCTGCGCGGGCACACTCTGTTGAATGTTTCGAAGGCGTCGGGGTGTACGCACATACAGTCCCCGCGTGGGCCCTTCAGGTGGCTGTTGTTCCCGGTCACTTTCGCGTAGCCCGTCACCCGCATGAAATAGCACGAGCGGCAGGCCGGTCTCTCTTTCATCTTCCAGACCTCCCTCCTCTGAGCGCGCAGGCGGTACAGGCCGCACGGAGCCACGGCTCCGCTGCGAGCGCCTGACGAGCGATCTCGGTCTCCCAGCACTCGGCCCCGCACACGGGGCAGGTGGTGAGCTTCCAGTCGTCCCGGCCCGGATCCGGGATATTGTCACGCAGCGGCATGGCAAGGATCCCGCCGTCTCCGGCCTCATGAGGTGCGAGCACGCCCGGATCGTCGTCGGGGATCATGTCGTTGAGGATCTCGTCGTACTTGTCGCCGATGGCCTTTTCGGCCGCCTTCCATGCCTCTCCATGGTCTCTGTCCTCCGGCGTTGCTACATGAGCCAGCTCGTGGGCCAGCAGCTCAGGGGCGGCACTGATGGGCGCCTCGGCCGAGATGCAGACGATGGGCGTGCTGCCGTCGTCGGGGAAGATGGTCAGACCGAAGGCTCTGTTGCCCGACTCGTCGCACAGGTCGGGGACGAACTGCGCATGGTAGTCGATGCCGGGGTAGAGCTCAGCGAAGGCCCGGGCCACGATGGCCGACGGGTCGTTCATGTACGGCGACGCCATGGGGCCGATCTGCTCGTACTGCTTCAGGGCCGTGTAGGTCTGGCGCAGGGCGGCCCGGATCTCGTCTTTCCTGAAGCCGTTGAGCGTTGGGCCGTTGAGGACGAGGTCGAGCAGCTTGTCGCTCCATTCCTCCAGCAGATGCGTCTCGCTCATGTATCGAGCGGCTCCGGGGTCGGCGTCAACCTTCTCCCGGGTGATGGTTTTGTAGTCTTTCATCTGGCGCCTCCTTTGAAAAAACCTGCAGGATCCCGGTGGAGCTCGTCGAGCGTGTCATTGATGCCTCCGGCGATGCACTCGGCCATGGCGGTCGCCGTCTTGGTCTCGGCGTCCTTGGCCGCCTTCTCGATGGCCGGGCCGATCTCCCACGGCTCGAGGCCGGTGTTTTCGTAGAGGGCGAGTCGCTGCACGAGCTCCTCCTTGGTCGCCGCGCTCCAGTACCCGGTCTTGATGCCGTTGCACCTCTCGTGCGTCATGCGTTCCATGTAATCGCTCCTTTCTGAAGGCCGAGCGGGCCGTAGCCCGCCCGGCCGATGTCTTACTGCATGATGACGACCTTGCCGGCTTGGATCAGGTCGGCGAGGTTGGTGTTGAAATAGTCCGCGATGTTCTTCTTGGCCTCCAGCTTCCAGATCCCGCCGTCGGCCTCAAAAAAGCCGATGCCCTCGTCAGGATCCACGCGCAGCAGGAACTCGCTCTCGGGCTGCTCCACCTCGAGGAAGGTGCGGAAGGGTCGAAGCAGGACGCGGGGCTTCACCTCGACCAGAGCATTGAGGGCCACGCCCTGCCGGGCCTCCACGGTCTGCGTGACGCCGTTGTCCTTCGTGCTGACGCTGTTCTCGTCCGTCATCCGGCTCAGCAGGTCGAGCAGGTAGGCCGTGCCCTCGTTGGGTATGAACAGGCTGCGCAGCTCGATCAGAGCGGCCTCGCGGCCACGGAAGCCGGTGCGCAGGCCCGGAGCGTCGGCCTCGGCGCGGTAGAGGATGTTGCGGGAGAAGTCCGGCAGGTAGGTGGTCATGACCTCGACGCTCTTGTAGCTCTTGGCCTGCACCATGATGGTCGTGTCGACCTTCTCCAGCTCGGTGCGGATCAGCTTGCAGACTCCGTCGAGGCCGCTGACGCTGATGGCCTCGGGGCGGTCGACATGGGGCGGGATCCGGGTGAGGTGGCCGTCGGTGTAGGTCTGGCCGCCGATCTCGAAGATCTTGGTCTCCTTCAGGCTGACGATTTTGTCGATCATTTTGGCGAGCATGATGTTGTCCTCCTTGTTTATGAATATTTATGCGGTTATGCGTGAGTGACGAGCTTGAGGAGCTTCGGCTGCTCCTGCTGCGTTCCGTCCATGTTCAGTTGTCCGGGCACCTGCGGCACCATCTCGGCCACGACGAGCTCGCCGTTGCCGTCGCCGGTGACATAGAGCGAGGTGGCGACCGGGTTGGTGGCCGCGAGGGTGCTCTTGGCCGTCACCGAGACTTGGATCTGCCGGCGCTCGTCGTCCGGCGTCAGCTCGATGGTGAGGGTGATCTTGCGCTTGGCGGTGGCCTTGGTGTTGGGGTCGAGGATGTTCTGGATCACCTTGTCCATCTCGTAGTCGACGCGCTCCTCGAAGGCTCCACGGGCCATGCGCATGATGCTGTCGCGGTTGTTGGTCTCGTTCATTTGGTTTCTCTCCTTCCTGTCATGCCCCGGGGCCGAGGAGCGTCGTCTGCTTCGGCCCTTCGGCGGGATTGTCGGCCGGTATGGCCGCAGGCTTGTCGGCGTCCGCTGCGGGCTGCGCCCGGGCCCACACGGCCTCGGTGGCGTCCGAGCGGGTGGCCTTCCTGCGGCCGACCGTCTTGAGGATCCCCATCTGCTTCATCTCGGTGAGGCGCGGGGCCACATAGTTGCGGTTGAAGTACGGGATCTCGCCAGCGGCGACGAGCTCCTCGGTGATCTCGCTGGCGGTCATCTGCCGGCCGCCGAGCGTCTCGAGGATCAGCCGGCAGCGTTTCTCCCTTTTCGGGAGTACGGCGTCATAGCTCTGGCGCCGGGTTTCCTTGGTTGTTCTGTCCATCGGTTTCCTCCTTTCCGAAGAATGGGCAGCGGGTGAACTCTCCTTTGCAGGTTTTGTCCCACATCAGTGAAGGCAGCGGGCTGGTGCACGCTGCGCAGTCGACGGCGTCATGGACTCCGTCGGCCCAGTACCCTTTGTAGTGGGGGCAGTCGCTCTTGTAGAATGGGCGGCCGTGCTTCAGGTATATGGTGTATTTGTCCGAAGTGTCTGCCGTTTTGATGATCCAGCCCCACGGGAGTCCCTTGCTCTCGAGATATGCCTTCGACTCAGCGAAGCCCGGCAGCGTTAGCGGATCCACCAGATCCGGCCGTTGTGGTTGTTTCACTTTTTGCAACACTTCGTCCATGGTGATCTGCTCCATCTGCTTCCTCCGTTCTGGACTCTCTGCTCGGCACTTCGTTTCCCCACGAGTCCCACCCGGGAGCCGTCTCTCGAGCGAAAAGCTCGATCCGAGGCAGGTCGCCCATCAGCTCGACGATCCTGTCGCGGGCCTCTGCCGGCTTTCTGCTGTGCTGCTGGATAGGGGAGAGGATGACGCTGTGCACGCTCGCGCTCACGCGCTTCGGTTTTCCCTTCACGGCGAGCAGGCAGATCTCGGAGTTGCTGCGCGTCCAGTTTCCGAGCCCCCAAAACAGGCCGGCACCTGTTTTGTTCTGCTTCACCCAGTTGAAGGCGATGGTCTTGTAGGTAAAGCCCCACGCCTCGATCACCTCGAGGGCCTCGCGCAGCATGGGGAAGGTGGCCCACATAAAGAGGGCGCAATCACTGTTAGCAATACCCCCCCCGCGTCTCCGACGCCCATTTTCTTGATCTCCTCGACCGTCATGGTGCCGTAGTGCTTCGAGGCGGCTGCCCGGGTGCCCCTGTTCTGGTAGCTCCACGGCGGGTCGGCGTATATGATGCTGTACTTCTTGTCGGGGAGCGGGATCATGGCGTCGCCTCCTTCTTGAGCTCTTTCTTCGCCTTAGAGATCAGCCATGCCCTGATGCACCTCTCGCAGGTGGCCTCGTCCACATAAACGCGGCGGCATTTCTCGACGGAGTCGTAGCGGCACAGGCCGTCGGCCTGCATGATCTTGGCCGCTATCTTCACAGCCCTGCTGTCGACTGTGTCCTTCATGGCTTTACCTCCCCGACGATGATGGTGGCAGGCTGCTCTCGGATCATCTTCTTCAGACGCTCGAGCTCCTCGGGGCTCAGGTCTTTCACAGTGATGGACTCCGGCGGCAGCTTGTCGAGGAACTTCACGAAGCCGGCCACGACCGGCACCTTGTAGGGCTTCAGCTCGTCCCGGGTCATGTACTTTCGGCCGTATGTGGCGGCCATGTCCCTCCAGACGGGCCACGGGACGCGGTAGCACTCAGTCAGGCCCATGGAGACGAGGACGAAGGTGACGGCGCCGAGCTTGTGGTGGTGCTCGAGGTCGTCCTGCTGCTCTTTGGTCAGCCGCTTGAACTCGATGCGGTCGTCGTCCGTGTGCTTGGCCTCGAAGTAGATGCTCCGGCCTCCCTTCAGCGTGCCGCCGTAGTCCGGCTGCGCTTGCTTGGTGTAGCAGGCGAGGAACTGGCCCCGCTGGTTTTTCGGGCCGAGCGGCTTCATGGGCTCCGGCGTTTTCTCGATCTTTGCGAGCCCTCGGTCTCGGTAATAGGCGCACGAGCCTTCGATCATCGCCTCGAAGTAGCCGCCGGCGAGCCGGGCCTGCTTGCCACGGATCTGCGCCCTGATGTGCTTCTCTGCCTCGTATGGTGTCGGGTCATTGTAGCCCTCGGCGTTTTTTCTCGGGTTGTCCATGGCTATCACCCGCCGATCTGGAGCCGGCTGCCCGGGTTGGCCTTCAGGCGCTCAGCGAGGTCGATGATGATGCGACCGTCCAGCTCGACGGTGATGGGCCCGTGGTCGAGATGCTCGTTGCAGCGAGCCATCGCCCGGAAGGCCGGAAGGTGCAGAACGACGCTGCCGGCGTCCTGCGGCTTCTCGTCCTTCTTCTCGGGCTCTCCGATCTCGCTGATCGCCTCGTACCCGTTACGCACGGGGATCCCGCGCTCTCGGGCCAGCTCGATCTCGGCAGCCATGCCGGCGGTCGGGCAGTCGAGACCGAAGGCCCACAGCTCGTCGCACATGAGCACCAGATCGCGGCCGATGCTCAGGCCCAGCTCGCGCTCGGCCGGGATGGTGTCGTCCATGAACTGCGTGAGGTAAATGTGCGGGGTGATGGGGATGCAGCCGCGCTCCACGGCGGCCCGGCTGAACTCTTTGGCCCGCTGGATGTTGTTCTCGTAGTCCCCGCGGCACGGGGAACAGATGTAGACTTTTTTCATGTTGTTATGTCCTCCTATCTCTGGCGCCAGCTCTGGCCGGTGAGGGTGATGGCCCTGCACATTTCCATGAGCCGGTCGATGGTGGCCCGGGCCGTCATGCTGTCGTGGC
>ERZ894183.2075-NODE-2075-length-9530-cov-11.941847_pt1 | contig 9530 bp, 10 predicted proteins | sample MGYA00380279_ERZ894183 | MGnify/ENA primary metagenome ERZ894183 (study PRJEB32331, sample SAMN06328422) | human gut metagenome | biome: human gut microbiome; feature: stool | host: Homo sapiens | collected 2013-06-26 ... | reverse complement strand
TTCTTACACCATGACAGTAATAAACGGGTTCTGCAATCAGACCTTTCAAAGCAAATAGACGCTTTACAAGTAATGATGCCATTTCATGCACCCCTTTCCAAATATGAGAATATGCGGTATAATGATCTTGTCAGAGAACTGTTACCACATATTCGGTTTACAGTCACATTAGAGAGTCCTCTGTCATGAGGACTTTCTGATTAGGTGGGTGATCTTATCCTCGCTTTCAGCATTTGCTGTTCACCTCCTTGCTTTTGATAACATCATTTTACCACCCCAAGATTCATCTTTTTACCCACAGGGAGTAGGCAAAATAAGTTGCTTTGTAAAATCATTACTTATTTTCATTTGTAATTCCTCCTAAACATTTAAAGTTTCAAAGAACTGTTTGCTTTGATAAATTAATAATATCAAACAATAAATTTTTCTCCATCTACCGACAGTGGGTTGACAGTTCTTTTATTTTTCCCTTTATTTCATCCCGTAGTTCATTTAAATTTATATCTATTACGGCTGCCATATATAAAAACTGTGTTGTTTTAGGTATGCGCCCTGTTTTTCCATAAAGTTCATAAGCTTGCATTGTTTTTGCAGAAACATTAATTTCTTCCGCTAACGCTTCTTGTGTACAATTCCTATTTTTGCGTGCAGATGAAATACTATCTTTTATAAGCCATTTGATATAGTCATTTAACTCTTCAAAATTTATTGTTTTTTCTTTTTCACAAACAACCTTTGTATGTTTTTCCATTTTGGTATAATCTCTTATACCGACGTCAGTATCTTTCTTTCTTTTTTTTCGTTGTCAACAATTATTACTATAGACCGTTCCAAAAAACACGTTTTTTACATGACTTATGTAAAAAATTGTCACAACTTGTCTTGAGGGTGTATACTAAAGAAAAACGATAGGAGAGAACGATAATATGGGAACTTTTAAATGTTTAAATTGTCGTATCGGACAAACAATTATTAAAAATTACAAAGGCATCTTTAAAAAGGGAATTACAGAAATCGACAGAACTGCCCTTGAAGAAATGAGTAAAAATCTATGGGATATAACAAATTTATCCGAAGAAAATTATGCAAAAGACGGATTACTAGAAAAATTGATTGTTCTTTCAAGATTCACATATGAATATGATCCGGAAAAGGATGCAAAGCTAACAGAACACCAAATGCCAGATGAAGTATTATTAACTGATTTAGAAAACTGCATGTGCCTTGAATACCTAAAACCCATTATATCTGCACTAAAGGGATTTTATAATGGTACAAATGACGCTATTTTAGAAAAACGTAGATACTTAGTTAATATATTGAATGAAATGAATGAGTTAAACAAACGTATTCCAGAATACAAATATGATTCGGCTAAAAATGTTATTAGCAGATTTTCAAGCTATAACGAAAGCGATGATGATAAGGTAGCTTCTAAAATTGCAAACGGATTAAAATACATTTTCAAAAACTACTTTACATTTTCCCTATCTAAAAATGCAATACAAACTCCTGCACAGTGTTTTAATACAACTATTTCTGAAATTGTACAGGAATCTCAACCTCTCTTAAAAACAAAGCAAGAAAGTAAACAATTTATTGAACGTGTAAATCATTTACCAAAACAACATGCAATTATTATGCAAGAATATCTTAGAAATGCTTTAAAGAATATAGGAATAACACTCAACTCTATTATGGAACTACAAGATATGACCGATCAAGATATTGCAAAATTACTTGATTGCAAAGCTAATAAAATTCAAGCTTTACGGACTCAAAAAAGTACAAATGAAAGTCAAGATTTCATAAACTTATTAAGTAGAGGATTATTTGTTTCAGAAAGTGTTATTCGTACTGGATATGGGCAAAAGTTCGGAAACTGGAATGACATGCTAAAAGGTGACATTCTAAAAGAAGCAATGGAAGACCAAAACAAAAGCAAATCCCAAATAATAAATCAGATCAGAGAAAATATTCACTCTTATATTGAAAGTGAAGAAAATTTCAAAAAAATATTGGAAAAATTTTCCAACGTATTTGAAGCAGAAGAAATTGCAATATTTTCCTCTTTAGAAGAATGCTTTGAAAATCTTTTACACAAAGAAGATGCTTACACCTTATTAGAAGTTCTTGAAAAACTGAATAATGCTTAAAACGTAAAAAGAGTAGGTAGATAATCTGCCTACTCAATTTCAATTATTGAATTATTTCCGTTTCTTTAAGATTGTTGCAAGAGCAACTCCGAGTGAAGCAAGTCCGGCTCCTGCAACTGGAAGTGCAGAAGTTGTATCTCCAGTTTTTGGAGATGTTCCCTCTTTCTTCGTTTCTGTTGCCGGAGTCTGTGTCTCTTCTTTATTGGCTTCTGGCTGATTGCTCGGTACTTCTGCTTCCGGCTGATCTGGTCTCTCTGGATTCTCTGTATCCGGATTCTCTGGTGTTTCTACATCTGGATTTTCCGGTTGTTCCGGCTTCTGATCTGGATTCTCCGGTTGCTCTGGCTTCTGATCTGGGTTCTCCGGCTGTTCCGGCTTCTGATCTGGGTTCTCCGGTTGCTCTGGCTTCTGCTCTGGGTTCTCCGGCTGTTCCGGTTTCTGATCTGGGTTCTCTGGCTTCTGCTCTGGCTCTTGCGGTTCTCCGTTGCATACCCAGTGACCTTCTTCTGGATGATTTACAATTTCATCCCAAGCTTCTTTGACAAGGACTTGCTCGTCCCATGCGTCTTTAACAAGGACTTGCTCGTCCCACGCATCTTTAATGAGAACCTGCTCGTCCCATGCTGGTTTGTCTACGATCCATACTTCTTTATTTCCGTAAGAAGTACACCCATTCATCATGTTTTCAGGGTCTGTAATGTGAGCCATTGGGTCTTCCCCAGCTCTAAAGATTTTACCACAATTATGGCAAACATTTACTACTTCATTATGACCTTCCTCTGGATGATGGATAGTATCATACTCAGCCGGATGGTGAATAGTATCATACTCAGCTGGGTGGTGTACTGTCTTGTACTCTGCTGGGTGGTGTACAGTTTCATCCCATGCTTCTTTATCGACAACCCACTCACAGTTATCCCCATGTACATGTTCTTTTTCACTGGCTATTGTTGATACTTTATTCATAGCAAATACTGTTCCCGTTCCTGCAACAGTCAAAGACATAGCAGCTACCAACGCAACAACAAATTTCTTCTTCATTTGTATCTCTCCCTTTTTTCTTATCGAATCCAAAGGCAATCAAATCCACTTATTTTTCCTCTCATTTCTATTGTCTTCAAATTCATTTATTATCAACGTTTTAACTCGTTCCGAGTTATATTTATATACTAACTCGCTGTGAGTTAGAAGTCAATACTCAAATTCTTTTTATAATAAAATCACCTTGAGGTGATAAAATTTGAATTATGCGGAACGAATGCGAAACTTAAGACAAGATAATGATCTTTCTCAAAAGAATGTAGCCGATATGTTAGGAGTTGCTCAAACAACCTATTCTCAATATGAATTAGAAAAGCGACCAATGCCTATTGATTATCTGATAGCATTATGCAAATTTTACGATGTGTCTGCTGATTATATGCTCGGATTGTCAAATAGAAAGAACCCATAATTTTCTGTCAGCGTAACGCTTGCCCCGCCGACCCACCGCCCTATTAGGAACCGTCGCTCGGGGCATCCTGCGGAACGCTGTTTACTGAATGTAAACGAACAAGGAAATACGCTATCTATTCATGCCTTTCAACAGTTCCTGCATAATCTTCATACCTGCTTGTAGACCAAGTGCAGTATAAACTTCTGAAACGTCACTTGCCATTTCATTTGCTGAATCCACCAGTTCTGAAAACGTTTTGCTTTCATGCTCTCTTAATACATCCTCATTTTTACTATAACTTTCTTCTAGCTTTTTGTTATAATCTGGTTCTGTCTGTTTTGCCTCAATCGCAGATCCGTAGAGCAAATATTCTGTAATACCTTGTATAGTCGCACGTCTCAAAATTTCTTTTGTAATGTCCATTGTAAATTTAACCTCCATATTTATAAGTTCTACTAACAATACGTCACCATAAAAATAAGAGATTATCATATTCATTGACGATAATCTCTTACTGCTTTTTATTGCTCAATTTAATAATTCTCTCCGATTTAGTACACCATTTAGTACACCATTTTCGCATCAAACTACACCATTTTATGATATATTATATCACTTTACTGTTTTTCAAAATCTCGCAGAACACTAGTAAATACAAGGTTTTAAGAAGTTATATCAACTTATGGAAAAGCATTGTCAGAAATTCAATAAATTCCTGTTTGTATGCTTCCATCTTCCTTAAACCTCCATATTTATGGACATCTGTATGCCCCTGTAATCTGTTAAATCTTCTCAATTTTATCATAATTTTTCGGTTATTTCAATTTTTTATCAGCCGCAGTTAAAATCTCCTGAATTTTCTTTCCGGAAGCTGCCCGTATAAAAACAGGGAGACTACCCATATCACGGATAATCTCCCACCGGACAGTTCACCAGAAAGGACGTTTCACACTTTTATAAAATTCCAAACCAAAACAAAAATTCAACATACGCTTGATCTAAGTTCAGTTTCTCTGCTATTTTTTCGATGTTCATTCCTTTTCCAAGCTCATTTCTGATTTGTTCTATATCATATTCCATGTTGCCCGGAATCCTTTTTTCCTTATCCTCGAAAAAATCTTTCATACACTTCCTCCGTAGGCATGCTCTCTCCTGTAAAAATCCGGAAAGCAGCTTCGCCCTGCCATAGAAGCATACCAATTCCGCCCAGTGCAATTTTGCAGCCTGCTGCTTTTGCCTCCCGAATCAGTTTTGTTTCTCTTGGATTATAAACCGCATCTGCAACTACAAAATCCGGCCGGAATACGGATACATCTTTGATCAACGACTCATCCTCTGCCGGTTTCATTCCTGACTTGGTTGCATTCACAAGGATATCACTTTCTTTGATTTTTTCATATAATTTCTGGCTGTCTTCCAAAGGATATACCTCTACAGTTACACCAGGAACCTTGTTTTCAATTTTTCTTGCCGTATTTTCTGCATTCGCATAAAATTTATCCTTACAATTGAAAATATAAATCTTCTTTGCCCCTTCCAATGCGGCCTGAACCTGGATCGCAGTAGCTGCTCCCCCTGCACCCATAACAGTGATCACTTTATCTTTTACATCTGCACCGTGCTCCTTGAGATTTCTCACAAATCCGATTCCATCCGTATTATGTCCATGAAGCTTTCCGTCTTTTACCACAACTGTATTGCAGGCACCGATCAGTTCTGCTGCGTCAGAAAGCTCATCTGCCAGCTCTGCCACCTTTGTCTTGCATGGCATGGTCACATTAAACCCTTTACATCCAAGTGCTTTCAACGCACTGACTGCCTCTTCTGTCTTGTCAAGATCCACGTCAAATGCCAGATAAACATAATCCTGTTCTGTCTTCTGAAAACTGTAATTATACATTGCCGGTGAACCGGAATGTCCTACCGGTGAACCGATCAGGCAAAAAAATCCTGTTCTTCCATTAATCTCCATAACAATTCTCCTTTCTTTCCTAAATCATCATTGCTGTTTCGAATGCTTCCTTCGTAGCATCCATCGCTCTTCGCGCACGAACTGAATCTCCTATCACAAATACTTCTTTTGCAAATACTTTGATTTCCTGGCTCAGAGGATCATAATTACGGTATCCCATTGCAAGCACCACAGTATCCACCTGCTCCACACGACCTTCTGTTCCATTCTCCAGAACATAAGAGACACCATCCTCATGAAATTCTGTCACTTTTGCACCTGTAATCCCCTGTACCTGATACTCATTCAGTTCTTTCATCAGGAATTTTCTATGTTCCGGGATCACATCTGCGCCTAATTCGTCACGGAGTTCCACAATTGATACCTGATGTCCCAGTTCTCCAAGGAAATCCGCCACTTCACATCCTACCATGCCGCCTCCGACTACCAGAACACGTTTTCCCGGTTTTACATTTCCTTCCAGTACATCTGCTGCATGTACTGTCTTTTCAATTCCCGGAATCGGCAGCATGAGAGGTTTGGAACCTGTGGCAACAATCACCGCATCCGGCTTTTTCTCCCGGAGCAGCTCCGGTGTTACGGACGTATTTAATTCAATCGTTACTCCCTGTGCCTTACAGTTGTTGATGTAACTGCAGATCATGCCATTAATACATCCTTTTCCCGGGGGATAAGCTGCCAGACGCATATTTCCGCCAAGCATCTCTTTTTCTTCGTATAAAGTCACATCATGTCCTAGAAGCGCACATACATATGCCGCATATAAACCTCCCGGTCCTCCGCCGACAACGACAACTTTTTTCTTCTGTTCTGCCAGATCAAGCTCGGCTTCTCTTCCTGCCAGAGGATTGACCAGACAAGTAATTGCTTCTCCCCGGAACATGTTTGGCACACATCCCTGCAGACATCCAATACACGGCTGGAGTAATTCCAGTTCTCCGTCCTTTGCCTTTCGCGGAAGCTCAGGATCTGCGATACTCTGACGGCCAAAAGCAATCAGATCCGCCCTTCCTTCTTCTACCATCAGCTCTGCATACTGTGGTTCCGTATAACGTCCTACTGTAATCACCGGGATCTTAACCGCCTGCTTGATTTCTGTCACACAGCCAGAACTGAATCCCTCATGAAGAACGCTTGGCCCCCACATATATTCATCATGCAGGTGCACTGCTCTCGATACATGAAGCGCATCTACACCACATTCTTTTTCCAGATAAGATGCAACTGCAGCTGCATCCTGCGGTGTCTGACCTCCCACCACATCGTCCGAACCATTGATTCTGCAGATTACAGCAAGTGTTCCACCTGTTTTTTTACGGATATTTTCTATGATCAGTTTTGGAAGACGCATACGATTTTCAAAGCATCCGCCAAATTCATCCTGCCGTTTATTGGTTCTTTCAGAGATAAAAAAACTTACAAGATATCCATGGGCACAATGTACTTCCACTGCATCTGCTCCCGCCTGTTTCGCCCGCAAAGCCGCATCTCCGTAAGCCTCGATCAGCCGGTACAATTCTTCCGTAGAAATTGCTTTTGGGATTTCTGTCTTCACAGAGGCAGGAATACTGCTTGCCGATTTTAACGGATACCCCGTCACCTTGGAGTTTCCTTCCGGACCTGCATGCTGAAGCTGAATGGAAACCTTCGCCCCTTCCTTATGACAGGCTAAAATAGCCTCTTTAAAATTGCTGACGGTATCATCGGAAAACAGACACGGCTTTCTGGGACCTCCCTTTGCCTCCTTGTAGACAACCGTTGCTTCAAATGTGATCAATCCAAATCCGCCTTTTGCTCTCGCCCCGTAATATGCTGCAGAACGTTCACTCATCTTCCCGTCTGTATTCGCAAAATTATTTCCCATCGGACTCATCACAAACCGGTTAGGGACTGTCATATTTCCGATTTTGACCGGTTGAAACATTGCCTCAAATTTCATCGTTGCTTTTCTCCTTCCCCAATTTCTATGCTTCTAAAATCTCCGGCCAGGAACTTTCCAGCACTTTTTTGTATTTTCAAAATTGAATCTTGCAGCTTCCTCAACACCCCGGGCAAGAATACTGTCACTGATCACTTCTACTCCGAATGCACGCGGCTGTACACCTTTTTCCTTAAGCATTCTGCAAAAAGCTGCCGTATCTCCACATCCTGTTCCAGGTGCCAGACGATCATGCATAGACTCATCTCTCAACACATTTTCTGCATACGCTCTCTCATATACATCATTGATCTGAACAGAAACGATCTTATCTGCCGGAATTCCTTCCAGAACACAAAGATCGATCAGCTGGTTTGCTCTGAGCCAGTGCCAGGAATCCAGAATGATCTTTGCATTTTCACATTCACTTGCTTTTACAATCTCCCAGGCTCTTTTTACATTTGGAATGCCGCTGTATGGCATCGGTTCTACTCCGATCACAAGACTGCCCGCTCTGCCGCATAATTCTTTCAGTTTTTGAGCTGTGTGCTCCACAGAATATGTTTCCATCAGACCACAGTTAATATGGGAAACGCCAAACAGCTCACACATATGAAAACACATCTGTTCTTTGTATTTCTGTTCGTAGCTTCGATTGTCTTCTGCCCACTGAACGATATATTCCACTTCAGTTACCTGCATTTCATACTTCTTAAGAATTTCCAGGATATCCTGGAGGAATCGTCATATGAACTTATATCAGCTTCGCTACTTTTCTCTGCTGGCAAAGACCGGACATTTTCGAAAAACCGCAGAACAATTGTGCATTACCCAGCCAAGCCTGAGTCATTCTATCTCCTTATTAGAACAAGAATTGGGGGGCACTTTATTTGAAAAACAGGGACGGCGTTCTGTACTCACTCCGAAAGGATCTCAATTTTTGAAATATGTGGAAAAATCACTGGACGTTCTTGATGAAGGGATTTTAAATATGCGTCACATCGCAATGGGCGCAGGAGTCATTGAATTAGGCTTTCTTCGAACACTGGGTGTAGGATTTTTGCCCGAAATGGCACATCGATTTTTAGAAGAACAAAAAGAAAGGACCATTCAGTTCAAATTTCACACAGGCATTACTGCTTCTTTGCTCGAAGGTCTTAAAGATGAAAAATATGATATTGTCTTTTGTACAAAACGCGAGAATGAACCTGATATCCATTTTATTCCTGTTTCTAAACAAGATCTTGTTGTGATCGCTCCGAAAAATCATCCGCTTTCCGGACACGAATCAACAAATCTGAAGGAACTGGCTCCTTATCCCCAGATTTATTTTTCTCAGGCCTCCGGTCTGCGAGGTATTGTTGACAATTTGTTTCAAAAAATACAGGTGAAGCCCCAGATTGCGTATGAAATAGACGAGGACATCGTAATCGCAGGTTTCGTTTCGAAAGGATTCGGGGTGGCAGTCGTTCCATATATGACAGACCTTCTCAGAATGGATGTAAAAATCATTCAGATCTCCTACCCTGACTGGGAACGAAAGTTTTATATGGCTGCTCTGAAAACACACCATATGACACCTGTCGTAAAGAACTTTTACGACTATGTCACAACAAATTACGGCATCCTTTAAGGAATGTCCGCACACATGAAAAAAGGATGTGTCACTTTTTTCACACCCTTTTTCGTTCTGCTATTTTACAATTCCAACCATATCCTGCACGCTTGCAAAATGGTTCTGTTCCATATATCTCGCAATGCCATCCACAATCTCCATGGTCACATTCGGATTGTAGAAATTCGCAGTTCCCACGGATACTGCACTCGCCCCGACTAAGAGCATCTCGATGGCATCCTCAGCCGTCTCGATTCCGCCCATACCGATGATCGGCACATTCACTGCATTGGCCGCCTCATATACCATGCGGACCGCGATCGGATGAATGGCCGGACCGGAAACACCGCCGGTCTTATTTGCCAGTGCAAAGGTCTTCCGATTGATATCGATCTTCATTCCTGTCAGAGTATTGATCAGAGAAATAGCATCTG
>ERZ894183.2058-NODE-2058-length-9590-cov-6.938123_pt1 | contig 9590 bp, 9 predicted proteins | sample MGYA00380279_ERZ894183 | MGnify/ENA primary metagenome ERZ894183 (study PRJEB32331, sample SAMN06328422) | human gut metagenome | biome: human gut microbiome; feature: stool | host: Homo sapiens | collected 2013-06-26 ... | reverse complement strand
ACTCTTTAACCTTTACTGCACGGAAATCTGACTTGCTGAATGTATCAAAATCAACCATTTCTTCAAACAATGGCTCGACTTTTACCTTAGAAAAATCAATCTTTTCAACCGGTTTTTCAGCCTCTACCGGAGCTGCTTCAGAAGTCTTGGAAGCTTTCTTGTCAGCTCCCATGCTCTTCATTGTCGGGAGCTTGCAGCGAGATTTTATATATATCTATTTGCCTCTACGCTTCTCTATTCTTCAAGCTTCTAATAATCTACATTTTTATATAACTCTACAACTTTTATTACAAGTTACCACCAATTTGGTGTAAAAGTGGTGCAGTTGTTGGTGTGCGTCCCTTATTATGAAATTTTAATCTTACCGCATAAATCTTCAAATGATTTAACTTTCGCCTCTTTTGTTGCTTCCGCATAAATTTCCATCGTTGTTGCGATATCTTTATGTCCCATAATTTCCTGAATTACTTTAAGGTTTGTTTCATTCTCACAATACCTTGTAGCAAATGTATGTCGCAAATTATGGCAAGAAAAATTAGGCAGTAAAACTGGTGCTCTACGTTCTCTTTCTGCTCTTTCTATTTCTTCTTCATTATATGCCAGAGTTATACGTTTGATTGTTCTATTGATTGTCTGAGGATTATGTGCAAAACCATTTCTGTTCAAGAAAATAAAATCTGTATATCCATCAATTGATGCCTGACAAGTTAACCCTACTTCCTCTTGATATTTTTTCTCATTCAAAAGTGCCTGTTTTACTTCTGGCAACATTGGAATAATTCGGTATCCTGCAGTAGTTTTTGGTGATGTTACTGAAAAATAGCACTTGCCTTTATCTCTCTGGTAGTACACCATATTGTGATTAATTTCAATATAATTCTCATCCATATGAACATCTTCCCAACGTAACCCAACCACCTCTGATACACGACATCCTGTTCCCAAGAAGAATGTAAACAATGGAAGCCAATGGTTATATTTTTCGCTTTTATTTATATAGGAAACAAAAGCTTCTTGCTGCGGAATTGTAAGAGCATGACGTTTAGGTGTTTCAAAGTTATGTGATCGTTTCACATCTCCTAAAACTAAGTCGCTAGGATTTATTCTAATATAACCATCCTCAACCGCTAATATAAATACTTGATGAAGCACCGTATGAATACTCTCCAATGTTGCAACTGACATTTTCTTAGAATCCACAATACCATTATAGTATCTTCTCACATCCGATTTTCGGATTTCCTTTATCTTTCTGTTTCCAAAATCATTCATAACAAAATGCTCATACATATAAATATAATTATTGCGAGTAGTTTGCTTTAATCCCACCTTATCATTTTTCCACATTTTATAGACATCATTCAATGTGATATTTGAACTTCCTTGTTGGATCCCATCCCGCAGATCATTCTGAATTTCTTTTTCTTTTTCACGCAAGCCTTCTAATGTAGAACAATATACCGCATGTCTTTTTTTATCTCCACCAATCCAGCGATACATATAAAGTCCATCATTTTTTCGATAGGTTTCTCCGTCTTTCAACACTCTCCCTTTATGATCTTTTCTTTTTTGCATTCTTTTCTCCTTTTCTATACAAAGAAAAGGACTCTGCAAACTTATTATAACGCTTGCAAAGTCCCTTTTCTACGCCTAATCATTCATTTTTTTACACCAATAATTTATATAGAATATGCTGTTTCCGTATATTCATCTAATTTTTTACGTTTAATCAATCGCTTTGTTCCATTCCATAAAACAAACTGGCAATTCTTCTCATCCGTCATTTTGCGGAGCTTGTTAATTCCGATACCAGAATATGCAGCTGCTTCCTCAAGAGTTAAATTACTCTTTTCCCAAATAGGAACTTCTTTTACCATAGGCATCTCCTCCTTCCTTTTTTATAGACTTATTTTTCCTAATTTCCCCGACAGAGAGAGGAACTTGTTTTTCAGGTGCTTTTATCTCATCAAGCTCCTGGCAACAAACTATTTCAAAACTTTTTATTTCTTTCATACCGAAAATCAATACATTATCTTCTTTCTTATTTTATTTTTTAATGTTCTTTGTTGCCATCTTAAAAAACAGTATAAATAACCAGTAAAATCAACATTTTCATATGTCATCAAAACTGGCAACAAAGTTCGTTTTTTGAATAAAACAGCTGTATTATCAGGAAGATTTACTCTCTCTTGTCGGGCTAATGGAACGGAAGTTCCATTTGTTCTGTTGCCGAAAGTTCTCTAAATCCATCTCCGCCAATTTCGTTGCCGCCCTCTATCTCTTCACTTTTTCGAGTCCAACAGCGTTGTCTTCCATACCCTTCTGAGGTAAATCTATGATAACCACCTCGCTTCCATCCAATAATCTGAGTATCCATGATTTGACAAATTTCATTCGTCTCATACTTCTTAGGCTCACGATCCCCGTGATTAAAAGCCTCACTCCAAATCTGAATAGAACATACATAATTTCCTTTATAATTATCAAGCCACCCCTGGATTGTTCCTGCCAGAGTGTCCTCTTGCATAAACTGTTTCCGATACTCATCAATTTCCTTTTGCATTTCTTTTGTGAATTTCAGAAGATTACCTTTGTTCTCTTCACTGTGATAAATAATCATTGCTTCTGCCCACAATTGATTAAAATATGCTCTGGCTTCTTCTTCATCATCTAAAATATGTTTCTCTGCTTTTGAAGCATCAATCATGATTGGAAGAAACCTTCTTGCACCAGTTCTATCAAACGGAATAAACTGATAGGTATTCGTAGATCCAGCAAATACACATTGTCTTTTTCGATCTTTTTCAAAACGTGCATAGGCCGTTCTATATGTATCCTTTTGTCGGCTCAAAAATGATTTTATTTCTTCGTTACTTTTTGCACTGATAGCAGCAATCATTTCAGACATTTCTATGATCCAATGTCCTCTAATTGATTCAAATACCTTCTTATCACCCAAATCTCTTAAATCATCCGAAAACCAATTATCTTTCAAGGATAAAAAACGAAAGAACGTGGATTTTCCTGCGCCTTGTTGTCCCACAAGACAAAGCATTTCATCCGCTTTTATTCCCGGATAAAACACTCGCAATAAAGCCTCCATCATAAAGTGCTTTAATACTTCATATACATAGTCTGAATCATCTGCCCCCATATATTTTTTCAGCACATATCGGATTCGTTCTTCCCCATCCCATTTTAATGTTTCTAGGTATTCGCAAATCGGGTGATACGCTCTGTTTGCAGCTTCAATTTGCAATGCCTTATACAAATTTTTTTCATTTCCTAATCCATAGTACACTTCAAAATATAGATAAAACTGATCAATCGCATTATCGGTCAGAATCTCCCAATCTTCATCCCACCAAAGTTTCCTCGATATATCGACTCTTTCAGACAACCGATTATATCGAAGACAACCTTGAATCAATGGATCATCTCGAAAAATCATCATATAATTTTGAACCGTTCCTTTGATATCTCCCTTTTCATTTTTCAGTAAACATTCCTTAATTTGTCTGATTGCATTTAGATCTGCCATCTCACCCATCCGTTTCAAAGTATCCTTCTTTTTATTTTCATCCATTTTTTCTGCATCTTCTATCAATCTTTTCAACCTCCTTCTTAATCATTTCAACAGCTTGCACTTTTTCTTCCTCTTCTCCGAATAATAAAAGATCTAAGTAATATTCAACAATGGTCAGATATTTCAACGCCTCTACAAATTTTTCATCCCACTTCTCTTCCGGCGATTTAGGTGCAAATTCTTTTTTCCATTTTCGCAACAATATATGGTAATCCAGCATCGCACGAACACATTCTATATACTCTTGTTCTTCTGATTTCACTAAATTTTTTTCTGGTTTGCTCTTCAAAATCTTCCTTGGTTTTTTTATTTTTCTTCTGTCTACTCTAGATATTTGAATTCCGAAATCATCTGCTAATTTTAATGCAGCCTCTTTTAAGGAAAGTCCAAAGAGCTGTGCTGTGAAATCTATCACATCGCCAGTCACTCCACACCCAAAACAATAATATCTTCTATCTACTTTCATGCTTGGTGTTTTGTCATTATGAAAAATACAACTAATCAGCCCTGATTTTGTTATCTTAAATCCATAGAACTCAGCCGCCTGCCGAACTGTTACATTTTCTTTCACTTCATCAAATAATCCCATAATCCTCCAATCAAAAAAGAGCACTCTGTTTATTCCAACGGAATTCCCAAAATGCTCTTATCGCTCATTATCTAATGAGGATTCTTTATTCAATTTTCCAGTTTCTCCATTTCTTGTTATACTTGCTTTCTTCTCAGATAATTTTTTTAATATAGATGGTTTGACTTCTTTTTTTATTTCTTGAACCATGATATTTTTGTTTTCCGGTTTCAATAATCTGTTTTTCATTTTCGAAATCGTCTTCGTAATTGCATATTCAATCTTTTTAATTACTCCATCTAACCGATCAAGAGCATACTGTTTTTCCCTTTTAGATGCCTTTCTCTCTGGGCTTAAAATCCATTTCTTACTATCCTCCACTAATTTAATATCCTCTTTCCTAGTAGCGATCTCAATTTCATCAGCAATTCTTTCCACCGCTTTTTCATAAACCTCATCTGTAACATCATCTATCAGTTTTTCTACATCTTCAATTTTAAATTCAAGCTGTTTCAATGTTTCGTCTTGCTGAAAAATTCGCTCCGCATTATCAAAAAATTCTTCTGACTGTGCTTTGAGCTTTTTCTCTTGATCAATAATCTTTATGCTATTTTCTTTGTATTGAACCTCTTGCTCAAAAATTTCATATTTTTTCTGATTAACCACTTCTATTTGACTCTGAATTGATTCTTCCAACGATGCAATATCCTTTTTCTGCTTCATTCGAATATAATCTTGCTTTTCAAGATATTCCCTTCCACCATAACTTGGTTCTTCTTCTAACTCTAATCCATGCTTTTTACAAATATCAAAAAGAAGTATTCTGCAGGTAGCGTCAAAAACCATTTTCCTATTGTTAAATCTACCAGCCTTCTTTTCCGGATTTGGCAATTCAAAACCTAATGTTTCAAGTGCTTTTTCCTGTTGGGGAAATATTTCTCCATAAGCATTCTTACAATCAAAAACATGGCGTTCATGAATGTGTGGAGTGGACTCATCCAAATGCAAGGACCAGTTCAATAAATGAAAATGTTCTCCAAAACGATCACTAAGTTCTGTAATAAATTCTGTTACGATAGTCAATAACACATCCGGATCAACATAATCATCTTTTGTTCCAATCTGATAAATGGTTTCTTCCGGACACGTTTTCTTATGAGTTCTAATATCATCTGTTGTTCTGTTTCTTTCAGGATGATGATTTTTCAAATTTCTTGCATTCTGTCCTTCGACATAATCTTGATAATGAATCTTATAAAATAGTTGTTCGACTTCTTCAAAGGAATCGACAATCTCATCCTCTTTTCCTGTTACTGAAGCAGATCTGATACCATTATAACAATCCCAATAAACATTTCTCTTGGCTCGTTCCAGATTAATATGATCACTATTATCAATATCGAACTGTCTATCATTGTGCTTAGGATTATAAACACCATTCTTTCCAGTTCTTCCATTATGTCTAGTTAGTTTCACTTTGTCGTCTCCTTTCTTTCTGTTCTCGCAGAGAACTGCAGCAAAGCTGCTATAAATCCTGCCTTTATCGTCAGGAAATACCCAGTATTAAGTGACGAAACGTCTCTTAACTGGGCAATGGCTGCCGCCCTTAACCTGCCAGGGACTTTGTCCCTTGACCCTAGCAGAACGTTCGCCACTTCCTGCACCTTTGGCACAAAGGGATTGCATCCCTCTGTACACCTGCTCAGCAAAATTCGAAGTTCTTGATTCTGTCCCGTAATCAATCACATCGTTTTTCGCTGTTTTCTGTAACTGTCCACAGAACACTTCCGAAAAATAAAAGCCAATGTCTGATTTGCTCTGTCCGAAGCATTTCATTCATCGGCTTCTCAACTGCCTTCATTCAAGGCAAGAATATTTGCCTGAACTTTCGTCATGTTCTATTTAATTGCTTTGATCTGTGCACTGATCAAGTTTTGCAAATGAGCAAAACAAAAGCGACCAGCTGAGTAATTACAGTTGATCGCCTTTGGCTTAATCATTATTATTATTTTTTTCCAAAATCTCTGCAACTTTTTTTGTTACATGCCAAAACAACACAGGTGGAACCGCATTTCCAATTTGTCTGTAAGCATCACTTTCACTTCCAGCAAATTGAAATGAATCTGGAAATGACTGAATTCTTGCTGCTTCTCTCGGTGTAAACCTTCTATATAATTCTTTCTTAGGATCAACCAATAATACCGGATCTCTTGAATTTAAGCTTACTTTTGCCAAGTGACTGGTAACTGTAAGGCATGGTTCATCGAGCTTTTGCCATAATCCTCTTTTCATATTTGGTTTTGCATTTTTCATTCCTTCGACCGCCCTTTTAGAGAAATAATACTTTTCCTCTTCAATTGCTAATTTAGGAACTGCAACAGAAAGGGGTACCCAGTTTTCACTATGTGTTTCTTCTGGAAATTCATACAAAATATTAAGGTCTTTTCTAAATCCAACCAAAATAACTCTCTCTCTTTTTTGAGGAACACCATAGTTTGCAGCATTCATTAATTTAAACTGCAAAACATAACCAGCTTCTTTAAAAGCATCTTTAACACGTTCAAATATTTTTCCTTTGTGAAGCGTCATTAATCCTTTCACATTTTCTGCAATCACAACCTTAGGTTGTTTATCTTTTGCTATTCTAACCATTTGTTTATATAAATTAGCTCTATCATCAAATGGATCTTTTTTGGGATTAACCGTACTAAAAGACTGACATGGAAATCCGCCTATCAAAACATCATGTTCGGGAATTTGATCAGAAGGAATATCGCAAATGTCTCCACAAACTACTTCTCCTCCTTCAAAATTCAATTTGTGTGTATTCAGTGCCTTTTGATCTATATCTAACGCATATACTAATTCAAAAGGAAGTCTGTCATAATACTGTCCGTTAAAGATAAAATCACCAATAATACCTTGATCACATCCTCCACATCCAGCAAACAAAGATACAACTTTATACATTATTCCTCCTCGCATTATATCGTGACCTTTGATTGCAAAGTCTCCGTCCCATCAACACTTGAGCTAGAAAAATCTACTCTATATGTCATGGGTGTGGCTTGCATTCTTCCATCATCTAATTTCTTACCAACATCTCCAATAATGAACATGGTAACTCCTTGGCTTGTAAAGTAAACTCTATAAATATAATAAAACTCACCATGTTGTTTGGCAGCCACATATTCATTACGAGTAATATTTAATGTGTCTATCCAAAGCGAATCCTGCAAATCCGGACACGTAAATCTCTTTGTCGATTTCACTTCAATATATTTAACAAACTCTGCCATATCACCTGGTTCAGCAATTACTGATTGTATATCATATCCTATGCCTCTTGTTTTTCCAAGTGCCAATACCTTACGTACTAAGTGTGGATTAAATTTTGAAACTCTATTTTTTTCATACTCATAAACAAGTGCTTCACCTTCATCTCCAAATTGAACAAGATTTTGTCCTTGTTTTTTCGTTTCATCTTTCTCGCTTGTCTCTCCCTCTTTATATGAAAGTGAATTTGATGAAGTTGTAAATTTCGATGCATACTCCGATAATCTTGCATAATATGCGTCCCAATTAAATTGAAATATTTTTCTCTCCTCTATAGTTCCTAAATCATAGGAATAAACATCAAAAGCTGGCTTTTTATCATATTCTTGAATGAAGAGCTCAATCGTTTCCATTTCACTCAGATTCAACACTACACGTTTATCATGGTTCTCATCTATAATTCTAATTAAATTTGCAAGCTCTAGATAGTTAATTTGTTCATTGATATGCTGATGGGTGAAAGATGTTGCTTTACCTGGAACTACGATATCTCTTTCAATCCCTGCTTTTATATCTTTTTCTATGGCTTCAAGAACTTCATATGGACTGGCCTTACCTTGTAAAACATCAAGTGAATTTAAAACATAATAACCAAGCATTCTTTTTGTAATATCTATCTTTGCAGTCATCGCAATTTGTAATAATTTCAATACAAAAGCAAAAGGTCGAATTGATATTTCATCTTTTACTCTTTGTGCTACTGTTGTCGAAACTTTTTGCATGCCATTTGGAAATTGCATTTTATAACAGATATCTTTAAAAAATGCTGGTTGATCACTATCAGATAAATACTTTTGCGTACGTTCTGACTCATAAACCATACCATCTTCTGCATAAAAATACATCCCAAATAATTTACCTGATATTTCTGTTCGATGATTATCAAGTGTCTTTTTTATTCTATCGGACTCTGGAAGAAATCTTTGAAAAGCATTATTAAATAAAGATTCAAAGTCTTCATGTCTACATGGACAAATTTCATCAATAACTGATGCATACGCAGGTAATAAATCGTCCATTTCTTTCTTCGATTTGCCACGAATTATCGTACAACGATATTGTTTATTATGATCGTACATTAGATTCTCCCTCCTCTAATATATCTTTGATTTTACAAGCCAATGCTTCAGCTAATAACGGTGGCACAGCATTTCCAACTTGTTTAAGTTGACTAGTTTTAATTCCAAGAAATTCAAATTTATCAGGAAATGATTGAATTCTTGCTGATTCTCGGACAGTAGGTACGCGATTTGCTCGATAATGAAAATGATGATTATGCCCCGTATCAATTGTAAAACAAGGCTTTTCACTATTCATTCGTGTCCATGCTATATTTACCTTTCGAGTTGCCCTTAATTCTTCTGGAAGATTTTTATAATTACCACCATCTGGAACCATTGAAATGATGTTGCGTGTTTTTTCTGTATGGATAGTAGTAACATGATTCAATAATTCCAAAGCATCCTTCCTCATCAATTCTTGATATTCAGTTTCAGCTTTAAGTTTATATTGATCATGATTTTTAAGTAACGTTAAGTCTCCAATAAAATCCAAATCCGACAATGCTTCTTTAGTTGTAACATAAGGTTTTTTCCCTTCTCCATGAGTAGGGATTGGAAACTCAAATTCAAAATCTCCAAGTTTATTTTTATTAATACCAACAAAAAACACTCTGTTTCTTGCCTGTGGTACCCCATAATCAGAAGCAGTTAATTGCTTCATTGTAACATTGTAACCTATATGCGTAAAATCTTCTATTACTTGATCTTTTACTTGCCCTTTAAAAAGTCGAACAATTCCTGGAACATTCTCCATTACAAAAATCTTAGGTTGAATATCATCAACCATTTTCACAAATGATTTATATAGTATATTTCTCGGATCATCTAATAATCTCTTTCCAGAGACAGAAAAGCCCTGACATGGAGGTCCTCCGATTATAACATCCACGTCCTCAGCCGAAATATTAGCTCTTTTAAGTAAATCCTCGCCAGTCAAATTTGATATATCTTCATTAATAGTGGCTGCACTAGGGAAATTAAATTGATAAGTTTTTACTGCATCTTCCCATACATCTAGTCCTAACCGAATATTAAATCC
>ERZ894183.2047-NODE-2047-length-9644-cov-4.738867_pt1 | contig 9644 bp, 9 predicted proteins | sample MGYA00380279_ERZ894183 | MGnify/ENA primary metagenome ERZ894183 (study PRJEB32331, sample SAMN06328422) | human gut metagenome | biome: human gut microbiome; feature: stool | host: Homo sapiens | collected 2013-06-26 ... | reverse complement strand
ATACTATGTATATGATAAAAAAGGAGGAGGCACACGATGAAAAAGAAAATCAGTTTTATTTTGGCGGCAGCAATGACGGTGGGGACTTTATCTGGATGCCAGGGAGGTCAAAGCGGACTTCCGGCTGATACATCAGAGGGAAATGCGGATCAGCCATATGCGGGAACAACGATTCGTGTACTTAGTATGACGGGACAGATTTCTGACGCGCTGGAGGCTCATCTGGATGAGTTTGAAGAGAAAACGGGGATTACAGTCAATCTGGAGCTTTATGGTGAGAGCCAGCTTCGTGAAAAATGTACCACTGAGTTTTTGGCGGGCTCATCTACTATTGATGCGTTTCTTATGAGTCCATTGCAGGATATGGCAGCTTATGGAAATAACGGATGGATTGAGCCTTTGGATTCTTATCTTGAAGATGAATCCTTTGATTGGGAGGATTTTCAGTCAGCGCCTATGGATCAGATTAAAATCAAAGGAAGTGAGGCAATCGGGGCTCTTCCTCTGTATTCCTCTGTACAGCTGATGTTTTACAGAAAAGATGTATTTGAGAAATACGGGCTGCAGCCTCCTGCAACCTATGATGAGCTTCTGAATGTATGTGAAACGATTAATGATCCGGAAAACAATTTTTATGCGATTGCCTGCAGAGGAGAAAAAATAGCGTTAACCTCTCAGTTTTCGCCATTTTTATATGGATATGGAGGGGCCTATTTTAAAGACGGAACATGTGCGTTTTCTACACCTGAAAATATAGAGGCGGCAAAATTTTATGGAAATTTACTGGGGAATTATGCTCCGGAAGGAATTCTGGATACTATCACCACCGCATATACTCAAAAGATAAACCTGGAGAATATTTCAGATACAACCCGGCGACGAATTCCGCTGAATTCTGAAAGAGGAGTGAAGTTTGTTCCGGCTTCGGTAGAAATGATATTTCCGGTAGATATTTATACGGAGAAAACAGTAGAGGTGCCATTACACGGAGTTAATTTCCCAGCCGATAAGGCATTACGTACCTTCCCTTCCAAAGTTCAGATAACTTTCCAGGTGGGGTTAAAGCGGTTCCGCAGCATAAAAGCAAGCGATTTTATCATCAATATTTCTTACGAAGAGTTGTTGAAGCTGGGTTCTGATAAATATACGGTTAAATTGAAGTCGTTCCCAAGTGGAATCAATCAAATCCGTATTGTTCCTGAGCAAGTAGACTTCTTGATAGAACAAATTACTTCTAATGTCGATTAAGATTGGTATAACCGGTGGTATCGGTAGCGGGAAAAGTGTGGTTTCCAGATTATTTGGAATAATGGGAATTCCTGTTTATATTTCAGATATAGAAGCAAAGCGTATCACGCAGACAGATCCGGTGATTTGTCAGGAACTTTGTGCGCTGGTCGGTCAGGATGTGTTTCAAAATGGTGTGTTGAATCGTTCTTTGTTGGCATCCTATATGTTTGGTCATCCGGATCGTGTGCAGAAAGTGAATGAAATTATTCATCCACAGGTGAAAGAAGATTTTCGTCGGTGGGCTGCCCGGTTTGGTGGTGAACAATTGGTAGGTATGGAGTCTGCCATACTTGTGGAAGCCGGTTTCAGGAGTGAAGTTGATTTTCTGGTTATGGTGTATGCGCCGCTGGAAGTGAGAGTGGAGCGCACCATAAAACGGGATTGTTCATCGAGAGAACAGGTGATGAAGCGTATTGAGGCACAAATGAGTGATGAAGTTAAGAGAAGTCATGCTGATTTTGTGATAGTCAATGATGATGAAACACCGTTAATTCCGCAGGTTTTGGAGCTTATTTCTTTGCTATCTAAAAATAATCATTACCTTTGCGACGCTAAAAAATAATTAATAAATAAAAGAATATATACTATGTTGAAGACTATCTTGTCTATCTCAGGTAAACCGGGATTATACAAACTTATTTCGCAAGGAAAAAATATGTTGATTGTTGAATCAATCAATGCTGATAAGAAGCGTTTCCCCGCTTATGGTAATGAAAAAATTATCTCTCTGGCAGATATCGCAATGTACACAGATGATGCGGAAGTTCCTTTGTATGATGTGTTGGAAGCGATGAAAAAGAAAGAAAATTCGGCAATTGCTTCTCTTGATCCGAAGAAGGCTAGTCCGGAACAACTCCGTGAATACTTGGCTGAAGTGTTGCCTAATTTCGATCGTGATCGTGTGCATGTAGGAGATATCAAGAAATTGATTTCCTGGTATAATACGTTGATATCTAATGGACTTACTGAATTTAAACCAGAAGCGGAAGTTGGGGAAGAAGAGGCAGTGGCAGAATAATAATTAATGTCATTTGTCTAAATGAGACTAAAGAACATGATAATCGCATTTAATGTGGTTATCATGTTTTTTTATAGAGATGTTTGTAAATTCAGAAAAAAATTAGTATAATTTGGGTAATCTTTTATTAAAATAAATATCTTCTACTTATATTGTAAATAATGGTGCTTTTTATGTATCTTTGTCGCTGTTCTCTATTTTTCACGATGTCTATGGCAGTTAAAATGAAAATGGACAACAAAAGCGTTTAAAGATATTATTCGATGCTTGAGTTATCCAGTGACCTCAAGTATGATAAATTGTGTAGTTCTCACGCTTTTTTATAATTAATCACCTTCCAGGGAACAGGAGGCTTTATATAGGGAATGGAGACAATAACGAATAAAGGAGTGAATATCTGTTTGGATAATGAATCAGGGGAGTTATGCTTGACTAATTTGTTATCAGGTACAATGGTATTTTTATATGATTCTCAAGGAGAATTAAGGGAAAAACACCAATTTGCTTTACCTTTGCTTACCATAACAATTTCTAAACAGGGTACTTATGTTTTAGTGATGAGTCATCCGAACTGTCAGCCTGAAGTTCGGAGGATTATCTATACAGGGATATAAAAAGAAGTCGGTAAGTTTGCCAAGAAACTTACCGACTTCTTATTTTTTGTATTGTGTTTAATTTCTGAATACTAATCCGTCTCCGCCAGCATCGACAATGATCGCTTTACTTCGATCTACTTCCTGAGCTAGCAGTTTCTTAGACAGGTCGTTCAGCAAATAGCGTTGAATAGCTCTTTTCACCGGACGCGCTCCGAATTCAGGATCATAACCTACTTGTGACAAGAAGTTTAATGCAGCATCTGTCATTTCCAATTCCACACCGTTTTCAGCAAGCATTTTCTGTACGCTCTTGATTTGTAAGAGGACAATTTGCCTGATTTCATTTTCTGTCAGCGGCAAGAACATAATTGTTTCGTCAATACGATTCAGAAATTCCGGACGAATCGTTTTCTTCAACATATTCATCACTTCCTTCTTCGTTTCTTCGATTACCTCTTCCTTATTAGAACCGTTCAGTTTCTCCATTTGACTTTGTATATAGGAACTTCCCATATTTGAAGTCATGATAATGATCGTATTCTTGAAGTTAACTACCCTTCCTTTATTGTCTGTCAATCTTCCGTCGTCCAATACTTGCAACAGAATATTAAAAACATCCGGATGCGCTTTCTCTATTTCATCAAACAACACAACAGAGTAAGGTTTCCGCCGAATAGCTTCTGTCAACTGACCACCTTCGTCATATCCTACATATCCCGGAGGTGCTCCGACCAGACGTGAAACACTATGCTTTTCCTGATACTCACTCATGTCTATACGGGTCATCATCGTTTCATCATCAAATAGGAATTCTGCCAGTGCTTTCGCCAATTCTGTCTTACCCACCCCCGTTGTTCCGAGGAAGATAAACGAACCAATCGGACGTTTGGGATCTTGTAGTCCTGCCCGGCTACGACGCACTGCATCGGCAACTGCCTCAATTGCTTCATCTTGACCGATTACACGTTGGTGAAGTTCTTCTTCCAAATGCAACAATTTATCTTTCTCGCTTTGCAGCATTTTGCTAACCGGAATACCTGTCCAACGAGAAACAACATCAGCAATATCTTCGGCATCTACTTCCTCTTTTATCATTGCCTTGTCTCCCTGCATATCGCGCAGTTTCTTTTGAGTATCCTCAATTTCTTTATCCAATGCCTGAAGTTTTCCGTAACGGATTTCGGCTACTTTGCCATAATCTCCTTCGCGTTCAGCTTTCTCGGCTTCGAATTTCAGATTCTCTATCTCGACTTTGTTCTGTTGAATCTTATCCATTAACGTCTTTTCGCTTTGCCATTTAGCTTTGAAAGATTTTTCCAATTCTTTCAATTCAGCGAGTTCTTTACCGATAATCTCCAGTTTCGGTTTGTCGTTTTCACGTTTGATAGCTTCGCGCTCAATCTCTAGTTGCTTGATTTTACGGGAGATCTCGTCCAGTTCTTCCGGTACGGAATCTACTTCCATTCGTAATTTGGCGGCAGCTTCGTCCATAAGATCAATAGCCTTATCCGGCAAGAAACGGTCGGTGATATAGCGGCTACTTAGCTCCACGGCTGCAATAATTGCGTCGTCTTTGATACGCACATGATGGTGATTTTCGTAACGTTCTTTCAGTCCGCGGAGGATAGAAATCGTGCTCAGGTTATCCGGTTCGTCTACTTGTACGATTTGGAAACGGCGTTCCAATGCTTTATCCTTTTCGAAGTATTTCTGATATTCGTCAAGGGTGGTTGCACCGATAGAGCGCAGTTCGCCACGGGCCAGAGCCGGTTTTAGAATATTTGCGGCGTCCATGGCACCTTCGCCTTTCCCAGCACCTACCAATGTATGGATTTCATCAATAAATAAGATAATATCACCTTCCGACTTCTTCACTTCATTGACTACCGATTTCAGACGTTCCTCAAACTCACCTTTGTACTTTGCACCGGCAACGAGTGCACCCATATCCAACGAATAAACCTGTTTGTTCTTCAGGTTCTCGGGTACGTCTCCCCGTAGGATACGATGCGCTAATCCTTCGACAATAGCTGTTTTACCCGTACCCGGTTCACCAATCAGAATCGGATTGTTCTTAGTTCTCCGGCTTAATATCTGAAGTACCCGTCGAATTTCTTCGTCACGTCCGATTACCGGATCGAGTTTACCGCTACGAGCAGCTTCATTCAGGTTAATGGCATATTTTTCCAATGATTGATAAGTGTCCTCACTGGATTGTGACGTTACTTTTTCTCCTTTCCTTAATTCGCTGATAGCGTTACGCAACTCCTTTTCCGTCATTCCGGCATCTTTCAGAATGGTGGATACAGTGCTTTTTACAGTGAGCAACGCTAACAGTATATGTTCCAAAGAAACAAACTCGTCGCCCATTTCCTTTGAATACTGGGTTGCTTTCTGCAATACATCATTTGCTTCACGGCTCAGATACGGCTCACCACCGGAAACTTTAGGCAGCGAATCAATCTGTTTGTCAACGACAACCGCTACTTGCTGTCCATTCATACCTAACTTTTGGAAGATGAAGTTCGTAACGTTTTCGCCTACCTTCATCACCCCCTGCATGATGTGAACGGGTTCTATGGCTTGTTGCCCCCGGCTTTTCACCAGATTTACAGCCTCCTGTATCGCTTCTTGGGATTTGATTGTAAAATTGTTAAAGTTCATATCGTTGTTCTCCTTTCTTTTTCATGTTTCTAATAACACTTAAAAGGGCGCAAAAGATTTGCCAAGTAGAAAAATGTGACAAAATAGCATGATTATAAGGAGCTTACAGGACAAAATGGCTTCTTTTTCCAGTGTATGACTGACGAATTTGCTGCGAAATGAGGAGGATAAATAAAAGTATTGTAGTATCTTTATCGGCTGTAATGTTATTGTAAATAAGATATGAACGATAAACCTCAAATAAAACTGTCTGAAACAGTAGTGCTGATTGATGCAGCTTTTCTGAACTTTGTAATTACAGATATGAAAGGATACTTTGAAGATACTTTGCAACGTTCTTTACAAGAGATAGACCTTTCGATACTGACTACCTATCTTACTTTGGACGCCGGGATTACGGAAGGGAAAAATGAAGTCCAATTTCTTTTTGTTTACGATAAGGAGTCTGGGCGGCTTGTACATTGCCGGCCTTCCGATCTGGAGAAAGAACTGAACGGGGTTGCTTTTCAAAGCCCTTATGGAGAATATTCATTTGCCAGTGTCCCTTCGGAGGGAATGGTGACAAGGGAAGATTTATTCTTGGATTTGCTGTCTATTGTTGCCGATTCGGCTGATGTGAAAAGAATGATTGTGATTTCCTTTAATGAAGAATACGGGAAGAAAGTGGCTGATGCGCTGAATGAAATAAAAGATAAGGAAGTGATTCAGTTCCGCATGAACGAACCGGATGCTCCGGTGAAGTATAAATGGGAAATGTTGGCTTTTCCTGTGATGCAGGCATTGGGGATCAAAGCTGACGAACTACAATAATATCAGTTCCTATATTTGCTGACTATACCTATATATTTAATACTTAAAATTTAGCCCTGTGTCTGATTTTCGTTTAAAAGTATTCCAAAGTGTAGCGAAGAACCTGAGTTTTACGAAAGCTTCGCAAGAACTGTTTGTAAGCCAGCCTGCTATCACTAAGCATATCCAGGAGTTAGAGACTTATTATCAGGCTCGTTTGTTCGAGCGTCAGGGAAGTAAAATTTCGCTGACCGATGCGGGGGAATTGCTGTTGAAGCATAGTGAGAAGATTCTGGATGATTACAAGCAACTGGAATATGAGATGCATTTGTTGCATAATGAATATATCGGCGAACTGAAATTGGGGGCCAGTACTACGATTGCGCAATATGTACTTCCTCCTCTGTTAGCGAACTTTATAGCCAAGTTTCCGCAAATCAATCTTTCTTTGATTAATGGAAATTCCCGGGGAGTGGAAGCTGCCTTGCAAGAGCATCGGATTGATTTGGGACTGGTCGAAGGGATCTTCCGCTTACCTAATCTGAAATATACTCCATTTTTGCAAGACGAACTGGTTGCCGTGGTGCATACACAGAGTAAATTAGCTGTCACGGATGAGATTACTCCGGAAGACTTGCCGAATATTCCATTAGTTCTGCGTGAAAGAGGTTCCGGGACGCTGGATGTCTTCGAACGTGCTTTGTCGCAGCATAATCTGAAACTGTCTTCTTTAAATGTAATGATGTATCTCGGCAGTACGGAAAGCATTAAACTTTTCCTCGAACATACTGATTGTATGGGGATTGTCTCTATCCGTTCCGTACATAAAGAACTCGTTGCAGGTAATCTGCGTGTAATTGAGATAAAGGGAATGCCTATGCAGCGTGAATTTAACTTTGTGCAACTGCAAGGGCAGGAGGGGGGATTATCCCAAGTCTTTATGCGGTTTGCGGGACATCATAGTAAAAGTCTGTAATCGGCTTTTCCGTTACTTTTACATACAGATTAACTTCCCAGCATTTCAATGCGTTACGATGCAACAAAATGGCGGGAAGTTGGTTTTGGTTTTTAGTAATGTGTGGCACCAGAAAAGATTTTTCAATTTCATTTCTCATATTCTCATATAAAAAGTTATCCTTCTGATTACTAATCATATAAATTATGAGAATTAAAATGTTTACATGTATTTCTCATAATTTATTCAAGAAAACACGCTTAAAATACCGCATTTCTCATACTATCATTGGTATTTCTCATACTATTGCAAACGTTATTCTCATCATCCAATCATCAACACTTAATAAGCTGTAGCAAAACTATTGTTCATCTTCGTTATAATTAACTGACAATCAAAGAATATCCTACTGAAATCAATAGATTTTCAATAAGAAATTCCTATCGTTGCACTCCAGTAAACAGGCTTGTGCACTGGAGTGAATAGGGCTATCTACCCGAGTGCACCGATCTGTTTACTAGAGTGCAACAATGCGGATGAAGGAAAGAAAATACAATGATGCCGGTTGCGAAAGATATGTCATCTACCGACTTAACATATAAACTACGGTTATATTGCCTCCTACATATTAGTCCCTTTATTTCCATCAAGCAGGGGTTCTTTGCATTTTCCCTTTTTCTCCGTTGGCTTCGTTTGGCATCATAAACGCTTTATTCATAAGCCATTCAATGCCATTTCTCCCATTTTATTCGTTTATTCCAGAGATTCTGGGTAAGTTTGCTCATACTCTGTATAAAATCTCATATTTCTTTTTTATCTTTGTTCTTATATCATCAAATACAAGAACTTAATGGATAAGATCACCATATATCTTCTGGAAGAAAAGTAAGCTAAACGAAAGGGGGGCTTATATCTGGAAATGGTAGAGTAGGACGATTGATCATGTTCCGTGAGTGTCTTTGCCATGACGTAGTTCCGTTTATTATAGACGAGCGGCATAAGCAGTTTTATTATAGGGGACTTAGAGAGTTTGCGTCTACTCCCGGATATTTGCTTGATACTTGCCTTTTGGCGCAAGATATTTATGTAGCATGGGTGAAATATTTCTATTCTGGATTATTTGACTGATACTCATAGAAAATTTAAAGAATTAAAAATCAATGGATAATGGATATAGAAAATTATAAATTACAATGATTTCTTGATGTCCGGCAAGGCAATTATAAACGTGCTTTTACTTATTAGAATGAGACGGACGAGATGACTAAAAGGAATTTATATATATAATTAAATATTACTATTATGGGCTGTTTTATGAATCTTTTGTGGCTGTTGCTTGGTGGAATTTTTACGGCGGTAGAATATCTTATCTCAAGTTTATTAATGATGATTACTATCATCGGTATTCCTTTTGGGATGCAAACATTAAAATTGGCAGGACTTGCTTTATGGCCTTTTGGCAAGGAAGTTAGAAGCGGAAGTCGTTCCGGCGGTTGTCTTTATATACTGATGAATGTAATATGGATATTTGTAGGGGGGATTTGGATTTGTTTGTCACATTTGCTTTTTGGGGCGGTGTTGTGCATAACTATTATTGGTATTCCTTTTGGTTTACAGCACTTTAAGTTGGCGGCATTAGCTTTATCACCTTTCGGAAAAGATATTATAACTGTGTAAGGATAGTTCTGAACAGATTATCTATAACTAAAAGTTATAATATATAATTAGAAACTATTAGTGTGTCTTGATTGTTTCCTGTACCTTTGCACCCCGAAAACAATTAAAGATAAAATATATGATTTCAACAGCTACAAAAACGTTGCAGGGAAACAACAAAACCATTTATGTTGCACTACTTTCTACTTTGACTTTCTTTCTGTTTTTAGACTATATTCCGGGGTTGGAGGCATGGTCGGCATGGGTGACTCCTCCGGTTGCTTTGTTTCTTGGACTTATTTTTGCGTTGACTTGCGGACAGGCACATCCGAAATTTAATAAGAAAACATCTAAATATTTATTGCAATATTCTGTTGTCGGACTGGGATTCGGAATGAATCTACATTCGGCTCTGGCTTCCGGTAAAGAAGGTATGGAGTTTACAGTTATTTCCGTAATCGGTACTTTAGTGATCGGTTGGTTCATCGGACGTAAGTTGTTTAAGATAGACCGGAACACTGCCTATCTTATTAGTTCAGGAACTGCTATTTGCGGTGGGAGTGCCATTGCAGCCGTAGGACCGGTGTTGAGGGCGAAAGATAGTGAAATGTCTGTTGCACTGGGTACTATTTTTATTTTGAATGCGATTGCACTTTTTATCTTCCCGATGATTGGT
>ERZ894183.2043-NODE-2043-length-9655-cov-13.343333_pt1 | contig 9655 bp, 9 predicted proteins | sample MGYA00380279_ERZ894183 | MGnify/ENA primary metagenome ERZ894183 (study PRJEB32331, sample SAMN06328422) | human gut metagenome | biome: human gut microbiome; feature: stool | host: Homo sapiens | collected 2013-06-26 ... | reverse complement strand
GTAGGATATTGATTTACCCCAAAAGAATCGTAGTGCTAAATCCTAAAGACGGGCCCTTGTGCATATTTTTAAAATATTATATAATTCTACTAAAACAGGGGTGTCCGTGCGGGCATCGGGAATGATGAGCCGGGAAGCGGCGTAAGAAGGAGGAACTTGCGATGAAGAGAGTTGGCATGTTGACCAGCGGCGGGGACTGTCAGGCATTGAATGCGGCGATGAGAGGCGTGGCGAAGGCGCTTTTTAACGGGCAGGAGGATGTGGAGATCTATGGGTTTCTGGACGGCTATCAGGGGCTGATCTACGGGAAATTCCGCCTGCTGACCTACAATGATTTTTCAGGCATTCTGACAAAGGGCGGCACATTCCTGGGTAGCAGCCGGACTCCCTACAAGACGATCCGGGACATCGGCGCAGACGGCGTGGATAAGGTTGCGGCGATGAAGCAGACGTATCATAAGCTGCAGCTGGACTGCCTTGTGATTCTGGGCGGCAACGGCACGCACAAGACGGCGAACCTTCTTCGGGAAGGGGGGCTGAATGTCGTGACCCTTCCAAAGACCATCGACAACGATCTGTGGGGGACGGATATGACCTTCGGGTTCCAGAGCGCGGTCAATATTGCGACGGAGGCGATCGACTGCATCCATACGACCGCGGCATCCCACGGACGCGTATTCATCGTGGAGGTAATGGGACACAAGGTCGGCTGGCTGACGCTGAATGCCGGCATCGCGGGCGGAGCGGACATTATCCTGATCCCCGAGATCCCCTATGATATTGATAAAGTGGTGGAAAAGATCAACGAGCGCCATGCGCGGGGCAGCCGCTTTACGATCCTTGCGGTAGCAGAGGGCGCGATCTCCAAGGAGGACGCGAAGCTTTCCAAAAAAGAGTACAAAAAGAAAATGGAAAACTACAAATATCCTTCCGTATCCTATGAGATCGCAGAGCAGATCGAGGCAAAAAGCGGCATGGAGGTGCGCGTGACCGTTCCCGGACATACCCAGAGAGGCGGAAGCCCCTGCCCGTATGACCGCGTGTTTGCGAGCCGCTTAGGCTCGGAGGCGGGCAGGATGATCTTAAACGGGGAATACGGCTTTATGGTGGGCTATAAGCACCGCGAGATCGTGAAAGTCCCGCTGGAAGAGGTTGCGGGCAAGCTGAAAATGGTAGATCCAAACGCTTCCATCGTCAAAGAGGCAAAGATGCTCGGCATCAGCTTCGGAGACTGAGTCTGAAAAAGAAAGCAGAGGTTTTTTCATGTCCTATACGGCAATGTACCGGCGATTCCGCCCGACCTGTTTTGAAGAGGTCAAGGGGCAGGACGCCATTGTTACAACGCTGAGAAATCAGATCAAGGCAGACCGGATCGGTCATGCCTACCTGTTCTGCGGCACGCGCGGCACGGGTAAGACGAGCATCGCAAAGCTGTTTGCAAAAAGTGTCAACTGCGAGCATCCAAAAGACGGAAGCCCCTGCGGGGAATGCGATTCCTGCCGCGCCATCGCAGAGGGCAGGAGCATGAACGTGGTGGAGATCGACGCCGCGTCCAACAATGGCGTGGACAACATCCGGGAGATCATCGACGAGGTTTCCTATTCCCCGACGCAGGGGCGGTTTCGGGTGTATATCATCGACGAGGTGCATATGCTCTCCACGGGGGCGTTCAACGCGCTTTTAAAAACGCTGGAAGAGCCGCCGTCCTATGTGATCTTTATTCTGGCGACCACGGAGGCGAACAAAATTCCGGTGACGATCCTTTCCCGCTGCCAGCGCTATGACTTCAAGCGTCTGACGGTGGAGCAGATTGAAGAGAGGATGCGGGAGGCGCTGGCGGCTGCGGGCGAGGAGCTTCCGATCGAAGAAAAGGCGTTAAAATATCTGGCGAAAGCGGCAGACGGCGCGATGCGCGACGCGTGGAGCCTTCTGGATCAGTGCCTTGCGTTCCATTTCGGGCAGGAGCTGACCTATGACAAGGTGCTGGACGTGCTGGGCGCGGTGGATACGGCGGTATTCAGCCGGCTTTTGCGCTGTGTGATCGCGCGGGACGTGCCGGGCTGCATCGGCGTTTTGGAGGAGATCGTCCTGCAGGGCAGGGATATGGGGCAGTTTGTGACGGATTTTATCTGGTATCTGAGAAACCTGCTCCTTGTCAAGACGTCGGGCGCAGCGGCGGAAGAAGTGATTGACATTTCCAGTGAAAATCTGGCAAGATTAGGGGAAGAGGCGGAATTGGTCGAGGCGGATGCAGTGATGCGCTACATCCGCTGCTTTTCGGAGCTTTCGGGGCGCATCCGCTATGCGGGGCAAAAGCGCGTCCTGATCGAGACGGCGCTGATCCGGCTGTGCAGGCCTGAGATGGAAGTGAAGGAGGACGCGCTTCTGGACAGGATCCGCAGGCTGGAACAGACGCTTGAAAAGATCGAAAGCGGCGCGATCGCGGTTGCCGCAGCTCCGGCAGGGGCAGCAGCAGAACAGCCGGCGGCAGCCCCTGTGCCAAGGGCAGAGCTTCCGAAGGCGGTTCCGGATGACGTAAAGCAGATCGTAGGCGGATGGGCAGGCTTTTGCGGCAATGCCCCCCAGCCGATGAAATCCTATCTGAAGGGCGCGCGGTTAAGCCTCGGCGGGGAAAACCGCCTTTTGCTCGTTTTGGAAGACGGGCTGGCGTCGGACTATTTTCTGAAAGAGCCTGCAAACCGCGAGGCGCTGGAAAATATGCTGGCGGATTTTGCCGGAAAGCAGGTGGAGCTTGAAGTCAGAAGCGTCCAGAACCGGCAGGAAATGGATCGTTCTTATGTGGATCTTTCGCAGATCATTCATATGGACATAGAAGAAGAGTAAAGAAAGGACAACGAACATATGGCAAAGAGAGGTGGATTCCCGGGCGGCATGCCCGGCAACATGAATAATCTGATGAAGCAGGCGCAGCGCATGCAGCGTCAGATGGAGGAAGGCCAGAAGGAGCTGGAAATCAGGGAATTTACGGCAAAATCCGGCGGCGGTGCGGTTGAAGCGACCGTAAACGGCAAAAAGGAGCTTGTAAAGCTCAATATTTCCGAAGAAGCGGTAGATCCCGACGATGTGGAAATGCTGCAGGATATGATCGTCGCTGCGGTAAACGAGGCGATGAAGCAGGCTGACGAGGCAAGTCAGGAGCTGATGGGCAAAATGACCGGCGGGCTGGGCGGCCTTGGCGGAGGCTTCCCGTTCTGATGGATCTTTACAGCGGATATATCAATAAGCTGATCGACGAGCTTTCCGGGCTGCCGGGGATCGGCAGCAAGTCGGCGCAGAGGCTGGCGTTTCATCTGATCAATCTTCCGGAGGCGAAGGTGGAGCGCATCGCAAACGCCATGATCTCCGCGAAAAAAAATGTCCGTTACTGCAAAGAATGCTTTACGCTGACGGACAATGAGCTGTGCCCGATCTGCAGCAATCCCGACCGGGATCATTCTACGATCATGGTGGTGGAAAACAGCCGCGACCTTGCGGCGTATGAAAAAACGTCGAAATACAAAGGCGTTTATCATGTGCTGCACGGGGCGATCTCCCCGATGCTTGGCGTCGGGCCGCATGACATCAAATTAAAAGAGCTGATGGAGCGGCTTGGCGGCGATGTAAAGGAGGTTATCATCGCGACCAATTCCAGTCTGGAGGGCGAGACGACGGCGATGTACATCGGAAAGCTCATCAAGCCGACCGGGATCCGGGTGACGCGGATCGCCAGCGGCGTGCCCGTGGGCGGCGATCTGGAATACATAGATGAAGTAACGCTTCTGCGCGCGCTGGAAGGGCGCACGGAGCTGTAACAGGGGTTTTGACACGGCAAAGCGGCGTCCGGCGGCGGGGTTGCCGGACGGCGGCGTTTTGGGGATTTTTGGGAAAGGAATACAAGAGGGTTATGAAAAAAGAACGGTTCGGGACAGTGGACGGCAGAGAGGTATTTTTATACACGCTGGAAAACAGCAGGGGCATGAAGGCGGTCGTAAGCGACTTTGGCGCGCTGATCGTGCGCCTTTATGCGCCGGATCATATGGGAAACTGTCAGGATGTGGCGCTGGGCTATGAGACGCTGGAAGAATATCGGGTAAACGGCTGCTTTTTCGGGGCGGTGATCGCGCCGAACGCCAACCGCATCGGCGGCGCGCAGTATACGTTGAACGGCGTGACCTATACGCTGGACGCCAACGACGGCGCGAATAATCTGCACAGCCACAAGGAGCTTGGCTCCCACAAGCGCGTGTGGGAGGCGCAGGAAAAGGACGGCGGCATCCTGTTTACGCTGGAAATCAAAGACGGCGAGATGGGCTTTGGCGGCAATAAGAAGCTTTCCGTGCTCTATCAGGTGACGGAGGACAACGGGCTGCGCATTACCTATGACGGTGACAGCGACAGGGATACGGTCATCAACATTACGAACCACTGTTATTTTAACTTGGACGGCCAGGGCGCCGGAACGATTGAAAACCATGAGGTACAGATGGACGCCTCGGCTTATACGCCTGCGGACGCTGCGTCGATCCCCTATGGGGACGTGTTGCGCACGGAGGGCACGCCGATGGATTTCACCCGTCCCCATACGATCGGCGAACGCATCGGCGAGGAGTTTGAGCAGCTCAAAATGGCGGGCGGCTACGACCATAACTGGGTGTTGAACCGTTATGATGGAAGCGTGCGCCGCGTGGCGGTCGTGCACAATTCGGATAAAACCCGGACGATGGAGGTTTACACAGATCTGCCCGGTATGCAGTTCTACACCGGCAACTTCCTTGAGCCGGAGCAGGGCAAGGACGGCAAGGCATATGATTACAGGGGCGGCTTTGCGATGGAGACGCAGTTTTTCCCGGATACGCCGAACAAACCGCAGTTTCCTTCGTCGGTGTTCGGGCCTGAGAGGCATTATCATACGGTAACGGAATACCGGTTTGGCTGACCGCGTCTGACGGCATATTTCTGCAAAAGGGCGCGCCTGGGGAGGCTCTTTATGGCAAAACAACAATGGAAGGTCTTTTTTGAGAGCGACTTTTGGCATCACTCCGGCAGGGATCATGCCGGGAAGGAGCTTCGGCTCGATAAGGAATTTGAGTGGGCGGGGCATGAATGGCACATCCCTGCGGTTTATTGCTGTGGGAAAGGGCTGGCGGTCGATTTCTGCATGGGCGCAGGCAGGGATGCGCTCCGGGCATTTATGGACAAATGGAAGCTGCCCGGAAATCCGGAAAAGGAGCTGTCAAAGGAAGATGTGCTGAGAATGGAGCGGGATAATCCGCTGACGCTGGGATTTAAGCCGCATATTTTCTGCAACGGAAAAGAGCTGGCGCTTTCCAAAAGCTGCTGCGTAAGCTATCAGCCGTATCTGGAAGAAATTCAGGATATGGAGGAGGCGAAAGCGGCGATGGGGCATTACGGGCTTTCGGACGGCTGCGGCTGGACGGTCACGCGGGCATTTTTCCGGTGGAACACAAAACGGCGGCCGGAAATCAGGAGCCTTTCCGTTGTGATGGAAGCGCTTCCGGCTCCGGCTCCGGGAGGGCGGTTTACGGCGGATCAAAAAGGGGACCGGGCGCAGCTTGCCCACCCGGAAAACGGTAAAATGTATACGCTGACCGTGCGGGAATACAGGCATGAGACGTTGGGAGAAAAGGCCGCAGAGCAGGACGGATGGGAGTACCCGCGGCATTTTGACGTGATGGGATACACGGTTGAGCCGGAAGGGGAAACGATCGCAGTGAAGGACTGCGCTGACGGAGAGCCTGCCAGAAAAATTCCTGATGAAAAGGACGATCCGTTTGCGCCGTGCGCGGTATGCTCGTGCGGATGCGTTCTGCTTCCGGGAAAAGAAGATACTGTATTTGCGGGAGAAAGCGGCACGCTGCGGATGGAATGGGTGTGTTCATCGATGTGTTTTGAACCGGGCAGGCAGGTGGAATGGCTGCCCGTTTTCCATATCAGGGAATTTGAGAACCATGCGGAAAAACTGATATAAACGGCGATTTTTCCGCCGCCGCCCTTTTCGACAAAAATTTGCGCGCCCGTATGCTAGGATGAAGAAAAACCGGAGGTACGGGAGGGCGAGGGAATGGCGGGAATACCAAAAAATGTGATGCAGATCGGGCAGACGGATACGCATGTAAAAATTTACATGGAGGACTATGTCCATACGTTTCTGGAGCGGTGCAGGGACAGCGTCTGTCTGGCATTCGGCAGGAAAGAAGAAACGGACGGGATTTCCTATTATCTGATCTACGGCGTGGAAAAAAAGCAGGATTGGGAACGGGGAAGCTTCCCTTATTTTAAAAATCTGGAACGCATCGGGGAGATAGAGGCAAAAGACGGCAAAATCCGGTTTAAAACGGTGCAGGGAAGGGAAATCCCGGTACAGGGATATTTTATTTTTTATGAGCAGAATGAGGACATGCAGTCCTATATGATCGCGGAGCGGGAAAGCAGGGACGCTCAGGCGCAGAAGGAGCGGGAGCGTGTCATGGAGGAGGTGCAGCTGCGCAGGGAAAAAAGAAGGCAGGAGGCGGAAACGCAGGAAAAGCCCGTCAGGACGCCGGGCGGGAAGGCGAATGTCCTGACGGCGGGGCGGGCGCTTCGGAAGCGCTACCTGCGGGCAAATGCCGCAGCGCTTAAAAAGCCTGCGCCAAAACGTCCGGCGGGCAGCAGGGCGACGCTGGCGGGAGTATGCAGGATAGGATGCGCCGCGCTTCTTCTGATCCTTGCCGCAACGGGGCTTGCGTCGGTAAAGCGCGATCCGGACCGGGCGGCGCAGATTTTTGCGGACACGTCGGAGCGGACGGATAAAAAGGACGGCGCAGGGCTGATCGTGGAGGAAGCCGTAAAACAGGCAGAGCCGGAAGAAACGGCGGCAAAGGAGCCGGTTTTGGAGGAAACGGAATATGCAGAGGACATTCCGGTGCAGGCGGACGGGGAAATCCGGTGGCTGATCGGGGAGGACGCTGCGGCGGATGCAGAAGCAGCGTCAGATGCGGAAGCAGCATTGGATGCGGAAGCGGCGTCAGATGCAGAAGCAGCATCGGATACGCCGACAGCATCGGATACGGAAGCGGCATCAGATGCAACAGCAGTGTCAGATATGTCAGCTGCATCGGATACGCCGACAGCATCGGACACGGAAGCAGCGTCAGATACGGCGACAGCGTCAGATACAGTAGCTGCGCCGCCCGAAACTGCATCGGCGGAATCCGAGCCGGAACCGGAAGCGAAAACGACGCGGCAGCCGGAACCGGTAAATCCGGATTCTCAGGAAAAATACACGGTGCAGAAAGGCGACAGCCTGGCAAGGATCGCCCGCCGTTTTTATGGGAACGCATCCTATGTGAGCAAAATCTGCGACTTAAACGGGATAGAGGATCCGGACAGGATCACGCCGGGACAAAATATTTTGCTACCTTAGGCAAAAAGAGTATGATATAATGAGGGGCATGAATCGGTCTGTCAAAAAGATCCGTTCGTGCCCGTGTTTTTTATTCGATAGGAAAGTTCCTTTCCTGTCGAATAAAAAAACATAATTATGCGCACTCGCGCGCCTTGGCGCACACTTTTTTATGAGGAAAAGAATATGACAAATATCAGGGAATACCTGCCGAAAAAAGAAAAAAAGGAAGCGTCCAAAGCGGAGGGCTTAAAACAGCAGATCCGGGCGCACAGGATGAAAATGACGATCCGCGTCGTGAGCATTGCGGCGGTTCTGACGGTAATGTGCGGGACGGCATTTTTTTTGCTGAAAAACCAGACCTATACCGGGTATGCGGTCGTTACCGAAACGGAGCGCAAGCACACGGAGGGAAGCGAGCTTTTTCCGCATCTGAACGGATTTGTGACATACAGTAAGGACGGCATAAGCTATACGGACTACAAAGGGAACGCCATGTGGAACCAGACCTATGATATGCAGGCGCCGAAGGTGGCGGCGCGTTCGGGATGGGTGGCAGTCGGGGATTATAACGGCAATCTGATCTATAATATCAGCCCGGAAGGTGCTGCGGTACAGATCGACACGAACCTGCCCATCAAAAATCTGGCGGTATCCGCAAACGGAGTTGTGGCGGCAGTTTTGGAGGACGGCGACGTAACCTGGATCAACGTATACAATCCTTCCGGGGAAAAAGCCGTCGGGATCAAGACAACCATGCAGAAATCGGGCTATCCGGTGGAAATTTCTTTGTCTGATAACGGGCGGCTGATGCTCGTTTCTTATTTAAAAGCGGAAAGCGGGAGCATGAAGTCTGTTGTGAGCTTCTATAATTTCGGGGAAGTGGGGCAAAATTATACGGATACGATGGTCAGCTCCTATGAATATGCGGACACCGTCGTGCCCTTTGCGGTATTTAACAATGCGGAAACAGCCGTCTCTGTGGCGAACAACCAGTTTATGATCTATGAAGGAAGCGAGATCCCCAAAAACGTATCCCAGAATTTTATTCAGGAAGAGATCCGGGACGTAAGATATGACGGGACGCATGTGGGATTTGTGTTCGACGGGGCGCAGGGAGCCGGAAAATACCGGATCGACATTTATAATATGAATGGAGAGCTTGTTTTATCGCAGCCCTTTAATATGGAATACCGGGACATCCTGATTTCCGGGGATGAGCTTATCATTTATAATGAAGCGGAGTGCCTGATCTGGACGCTGCACGGCAAGCAGAAATATGAAGGGAGCATCCCGGAACAGACGCAGCTTTTGAAACCGCTTGGAGGCAACCGTTTTCTGGCGGTAACAGTGGACGGAATGGATATTATTGAAATGAAATAAGGCGGAAAAAATGAATATATTATTGATCATCGTGATCCTCATTGCCCTTTGGAGGGGATATGCAGGACTGAAAAAAGGGGTGGTGAACGAGGTGCGCATGCTTTTTTCCCTCGTCCTTACCATGCTTGTGATTGCACTCGCAATCCTTCTATATACAAGTGTAAAAGAAAACAATACCAGAAATATCGTGCTGTTTGTGATCGCGATCCTGATCGCGGGGCTGGCAGCGCGTCTCATAAGCCTGATTTTTAAATCCCTTTCCGCAATAGCGAATCTTCCGGTATTCCGTTTTGCAGACCGCCTGCTCGGAATGGCATTTGGGGCGATGGAGGCAGTGGTTGGGCTGTGGATCGTCTATATTGTGATCGGAAGCTTTGATACGGGTGTGTTTGGCTCGCAGATCGCAGCGTGGACGATGCAGAGTGAGATCCTGACAAAGCTGTACAGCATGAATCAGGTAGTCTACTGGATGGCGGGATTGGTCTGACCTTCAGCCCATTGCGGATGGGCTCGGGCTGAACTGCTGCACATTTGTAAAAAAAATGAAAAAAAGATGTTGACAATTAGAAAAGTGTGCTCTATAATAAGCCTTACCGCTGAGGACACAGCGAAAGCTCCTTCAAAAAAGAAGAAAAAAGTGCTTGACAAAAGCAAACGGTTCTGATAAAATAAATAACCGTTGCGGCATTTGAAGAGCAACTGAGCTTTGAAAAAGTTCAAAAAAGTGCTTGACAGCCACGAAACAATGAGTTATAATAAATAACCGTTGCGGCTAACAAGCCAAAACGAACTTCTGAAAAAAGTTCAAAAAATTAAAAAAAGTTGTTGACAAACAAAATCAACTATGATAAAATATCAAAGCTGATTGAA
>ERZ894183.2041-NODE-2041-length-9659-cov-9.589025_pt1 | contig 9659 bp, 17 predicted proteins | sample MGYA00380279_ERZ894183 | MGnify/ENA primary metagenome ERZ894183 (study PRJEB32331, sample SAMN06328422) | human gut metagenome | biome: human gut microbiome; feature: stool | host: Homo sapiens | collected 2013-06-26 ... | reverse complement strand
CTACAAGCAGAGCAAATGTAAGTAAAATCTGCATTTCTTCATATGTACTCATAAGCATTTCCCCTGTCCACAAGACTGGATCGGGAACCAGCACGCCCCTCGGCTGCCAGGGTAAATATATTGTTCAGTTCTCCCCCTGCCCGCTGTGGAGCAGGGGCGGTTATACCTCTTCCATGACTGCCAGATTCGGAATGAAGAAGATAATGTAATTGTCTATCTTCGCATATTCTCCGTATTTTTCTGTGTAGCAGTCGATACATTCCTGTAAAAATTGTTCTGTTACGCCTAGATATTCCGCTGTTTCGTGCTGTGAATGACACCCGGCGCGGAACGCTTGTATAATTCCGGTCAGTCCGATCAGTTTGTTGTACCCCCAAAGCCTTGCCTGCCGTTCTTGTTTGCGATTTTGGGAATCGGACATATCCATAATATCCCCAATGCTGGTGTGATGGTGACCGAGTTCCTCTGCAAGAACGCAGGCTTTTTCAGCTGAAGTTTCTAATTTATCAGATAAAGCAATGTTGCCACTGCAATACAATCCTTTTATTCGTTCACTATTAAATTTACGTTCTATAATATCTATACCGTCCTTGCAGGCTTGTTCTTCAAGCTGTTCAAAAGTATTCATGTAAACACCTCCCGCTCTAGTATATATGATTAGCTGTTCTTTAATATGGACAGCTATTTTCTTTTGTTCCTAACAAATTCTGCGAACTGGCGGATTTCGTCAAGTTCGTCTTCTGTATATTCATCACCGTCAAAGTGGGCGGCGAGGGTAATAGGTTGGTCAACAACTTCGTTAGTCCAACCCATTAAATATGCAGGGGATACCTGTAATGCGTTTGCAATATCTTCTAATTTATCAACAGGCATATTTTTTATGTATCCTGTTTCGTATCTTTGTAAAGTAGATTTACTGATTCCGACCTTATCAGAAAGTGTTTGGTATGACATATCTAATTCCTCTCGTCTCTTTTTCATACGAGACATTATATCTTGCATTTTTTCAGAAATTTCTTTTTCACTCATATCTGCACCTCCGTATAAACTAATTATAAACTATTTTTTCATATTTGCAACAGATAATTTAGTAAAAACAAAAAAATGTTGCAAATATGGGTTGACAATACCAAAATGCAGGTGTAATATAAAAATATCCCAAATATGCAACGGAAGGAGGGCGAAGAATGTCGTTCGATAAATTAAAAGGGAAAATGACGGAGAGACGCGTATCACAAGAAAAATTATCTAAGGTATTGGGTATTACTGTACAATCGCTAAATGCAAAGTTAAACGGGAGAAGCCAATTTACTTTGGAAGAGGTGGTTAAGATTTCCGAACATTTGAAATTAGATAATCCTGTCGATATTTTTTTTAATCCGAGCGTCTCAAAAATGCAACACATAATTGAACCAGAGGAGGAAGTGTGAAAACAAAAGAACTGCAAGGAGGGCCATTCCCTACAGTTTTTCGCCAAATTTGTTTACCCTATGTACTTTGCAGATGATTCAGAGAAAGGAGGAAACCGATGGAGATCGCTATTACGCTAGCGTGCTTTTCTACTCTTATGAATAGCGTCTCGCTAATTTGTATTTGTGTGTCGCTGTTATTAAAAAAGAGGAATGACAATTCCGATGATAGTTCCAATAGCGGCAATTACTGATGAAATTGTACCGATGACTAGCCACTTTTTATCTTTTGATGAAGCTTTTTCCATTTGATTTAGAAGTTTTGCTTGATCTTGTTGAACTATTTTAATCTCATTTAACAGATCAATCTGCTTTTGTGAATAGTCATTTTGCACACGTTCAAATGAAGGTGGCTCGGGAATGTTGAAAAAATCCATAAATAATCTTCTCCTTTCATAATTATTCCGACTGGTACTCGGTAATTAAAGTATAGGAGATTTTAAAGGACAACGCAACAAGTACAAACAGTGATTCATAAGCTTTAGAGAGGTGGTGTAAATGATCATAAAAAACATTGTAGTAATTGACGGAAAAGAAGTAGAGGTTAAGGAACTGGAAGATAAAGAGGCATTTGCAGAAAGTGTTAACCAAAGGGTTCTTTTTGACAGAAACTACATAATAGAGAAAACCGCGTAAGCGGTAGAAAGGAAGGACAAGCATGGAAAAACAATTACCTGCAGCACGGAAGCTGGAGCTGATTCCGATCGGGCGAAGAAATTTTCCGGAAGCGGATCGCAAGCAGGAGAAGCAAAAGATCCGGTACAAAAGAAAAGAAAGAGACAATGCTGCAAGAGGACTGATCGCGGTAACAGTCGCAAGCATGATGTTAAACGCGGTGATGGCTGTGATCATTTACATCCTGCAGGCAGGACCGATTTGAAAGGAGGCGAATGGAAATGAAGCTCGGAAAGACGAAACTAAAAAGAATGTTGTCAGAAGAGACAGGGATTTTGCCGCAGGATATTGCGGATTTTGGGAAGTATGAATATTACGGGAATAAGGAGCAGTTGTCGGTCGGTGGTCATACGCTGACGGCAGTTAACGGAGTGCTTAAGCTTCACAGTCCTTTTGTGTGCGATGATAGAGTTGTGTACAGAAGCCGTGAAATAAAAAGAGCGCCCACAAATGAGGCGGCAACCTCAGGGCGCATAGTTAAAAGGTCAACTTTATTTTAGACGGAAAAGAGGGATTTGTAAAGAGATGAAAACTGTAAAGGTAACAACTGACAATAAAGTGTCCATTATTGATGTGGATTTCTCTGATTTCAAGAGCATTCAGCAAGCAATTGGTGGTCCTTTTGAGACGGTTCATACTCAACTCATGGCGGATTATTTCAAAAATCCGTCCGTGATTATGTTGGTCGATGAAGAGGGGCTTGTTAAAAGACTTTCGGAGAATGCATTAGGGTGCGCATTGTATGGAACGGCAAGGCATGGTTGTCCTATTGTTGGGGACTTGATTTTTGGCATTGTGGAGGGAGAAGACATTGTCGGTCCGGAAAATTCAGAAGCAATGATAGAGAGGCTGATTGGTACATTTATCGGATTAAAAAGGGCATGAAGTGAGAGGAGATTAATATGAACGAGTTGACATTAAATGTGAAGCAGAATCCAGGGGTTATCGAGTTGAATTTTGATGAGATCGAAAAAGCTCTGGATGCGAAACTGGCGGAGTATAAAGGTGCGGTATTTACCGAGGAAAGCAAGAGCATCGCAAAAGCAGAGGTAGCCAACCTCAGAAAGCTGAAAAAGGACTTTGAAGATGCGCGGAAGGGCGTAAAGAAAGAATGGATGAAACCCTATGAGGACTTTGAGGCGAAGATGAAGAACTTGACTGAGAAGATTGATGAACCCATATGCCTGATCGATTCTCAGCTGAAGGACTTTGAACGGAAGAGAAGAGAGGAACGGCGTGAAAAGATCAAGGAAATCTATCAGGAAATCATCGGTGACATGGAAGAGTACTGTGACCTTGGAAGAATTTACGACACAAAATGGGAGAATGCCACTACAACCATGAGATCTATCAGGGAGAGCATAGCTACTGCTGTGGAGAGTGCCAGAACTGCAGTAAGCACTATTTCTGGGATGCAGTCAGATGCTGTGGAAAAGGCGCTTGAGATTTATAAGGATTCTCAGGATATGGCTAAGGCAGTTGCCTACATAAACAATTATGAGCAGCAGAAAGCTGAGATCATGCGCAGGGAAGAGGAGCGCAGACGTCAGGAGGAAGAAAGGAGGCGTCTTGCTGAGGAAAAACGGATCCGTGTAGCAGAAAGAGAAGCTGTTGAGCGAGAAGTGAGGATCCGGGAGCAGGCGCGTCAGGAAGCAGAAGCAAGAGAATCCAAGGCCGCAAGACAGGAAGTGGCAGTTGCCCCGCTTGAGACCGAAAAGTCTGGTGGTGATGATGTGATGCCGTTTGTGCAGCCGGACACCCGGACTGTGTTTTATCATGTGGTGGCATCCGATGAAGATATCCAGGCTATTGATATGGCACTGGATAGCATTGGAGTTTATTACGAACGGAGGGACGGATAATGCAGGAAGGACAGGCAATGCTTCCAGGAGCACCGAAGATTTACGCGGCTATTGCAGGCGTGATCAATGACATCGGTGCGGTGTCCAAGGATAAGGTTAATAAGCAGCAGGGCTTTAAGTACAGGAGTGTGGACGACGTTTATAGTGTCCTGAATCCCGCTCTGGCAAAGAACAAAGTATTTATTCTTCCGGAGATTTTGGACGAGACCCGGGAGATCGGAACGAGCAAAAACGGAGGCAGGGTCACTTCTGTCATTCTTAAAATGAAATATACGGTATACGCGGAAGATGGATCCTATGTTGAGACTGTCCTCAAAGGTGAGGCCATGGATACAGGGGATAAGGCTATTAACAAAGCCATGGCGATCGCATATAAGTATCTGTGCTTCCAGCTCTTCTGCATTCCGGTTGAGGATATGGCGGATCCGGATGCGGAGATCCATGACATGGATGGGAAGACGGCCCAGGAAAAGAATGCTGGAAACGGTAAGACATCAGCACCCGCTGTAAAGAAGCAAGAATCGGCAAAAGCTCAGCCGGCCGGAAATAAAGAGGGCAATCCGGAGCAGAAGAGAGGTGCTGCGCAGGAAAGCGAAGACGGGAAGGTAACTGAGGTGATGGTGAATACGATCCGCGCTGAGCAGAAGCGGACCGGTGTGTCGGATAAATTGATCCTCGATCGGTTGCATTCGAAGGCAAAGAGCATCGAAGAAATGACTGTAGAGGAATTTAAGCAAGCCATGAAGATTTTTGAAGTAACAAAGGATTTAAAGCGGGAGGCATCAGATGAGCATAAATAGTGTGAATTTAACAGGCCGTCTCACCAGGGATCCGGATGTGCGGTACACGGATGGCGGGACAAGCATTGCGCGGTTTACCCTTGCGGTAGACCGCCGCTTTAAACAGGAGGGCGGACCAACGGCAGACTTCCCCAGCTGTGTCGCTTTTGGAAAGACAGCGGAATTTATTGAGCGGTATTTCCGCCAGGGCATGAAGCTGGAGCTGACTGGCAGGATTCAGACTGGATCTTATACAAACAAGGACGGTGTAAAAGTATATACAACGGATGTGATCGCGGAGCAGGTCGGATTCGGGGAGAGCAAGAGTTCGCCGCAGGATTGTGGAGCCCATATGGAGTATGGCGGAGGCTTCGGACAAGAAGATGGAGACGGATTTATGAATATCCCAGACGGGATTGACGAAGAACTGCCGTTTAATTGAGGTGATGTGAATGATTATACAGATTGACAGCAGGGAAAAGGCGCGGGCGATCACGAAGATCGTGGCGGAGTTTGACCGACAGAACATTACGCATCCGGTATCAAAGCTGATGGTCGGGGATTACATGAACTATGATAATCCCCGGCTGATTATCGACAGAAAGCAGAACCTGTCAGAGCTGTGCAATAACGTCTGCAACGATCATGACCGGTTCCGAAAGGAGCTAGTCCTTGCACAGAAAAATGAGATCCAGCTGGTGATCCTGGTGGAGCACGGGAAGGGGATTACCTGCCTGCAGGACGTGGCGTGGTGGGATAATCCCCGCAGATGGAAAAGACAGCGAAATCGGGTCACTGGAAAGTGGGAGGATGTCGAAACAAAGGCTATGACAGGCGATGTATTGTATAAAATTCTCTGTACTCAGGAACAGAAGTATGGTTGCCGATTCCTTTTCTGTGATAAGGACGAGACGGGAAAAGAGATTATTCGGATTTTGACGGATGGACTATGAACAGTGAAGAAATTAAGAAAACTTATAGCATGCGAGATATTTTAGGGCGGTATGGGATGCAACCGAACAGAGCTGGCTTCATCTGCTGTCCGTTCCATAAGGAAAAGACTGCGTCTATGAAGATCTACACAGACAGCTATTATTGTTTTGGATGTGGCGCGCACGGGGACATTTTTGATTTTGTAAGCACAATGGATAATTTATCCTTCCGAGAGACGTTCCTTGATCTGGGCGGAACATATGAACACAAGAAAGAAACATTCAGTGAACGGATGGCAAGGTATCATTCGCAAAAAGAGAGGGAAATGCGGATAAAGCAAGCGGATGCACTTGCCGTCAGAAGGAAACTGAATAGCGACTTAATAGATATTTACCGGGAATGGTATCAGAAATCTGAGCCATTCTCGGACACATGGACAGATTGCTACAATGCGCTGCAGTATCAACTATACCTACATGAAATTTTAAACGAACCGAGGTGATAATATGGAGCCTTTGGACAGGCTTGATAAAGACAGCATACTGACCGAAAGAGTGTTTCAGGAACTCTTTGACCAGGAAGACGAAATAAAGAAAGCAAGACTCATGATCGCCCTGGCGGATCGCGCGGAGGAGCTTGGAGTGAAGGTGAAGTTTAACACCATCCTTCGCGCCTATAAAAAAGTAGATCGGGAGATGCGGAAGAAAAGTCCATCTCTTGTGGAGAACTGGACAAATTTTGAAGGTCCTTATGATAACATGCGCTGCGGTCTCTGGATTGCGTCAGATCACGGGATTTATGCGCAGAAAGAGGGCGGGTTAGAGGACGTGGCGTGCTATCACCCGATACTTCCAATCGAGCGTCTGAAGAATCTAGAGACTGGAGACGAACAGCTGAAGCTTGCATTTAAGCGTAATAATCGCTGGGAAGAGATTATCGTGCCAAAGGATCTTATTGCAACAGCCAGCAAAATTACGGCGCTGTCAAAGCGCGGCGTAGCCGTGACAAGCGAGAATGCGAAACTTCTGGTGCGTTTCCTGTCAGATGTGGAGAATTTCAATGATAACCAGATCCAGGTGCAGTATTCAACCAGTAAGCTCGGGTGGATCAAGAGCGGTTTTATCCCGTATGACACGGAGATTGTATTCGATGGAGACAGTCGGTTTAAACAGGTATTTGAGAGCATAGAACAGCATGGGAATCGGGAACTGTGGTACGAACATATTAGACAGCTCCGGAAGACCGGAAGGCTGGAAATCAAATTCATGCTGGCGGCAGCATTTGCCAGTGTCTTGATTGGACCGTTGGGAGCATTGCCATTTTTCGTGGATCTTTGGGGAGAGACTGAGGGCGGGAAGTCCGTCACACTGATGCTTGCTTGCTCTGTGTGGGCAAGTCCAGATGAGAGCCGGTATATTGGAGATTTTAAGACCACGGATGTTGCGCTGGAAGCCAGGGCAGATCTGCTTAATAACCTGCCAATGATGCTGGACGATACTAGCAAGACTAGCAGTCGGATACGAGACAATTTTGAGGGGATTGTTTACGATCTTTGCTCCGGAAAGGGAAAGAGCCGATCCAACAAAGAACTGGGAATGAACCGGGAAAATAGGTGGCGCAATGTCATTCTGACTAACGGGGAACGCCCGCTTAATTCCTACGTAACGCAGGGAGGCGCAATCAACCGTATTCTGGAAGTAGAGTGTGGGGAAAAGGTATATAGGGATCCACAGACCACAGCGGAGCTGGTCAAGAAGAACTACGGATTTGCAGGGCGAGAGTTCGTGAGTGTACTGAAGAAAATCGGATTTGAGGAAGTGGAACGGATCCAGCAGGAAATCCAGAGGAAGATTCACAACGATGAGAAAATGCAGAAGCAGAGCATATCTTTGTCCATTGTTCTGACAGCTGATCGGATTGTGACAGATCATCTTTTTAAGGATGGACAGTACATAAGCCTGGATGATGCTGCGCAGGTTCTGGTGGATCGTAATGAGCTTTCTGACAACGAGAGATGCTACCAGTATATTTTGAGTGAGGTCGACATCAATCGGGCCAAGTTTGACGCCATGTCTCAGACTAACGAGAAATGGGGAATGATCGAACACGGGTATGCGGTGATTTATAACAATATATTTGATTCAATCTGCAAAAAAGGTGGATTTTCCCGAAAAGCATTCCTATCTTGGGCCGACCGGAACGGATTGATCCAGACGCAGGGTGGGCAGTTAACGAAGGTTAAGAAAGCAGAGGAAAAGACGATCCGCTGCGTCTTTATAAAAATGGATGCATCCATAGACAAAAATGGATTTCAGAGCGTGGAGGATGCGAACATTCAGGAGGAACTGCCGTTTAAATAACTGGTTACGGGTTACATAGGTTACACGGTTACACGGCATTTCACATATAGGAATAATATATTTTTTTAAATCGAAAATTGATTTTAAATAAAAAAAGTTCTCCGCGCGTGAGGAAAACGCTTGTAACCTTGTAACCGTATCGCAAAAATGCCGTCAAGTCCAGTAAACATAAGGGTTGTAGTGGTTACAAGTGATATGTAACTGGATAATGATTCTTGTAACTTTTGTAACTTTGGAGGGATTATGGACGATAAAGTAAGAGCATTACATGAGAAGCTGTCTGATGTGTACAACACATTGTGGGTAGCATACAAGGAATATCTTAAAGATTATAGTGTAAGGCACATCAATGGTGCGGCTTATGCGCTGGAAGAGAAGTATAAGGACGATAAGACTGTTTTACAGTTCATCTGGTATCAGAAAGCATCATGGTCAGGGATTGTAGGGCAAGTTAAGAAGTGGTCGTAATGAAAAAAAAAGAAAATAAAGCAGATGAAAGCGGACGATGCGAAGATATGTCATCTGTGTGGTGAATTAATTGTTGGCGATTATGATTATGTCAAGACAAAACGTGGAACGAAAATGTACTTCCATAAAGGTATGAAATGCAGAAAGGGAAAATAATGGATGAGTTAAGCAGATGGTATGAAAATATGACCTATCAGGAGGCAAAGGGCATCCTGCAGGAAGAACTGGACAAAGCGAAGAACAATCTGGATCTGATACTCTCATGCTATTCAGAGAATGATATCCGGGCGAGAAAACAGAAACTTCTTGTTGGGGCACTTGCAGGAATGATCAGTGATTTGGATGCGGTTGATATTCCTGAGCCGCAACAGCCGGAGTTACCGATCTTCCGGAACAATGACCAGCGGAAAGCCTGGCTGCGGGATTATAAGGCGTGGGGACTCTGGTATGAGGATAAGAATATCGGGGCTAAGTACTACAAATATGACTTTGACAATGGAGCACGATTGATCGCGGAAGTATATGGCCTTGAAGAAGTGCGAGGGATGTGGAAGCCGGAATTTGAGACCTGTTATCTGCATCTGATTGGAGGACCAGAACCTGCTAAAAACGGAGCTATTTCTAAGTGGACCAGGCATGAAAAATACTGTAAGCATCCGAGCAATGAAACAGAGCTGGTGGAGTTTCTTAAATATGCACAGAAGACCAGGCAGAATTCAGCAGATTGAATATGTGATTGAATACTGAGAGGAATAACGATGATAAAGAAAAAGGGCATAAACCCTGCATTGGCAAGGATAACGCAGATTCGGAAGGACAACATGCTGATCAGCGCAGCCGGGAAAGTGAATCTAATCATATCGCTGATGGTGTTGCATGATAAGTTTGGATATGGCGAGAAAAGGCTGAACAAGTTTATTGATGAGTACCATAAACAGCTTGAAGCGTACAACGATGGTTACGTTGAAAGCGTAGAGGATTTTAAAACCGTGCTGAGGAAAGAGTGTGGAATCGAATTGAAATAACTAAGAAAGGAGCCAGCCTCCGGCCGGGGCAAGGGTATACCGGGCTTCTTGCGAGAGATGAAGAGAGATTTGATAATAGACTGCTTTG
>ERZ894183.2038-NODE-2038-length-9671-cov-20.764039_pt1 | contig 9671 bp, 10 predicted proteins | sample MGYA00380279_ERZ894183 | MGnify/ENA primary metagenome ERZ894183 (study PRJEB32331, sample SAMN06328422) | human gut metagenome | biome: human gut microbiome; feature: stool | host: Homo sapiens | collected 2013-06-26 ... | reverse complement strand
CTTCACTTCCAGCTGCATCTACCACATGAATCATCATTTTTGTACGCTCAATATGGCGCAAAAATTCATGTCCAAGTCCGATACCCTCAGAGGCACCTTCGATCAATCCCGGGATATCTGCAATCACAAATCCATTAGCACCATCTAAATCTACGACTCCAAGATTCGGATTTAAAGTTGTGAAATGGTAATTGGCAATCTTCGGCTGCGCATTTGTGACTCTTGAAAGCAGCGTAGATTTACCTACATTTGGGAATCCTACTAATCCAACATCTGCAATTACCTTTAATTCCAGACTTACCCATAATTCCTGAGCTGGCTGACCAGGCTGTGCATATTTTGGTATCTGCATAGTGGCAGTTGCAAAATGTTGATTGCCAAGGCCGCCTTTTCCGCCCTTTAATACAACCTGTCTACGATTATCTCCGGACATATCTGCAATTACTTTTCCTGATTCAAATTCTTTTATGACCGTTCCTTCTGGAACTTTTAATACGATATCATCTGCATCTTTTCCATGACACCGTCTTTTACCGCCTTGTTCACCATCTTTTGCCGCATATTTTTGTCTGTGACGGTAATCCTGAAGTGTATTGAGACCTTCATCTACTTCAAAAATGACATCTCCACCTCTTCCGCCATCTCCACCGTCCGGTCCACCGTTCGGTACATACAGCTCTCTTCGGAAGCTCACATGTCCGTCTCCGCCTTTTCCGGAACGGATATAAATTTTTGCTCTGTCTGCAAACATATTTTTGTTTCCTTTCTATGTCAATCTCTCTGTTCTATTGTTCCATGAATGCTATTATTATATCAGAATCTTGTAATGATAGATAGTAGAATTTAAAAAAGACTCCAAACCTGATGATTTGAAGCCTATTTTCATACTTATTATTCTGCTACTGGATAGATAGAAACCTGTTTCTTATCTCTTCCTTTTCTTTCGAATCTTACAACTCCGTCAACTAAAGCGAATAAAGTATCATCTCCACCGCGTCCTACGTTAACTCCTGGGTGAATCTTTGTTCCACGTTGTCTGTAAAGGATATTTCCAGCTTTTACAAATTGTCCGTCAGCTCTTTTCGCACCTAATCTCTTAGACTCAGAATCTCTACCGTTCTTTGTAGAACCAACTCCCTTTTTGTGAGCGAAAAATTGAAGGTTTAATTTCATCATGGTCTTACACCTCCTCAAATGTTAAATCGATATATTCCTCGTAATTTTCGTCATCGACCATCGTCTGTAATCCCAGAATCATAGTCTCCAACAATAGTATCGTCTCCTTTGCAGGTTCACCCTTCACACGGTAGCGAATCATCCCCTGCTCTTCATCCGTCTCAATATCCGCTTCGTTCTTCGTAAAAGTTTCTATGGCATTGATCGTGTTAATTGTCAGTATAGATACCGCCGCACATACAATGTCCTGACCTTCCTCAGCGAATCCGGCATGACCGAATGAATCAAATCCGACACATTCATTTTTTTCATTTTTATAAATGATGATGTCTACCATTGTGACACCTGATTAAGCATTGATCTTCTCAATCTTAACTGCTGTGTACTGCTGTCTGTGACCGTTTTTCTTATGGTATCCAGTTTTTCTCTTATACTTGTAAACGATAACTTTTTTAGCTTTTCCATCTCCGATTACAGAAGCTGTAACTGTTGCACCTTCTACTGTCGGATTTCCAACTTTTAATTCAGCATCGCTAACTGCAAGCACCTGGTCAAATGTGAAAGTTTCTCCAGCTTCTACACCAAGTTTCTCTACTTTAATGATATCGCCTTCGGCTACTTTGTACTGTTTACCACCTGTTGCTATAATTGCGTACATATGGCACCTCCTATTATCATTACTCGCCAGTTACGGTGTCTGACTGATAATTTCAGCAGAACTTCAACCTCACTGTGCGGCATACTAGAAGATAATAGCATACGTTTTTCCAAAATGCAAGTGGTATCCGGAATATTTTTTGTTTTTTTACATTTTTTGTATCATCAATATTTTGCAGCCTTCTTTTCTTACTTCTGTCTGCTATATTCCCAGCAATTTCTTTGCATTTTCTGAAAAGATGGCAGCCTTCTCTTCCTCTGTCAGTGGCATATGCTCTAACAACGCCACAAAATTCTTCTGATCTGCCCACGGAGAATCTGTTCCAAACAGAATCCTGTCTGCACCATGCATATGTACGATCCGTAAGAACTGTTCCTGCGGCATTGTATTCAGTATGACTCCTGTATCAAAATATACGTTCTGTCCCACCAGATACCGTTCCACATCATCCCACATTTCATTGCCGCCCATATGTGCAAGCACCAGTTTCTCCGGTTTTACATCATCCAGAACCTTTCTTGCCATCTTCGGTGTACAGTGTACATCCTCCGGACATTTTGGATCAACACCCGCGTGCACCACTGTGATCAGTCCCAGTTCTGATGCTGCATCGATAATACGTTCATAGCGGATATTGTCAAAATACATATCCTGATAATCCGGATGCAGCTTAATCCCCTTCAATCCCAGATTCTTTATTTCTTTTAATATCTCTTTATAATTCTCACATTCCGGATGAATCCCGCCAAAAGAGATGACAGGTCCTTCCGTATACGCAGATGCAAACCGGTTGATCGATGCAACCTGCGATACCTTCGTCACAGCCGGAAGTGCAATGGAAATATCAACTGCTCCTTTTCCCATAGAATTACAAAGTCCCGTATATGTCCCATCCGCAAACGGACTTGCTCCAAAAATGCCAGAAAGATAGTCGAGCGTACGCCCGGCTATCTTATCTGGAAACATATGTGTATGAAAATCAATGATCATCTTGTGTCCCATATTCTTTCAATTTGTCATAACAGTAACCAATAATGTCTCGTCTGGTAATAATACCGATAAAATGTTCCTGGTCGTCGATAACAGGTACAAAATTCTGTTCCATCGCACGGCCGATCAGATCTTCCATGTCTGACTCAGCAGTTACACACTGATAGTCTACACGGCGTTTGATTTTCATAATACTGATATCTTCTGCTTCCTTTATATTAAAGATATCCAGCTTTTTTAATGCCCACAGGACATCACCTTCCGTGATCGAGCCGACATATTTCCCCTCTTTATTCAGTATCGGCACACACGAATACTTGTGATATTCCATGATCTCCATAGCCTGTCGGAGTGTGTGATAGTCATAGATATATGCCAGCTCACTCTTTGGCTTCAGGAAAAACATAATATTCATCGCTAATAATAGCCTCCCCAATTCTTAATTACAATTTACAAGCATTGTAATGTTCTTACTTGCAAAGTTAAATATCTTTCTTGTTATCTATGCGAGATCCTAAATCATTGTTTTTACGAAAATATCATAAATCGCGTTGATTGCGGCATCAAAATCATGACTTCTGACACCAATGATAATATTCAGCTCACTGGATCCCTGATCGATCATCTTGACATTGACATTCGCATGTGCGAGTGCAGCAAAGATACGTCCGGAAGTTCCTCTGGTTGCACGCATACCTCTTCCCACAACAGCGATCAACGCCAAATCTGATTCCAGTTCCAGGAAGTCAGGCTCTACGGCTCTGTGGATTCCGGCAATGACATCCTGTTCTTTTTCTTCAAATTCATCTCTGTGAACGAAGATTGTCATCGTATCAATTCCTGACGGCATATGTTCAATGGAAATATTATTATTTTCAAACACCTCCAGAACCTTGCGGCAGAATCCGACTTCGGAATTCATCATCGCTTTTTCAATCGTGATAGAAGCGAAATCCTTCTTACCTGCGATACCTGTAATTGTAAAACGAGGTTTTCTGCAAGTATCTTCTACGATCAGAGTTCCCTTATCTTCCGGTGCATTGGTATTGCGGATATTGATCGGGATACCCTCTTTACGTACCGGGAAGATTGCATCTTCATGAAGTACAGTTGCTCCCATGTAAGACAACTCTCTCAATTCTCTGTATGTAATCACATCGATCGGCTTTGGATTCTTGATGATTCTTGGATCAGCGATCAGGAAACCAGATACATCTGTCCAGTTTTCATACATATCGGCATGTACAGCCTTTGCAACGATCGAACCTGTGATATCAGAACCGCCACGGGAGAATGTCTGAATACTTCCGTCTGGCTTTGCACCATAAAATCCAGGAATAACTGCACGCTCTGTATTCTCCAGCCTTTCAGAAAGGATCTTGTGTGTCTTATCTCCGTCAAAATTACCATTTTCATCAAAGACGATTACTTCTGCAGCATCGATGAATTCATATCCAAGATATGCAGCCATGATGATACCATTCAGATACTCTCCACGGGAAGCCGCATAATCTCTGCCGATTTTCTTGCTGAAGTTTGTACGGATTGTTTTAAATTCCTCATCCAGGCTCAGATCCAGGTTCAATCCTCTGATGATGCTGTTATATCTCTCTTTGATTGCCTCTAACTGTTCTTCAAAATCTCTTTCCGCATCTTCTCCAAGAATTGCCTGTCCATAACAGCTGTATAACATATCTGTTACCTTTGTATCATCCGGCGTACGTTTACCAGGTGCAGATGGAATGACATATCTTCTGGATTCCTCTTTTCTGATAATGTTACCTACTTTTTTAAACTGCTCGGCACTTGCAAGCGAACTACCACCAAATTTTACAACTTTTTTCACTTTTCGTATTCCTCCAACCAAGTATTTTCTGAAATGTATTCATATTCTTCCGCTATAAAAACGTAACTGTATTTATCTTACATCATTTTCGCGCGCACTTCAATGCAATAATGTGTTAATATGCACGTGAATAGCGGATGATTTTTAGAACTACTGCATAAATATACATACTTTTCGTCTATACACAGATGCTCTGCACACCATCACCACATCTGGTTATGGACGGATCACATCTGCAAATTCTGCTTTTGCAACCTTTTGAAGGTCTAACGGTGCAAGCCTGATCTGCATTCCGAGCTTTCCGCCACTGACATGCATATATTCCAGCTCTTTTGCATCTTCCTGGATTACGGTAGGAAACTGTTTCTTCATGCCAATCGCCGTGCAGCCGCCGCGCACATATCCGGTTACTTTGGTCAGATCTTTTAAATGCAGCATCTCCAGCGATTTTTCACCGACAACTTTTGCTGCCTTTTTAAAATCAATCTCTGCTTCGATCGGAATTACGAATACATAATGGTTTCCCGTCTTCCCTGTTGTTACAAGTGTCTTATAGACCAGTTTGTGGTCATATCCAAGTTTGTCTGCGGTCTGGATACCGTCTGTAAAATCATCGCATTCATATTCTTCATATGTATACGAGACTTTTGCACGGTCCAGCATACGCATGGCATTTGTCTTTACTTCCTTTTTGCTCATTGTTTTATCACTCCTGTCAGATTAATGGAAGTCCGTTATATCTGTATCATTTTAGTAATCACTGTAAATGATCTCCGGATTTATTTTATAAAATATCTTTTCCAAGACCTTCCAGTGTTATAAACTCAGTCTGTCCTTTTGCCGCCTCCGGATTCTTTGCATACACATCAATGCGGTGGATATGCACCGGTATTTCTTCCGGATCTTCTCCTGCGAATTTTAAGAACGCTTCTGCCACCAGATCCGGCTTCAGATTCTGCTCACTTCCTGTTGCAAGGTACAGATAGATGCCATCGTCCAATGCAGTCATTTTGTAGATCATTGGTTTGATATCGACTTCTTTTTCACTTCGCTTTGTCTTCTTTAACACAACGATCTCCGGCTGTGCCATAAATGCATCCACCTTCTCTTTCCAGCTCTCCGGAAGTGTACGAATCTCTTCCGCATGCTGGAATGTCTCAGGAAATGTCACTTTATAATCTGCTGCAGCCACAATCGTCATACCGCTTGCTTTCTTATCCGATGAGATTTCGCGGAAGCTTATGACTTCTACGCCCTCCACCATCACTGCATTTAACTGGGCAACCGCCTTCTCGGAAGAAATCGGTTCCGTAATCTCGATATCAAAATATTCTCCGTCACTCGTCACGCCAACTCCAAGCGGCTGCGCAAACGACATGATCATATGCGGACTGTATCCGGTTGTAAATGCGATCGGTATCTCTGCGCGCCGGATTGCTTTCTGGAAATAACGCATCACGTCCAGGTGTCCGATGAAACGCATGACTCCATATTTACGGAATTTAATTCTTACTTTCAACACAGACACCTCCTTTCCATTTTGCGACACCGCAGCCGGAACATTTCATACGGCAGTTCGGTGTTACTTCGGCATTCATTGCCTGATTCCATTCTCTCTTCAGGAATTCTTTCGTTACGCCGATATCAATGAAATCCCACGGGAACACTTCATCCAGCGGACGCTCCCTGTGATTATAGAATGCGATATCAATGCCTGTATTTTCAAACGCCTGCATCCATTTCTCATTATCAAATTGATCGCTCCAGGAGTCATACAGACATCCCAGACGATACGCTTCTTTAATTACTGCTGCCGTCTTTCTGTCCCCTCTTGCAAAGACACCCTCCAGCACAGTAACCTCTGCATCATGCCAGTTATATCTCAGGCTCTTTCTGTTAAGCTGTTCATTAAATGCATGCTTTACGATCGCTGCTCTTGAAATATATTCTTCATTCGTATACATTCTTGCCCACTGGAACGGGGTGAATGGTTTTGGAATAAAGAACGACGTACTCGTTGTAATCTGACACTTTCCATTCCGCTGATCCTTCGGAATCTCGTAATAACGTCTGGCGATTCTGTCAGCAAGTTCCGGAATGGCTCTCATATCTTCTTCCGTCTCTGTCGGAAGTCCAAGCATGAAATAAAGCTTTACCTTATTCCAGCCGCCATCGAACGCCTGTCCGGCACCTCCGAGGATATCATCCTCTGTAAGCCCTTTATTGATCACATTACGCATACGCTGTGATCCGGCTTCAGGCGCAAATGTCAGACTGCTCTTTCTGATATCCTGTACCTGTCCCATCACATCCAGAGAAAATGCGTCAATACGAAGCGACGGAAGACTGATGTTGATTCCCTGCGACTTAAAGTTCTCAATCAGGAACATTACAAGCTCTCTTAAGTGGCTGTAATCACTGGAACTTAAGGAGCTTAAAGAAATCTCTTCATGTCCTGTATTCTTCAGCATCTTGTATGCATATTCTTTTAATACTTCTACATCCTTCTCACGGGTCGGGCGGTATAACATTCCCGCCTGGCAGAAACGGCATCCGCGGATACATCCTCTCTGAATCTCAAGCACGACACGGTCCTGTGTTGCCTTGATAAACGGAACGACCGGCTTTTCCGGATACGTTGCACTGCTCATATCCATGACTACCTGTTTCTTGATCTTTTCTTTTGCATGCGGATTATTTGGACGGAAGCTTTCAATCGTACCGTCTTCTTTATAAGTCACATCATAGAATGCCGGAACATAGATTCCTTCGATCTCTGCTGCCATCTCCAGAAATTCTTTCCTCGTTCCGCCACGCTTCTTATTCTCCTTATAGGCATCCAGAAGCTCATCATAGACCGTCTCGCCTTCTCCCATATAGAACAGGTCGAAGAACTCCGCTAACGGCTCCGGATTATACGTACACGGACCGCCGCCGATCACGATCGGATCTTCGTCCGTTCTTTCCTCTGCTGCCAGTGGGATGCCGCTCAAATCCAAAACCTGCAAGATATTGGTATAACACATCTCATACTGCAGCGTGATTCCAAGAAAATCGAATTCCTTTACCGGATCCTGGGACTCCAGTGCAAATAACGGAATCTTTCTCTCTCGCATAATCCGATCGAGATCCGTCCACGGCGAATAGACACGTTCACACCACACATCTTCGCGCTTATTGAACATATCATAAAGGATCTGAATACCCAGATGCGACATCCCAATCTCATACACATCCGGGAAGCACATGGCAAATCTAATAGACACCTTTTCAGGGTCTTTCATGACCGAGTTCACTTCATTTCCGATATAACGTGCCGGTTTCTCTATTTTTAGTAATATTTCATCATTTAACGCAAGCTTTCTCATTAAATCTCCTTGTATTTTTGTACATGTTGCACAATAATTTTCTTATTGTTTTTTTCGTAAATCTTTAATTATTTTCTTTTTTCGGGCTTTTTTTCTGCCTGTTTTTTTACTGTTTTTCGCCGCATTTTGGTGTCAAAATCGCGGAGTACTACAAAACCTGTAAAACACTAAATGCTGACTAACGTTTTGCAATGTTCAGCAATGTTTACCAATATATAATAATATATGGTAATCAGTTAGGAGTCAATCCTATTTACAAGCATCTTTTTTTGTTCTTTTTTGAATAACTATTCCTTTGATTTCTGGTCAAAAATCACCTCAAAGATTGTTCCACCTGCAGGGTTTGACTTAATGCTGATACTGCCATCGTGCACTCTCACGATCTCATGAACCAGAGCAAGTCCAAGTCCTACACCACCAAGCTCTCGGCTTCTGGATTTATCCACGCGAAAGAATGGTTCAAATACACGTTCCCTGAGTTCTTTCGGAATTCCGCTTCCGGTATCCTCTACTGACAGGTAAATATGTTTTTGTTTTTTGTATGCATTTACTGTAACCTGACCGTCTGAATGATTGTATTTTATAGCATTCTCAACAAGATTATATACCAGCCTATAAATAAGGATATCACTTCCAATCATCGTTATATTTTTATATTTTCCAATAAGTTTTATATTCTTTTCCTGTGCAAGAGGTTCCAAATCTTCCAATACCTCGTCAACGAGATCATTAAGGATAATTTTTTCATCCCGTCCTACAGTCTGAAGCTCACTCATGTCGAGAAGTGTTTTTACCATCTTGCCAAGCCTGTCATTTTGTTCCGTCAACATCTTTATCATCTGTACGGTGTCTGCATCACTGCCCGGATGCTGAGTGGAATGATACAGGTCAAGCTGTACCTGCATTAACGATAATGGAGTTCGAAGCTCATGTGCTGCACTCGCAGTAAATTGTCTCTGTATCTCAAATGCATCCGAGAGGCGTTCAAGCATCTTGTTATACGAAACACTAAGCTGATTCAGTTCTTTAATCTTACATTCTTCTATTCCCGAATCTGCCAGGTTTTGAGCCTGCACTTCTTCAATTTTATCAGAAAACTCACGAATTGGTTTAAGTGCATGTCCACTTATAAAATATGCGGCCACTCCACCAAGGAGAGCCAATAAAGCCGAAACTATCAGACTGTTTCTTTTGTAGTCTTCTTTATTATTGTACACTTGAACAGAAAAATCATTTGAGAACTCATCCCACTTATCCTCTGGTATGCTGATGTATATTTCTTCCGAACCACCTCCGCTGTCATCTCCCTGAGCGTCAACAGCCTTTTGCAGGGAATCCATATAATACACACCATTTTTATAGACAAACATTGTCAGGCACCCACATATAATCGCAATACACAATGTAGTTATACAAGTAAGTCTCCACTGCAGTGACATTTTTTTCATCAATCAGACTCCTCTCGTATTTTATATCCTTCTCCCACCTTATTCATAATTGCATCATATCCAAGCACTACCTTAAGCTTTCTCCTTAGCGAAGACATATGCACCCGGATGGCTCCACTGAAGCTATCCACAGATGCATCCCAGACATGCTCCATCAATTCCTCCTGACTTACCGGTCTTCCCAG
>ERZ894183.2035-NODE-2035-length-9677-cov-33.178757_pt1 | contig 9677 bp, 8 predicted proteins | sample MGYA00380279_ERZ894183 | MGnify/ENA primary metagenome ERZ894183 (study PRJEB32331, sample SAMN06328422) | human gut metagenome | biome: human gut microbiome; feature: stool | host: Homo sapiens | collected 2013-06-26 ... | reverse complement strand
AAATACCTTTCTGATCTTTTCCTTCGCTCTCTCCGTAAAGCTGTTTCCACCACTCGTTAATATAATGAAGGCTTGGCTCATAGTTTGCCAGTACCTCTACAGTTTTTCCCTTGCGAAGAAGAATGTTGCGGATTGCAGCATATTTCAGCGCATCATTATCCTCAAAAGCATTGTTCAGAGCGATTTCCCTTCCGGAAGCAGCTCCTTCCATCAGCTTATCAATGTCAGCTCCGCTTACTGCAATCGGAAGAAGTCCTACAGCTGTAAGTACAGAGTAGCGTCCTCCTACATCATCCGGGACAACAAACTCTTCATAGCCTTCTTCGTCTGCAACCTTTTTCAGGGCTCCGCGGGCCTTGTCTGTTGTTGCATAGATTCTCTTTGCGGCGCCCTCTTTGCCGTATTTCTTTTCGAGGATTTCCTTAAATACGCGGAAAGCAATGGCAGGCTCTGTAGTAGTACCGGATTTAGAAATCATGTTAATAGAGAAATCTCTGTCTCCCACTACGTCAATAAGCCCCTGGATATAGCTGCTGCTGATACTGTTTCCAACATAGTAGATCTCCGGTGTTTTGCGGATTTCTCTGGAAACATTATTATAAAAACCATGTCTCAGAAACTCAATTGCTGCTCTGGCTCCCAGATAGGAACCTCCAATACCGATTACAAGAAGAACCTCTGAATCTTCCTGAATCTTCTTAGCTGCTGCTTTAATACGGGCAAATTCTTCTTTATCATAATCAACCGGAAGATCGATCCAGCCAAGGAAATCATTTCCTGCACCTGTCTTTTCTGTCAGGGTTTTTGCCGCTGCCTCTGCCAGTGGCTTCATTGCCTCGACTTCATGATCTGCGATAAAACAGCCTGCTTTTGAATAATCAAATGTTACTTTGCTCATGGCTCTCACTCCTTTTACTATTTTCAATCCGTATTTCTTATACAGAAACGGATCGGTATATCTGAATTTTCTTCAGCATCTCTTCCTGATGCTGTCCACGCTAAGTATAGCAAAAACTTGCCTTTTCTACAAGAAGGAGATCCTAACAAAGTATAAAAACCAACGCCTTGGAAACAGCAGCTGATTTCTGAACTGTATCAGTTCATAAACTCTCTGATGATCTCCCTCATAATTTCCTCTTCTTCCGGACTCAGCATTTTGCTGAAATGACTTCCCGTAGCCGCCGTCTGCCGGATGCTTGCAGTGATCTTTTCTACCATTTCCTCCTGGAACGCAGGATCCTGCTTCTCGCATACCACTGTTTCTGATGCTCTCCTGGATGCAGCAGCTTCTTCCTTCTTTGCCCGGGCCTGCAGAATATAGTCTGCCAGAGAATTCATAACAAGATCTTCTCTGTAAGTAAAATCAAGGGCCTGTCTTAAAAGAAGCAGTATCACAGGTACTGCTGTTCCGATATAAAGATACTGCATAGAAAGGCCGTCCTTAAGTTCCAGCCTGGTGGCTAAAAAAAGAGCCAGTCCCAGGCACCCCGCTGAAAGAAGCGACGGTCCCCACACAAGAAGATTCATCCTGTTGAGAAGCCTGTCCCTGGTCTTCCAGAGGTTCAGCCATTTTTCTTTCAGGTTCATCACTGCTTTTGTTTTTCGCATGGCTCTTCTGTAGGTAAGGTGTACGGCCAGCATTCCCACTGCTCCCAGTGCGCCCAGCGCAGTCATGGTATAGAGCAGAAGATGCAGATCCATAATTCGTTCCAGCATGATTCCCTCCTTGATTTTCATATTCCGGCCAGCCAGATTCTGAAGCATCTCTCCAGCCGGCTTATGCCTTTCATTTTACACCCTGAAAGTCAAAGAGGGAACAAAAATCGTTCGTCAAATTCTCCCTGGTTTCTACAGTTTTTCCAGTGTCTGAACCACATCCTCAAATTTCATAAAATGGGATGCCTTTACCAGAACCGTATCTCCGGGCTGTATGTAATCACCTAAATGTTGCAGAAGCTCCTCACGGGTTCTGATATGGCAGATATCAAAATCAGGATCTGTTTTCTTTGCCGCCTCTGCCATATGTGCAGAAAGCTCTCCTACGCAAATACATTTGTCAATTCCGCAGGATGCCGCATGAGCTCCTACTTCCTGATGAAGCTGAACCTCATTTTCTCCCAGCTCTCCCATATCTCCCAGAATGGCAACCCTCCTGCCGGCTCCGTCCTTCAGAACGTCCAGAGACGCCTTCATGGACATGGGATTTGCATTATAGCAGTCATCTACAATCAGAAGCTTGTCTGTTTCGATCATGCGGAAACGGCCGCTGATAGGCTCCAGACTTTCAATCCCTCTCCTGATCTCCTCTGCTGTCAGACCATAAATTTTTCCGATCGCCGCTGCTGCAAGAGCATTATATACCATATGGATTCCCGGCATCGGTACAAGTACAGAAAAGCTCTGCTCTCCCATATGGATCCTGCAGGACATGCCTTTCAGACCCAGACTCTGAATTTCATCCGCATACACATCATACTTTTTATTTAAACCGAAAAATACCGGGCGGATTCCATGGTATTCTTTTACTGTGCCAAGCTTGTCATCATCGCCGTTAAGAATGATATTTCCGTCAGGCTTCATAGAAGAAAAGATCTCTGTTTTTGCCTTCAGAACTCCGTCTCTGTCTCCAAGATTTTCCAGATGGCAGGTTCCGATATTTGTAATGACACAGGTTTCCGGCTTTGCAATTTTTGCAAGTCTGGTCATTTCGCCAAAATCACTGATTCCCATTTCCAGAACTGCGATCTCATCCTCATCTCTCAGCCGGAATACAGTAAGAGGAAGTCCCAGCTCATTATTAAAATTCCCCTGAGTTTTCAATGTTCTGTACTTTTCCTTCAGAACAGAGGCAATAACTTCTTTTGTACTTGTTTTTCCCACACTTCCGGTAATTCCCACAACAGGAATCTGAAGCTGCTCCAGATAAAATTCTGCAATGTCCTTTACTGCCTGAAGCGAAGATTCTATCTGAATATAAGCGTAATCTGCCCCTTCCTGCAGTCTTTCAGAAAGGGTTGCAAGACAGCCCTTTTCCATTACATCCGGGATAAACTTATGGGCATCCACCCTCTCTCCCACAATGGGAACAAAAAGAGCGCCTGTTTCCGCTTTTCTGCTGTCCGTGGTCACAGACGTCACTTCCCGGTCCAGAAGCTCTTCCGGTCCATGATAAGTACCGCCGCATACCTTTGTTATATTTCTTAATGTAAGATTTTTCATAATATCTGTTCCTTACCTTCCGGATAAAAGATTTCCCGGAAATTCTTATTTATATTTTTTCTCAGATACCCGGATCAGTTCCTCACATAACGTAGGATAATCCATGCCAAGAACTGCTGCCTCCTGAGGGATCAGACTGGTAGGAGTCATTCCCGGAAGTGTATTTGCTTCCAGACAGTAGATTTTTTCATCATCTGTAACAATAAAATCAAGTCTTGCATAGCTTTCCAGTCCAAGAGCCCGGTATCCCTGAACCGCATAGTCCTGAAGGCGTCTGGTAAGCTCTGAAGAAATGGGAGCCGGACAGTTTTCCTTTACTGCCCCTGGTTTATATTTGTTTTCATAATCATAAAATCCCTGACAGGGTACGATCTGAACAACCGGATAAGCTTTTCCATCCACCACAGCTACTGTATATTCTGTACCCTGAATAAATTCCTCTACTACAACCTCTTCCTCATAGACAAAAGCTGCATCCAGAGCTTTCATATATTCTTCCTGGTCTTTTACAATATAAACGCCGATACTGGAACCGCCGCAGCATGTTTTTACAACAACAGGAAAGGCAAGACCCAGCTCTGCCAGATCTTCTTTTCGTGTGTGCCGCTTCATGGTCACTCCGCCCGGAACAGGTACTCCCTTCATCTGGAACATCCACTTGGTCACACCTTTGTCCATGGCCATAGCACTGCTGAGATATCCGGTTCCTGTGTATTTGATTCCCATAAGGTCAAAAGCGGCCTGTATCCTTCCATCCTCACCGTTTGCTCCGTGAAGTCCGAGGAACACAAAATCTGCTTTCTTACACAATTCCAGTACATTTGGCCCAAAGAAATCCTTGCGCATCTTTTTCAGCTGCTCAATATGCGGATTAAAGCTTTTTATATATGCGCTGGCAGCTTCCACATCATATTCCCGGGGAAAAGGGTCTGCCCAGTCAACTGTTTCCACTCCGCAGAAAACATCTACAAGAATAGCCTGATGTCCCTTTGCCCTCAGTCCATTACAGATCCCTGTTCCTGATACAATGGAAACATCTCTTTCTGTACTTGTTCCTCCTGCTAAAACAACAATCTTCATAATTATTCTCCCTTACTGCCGGAGGTCTGGTCTGTACAGCTTCTCCGGGTACTTTTAATGTAAAAACTGCTGCAAAAATCCCTGCCGGAATCTCTGCAGCATTTTCATTCTGTTTATTTATAAATCACTACCGGCATACCGGATCTGACATTCTGGTAAACCTCTGACGCCATATCTCCCGGAATCTCAATATAACCACTGTTATCTGTCCATATGCCTCCGTCTGTACTGCTTTCTCCTGAGCCAAAATCACTGACTGCGGGAATACCTTCCTCCCAGAAGCCTACATCACTTTGTGTCAGATTGGGATTATCCAAAATTCCTGCATTTTCTTCGTAGGGAATCCAGAAATTTACAGTCCCTCCGTTGACCTCTGCGGGAGATTTCATTTCTCCAACCATGTAAACGCCAGTTTCCGTTCCGCTTCCTGCGCTGATCCCGGTATCTGCCACAGGAGTACCGTCCTGATATACCACCAGCCTCTGAGCCGGCAGATCGATCTCCACATATGTATAACCGATATCATTGGTGTTACGGCTCATTCCACTTTGTTTGTATTCCGGCTTACGAACCTGAATTTTTTTACTTATAATCTCCTGATAAAGCGCCTCAGCTTCTTTTTCCTGGTCAATGACCCATCCGTAATTACCGCCGGAAACTGAAATCTGTCGGTTATCATAAGTCTCAAAGGTTCTCTCTGTACCTACAGTATCATATTTGGCTCCAAGAGTCTTTACATAATCTGCGATCTTTTCTTTATCAAGAACAAGATCTTCATTTTCGTCTCTGGAAAGGAAAGTACGGATCACATTCCGGTCCACAGTTTCTTTGCGGTCATCAAAATCATAGGTGATCACAACATCTGTCAGCTCATTCATCTGACTGCAGTCCTTTATGAGCCTTTTATCATCTCCGTAAACCTGGGGATTGATATAGCATCCGTCCTCTTCAAGATCTGCCACCGGATCACCTGTAGTCAGCGCCTTTATTACTGTTTCACGAAGCTTTTCCTGATCTACCAGATTCCCCTCTGTCTCAGGAACAATGGCAAATTCATTTCCTGTATCTTCTATAGACGCATCCACAGGCTGCACATTGTCCTGAAGGCACTTAAGGTTCTGGAATTTCTGCTCGAAAAGCTCCTCCTGATAGAAAACAGAGGACGGAACCTCCAGAGCGCTGTGCTGTCCAAATGATAAAAACCACAGAAAACGATTCTGGTCATTCATCAGTTTTTTTACGCTTCCATCCGGCTTATATACCAGACCGATTTCCTCTGCCGACATGCTCTCCTGACCGTTCCCTCTTGTACGTACTGCCAGAACATAGGCCTGTGTTTTTTTCTCCAGGAGCTTTTCTGTCTCTGCCTGATCCATATAGGAACAGTTAAATCCGTTTACCTGAGTTCCCGGCAGGAAATGTCCGGAAAAATAATAAACTCCATAGCCGTAGACGGCTGCTGTTAATACCAGAAGCACAGCGATCAGACTGACCACCAGTTTTCTGCCTGTGCTCATTTTTATCTTTTCTTCTGTACCGTTTTCCTTCACAGGCTCCTGCTCTTTCATTTTTTCTTCCATGCAGTCTCCCTTCTGCTTCTCAGGACAAGCTGCCTGACATGTGTCTTTTGCTGAAAAACAGTATCGGAATCTCTCTTATTCTCCTAACAGCTTTTCTACACTTGCCAGTTTTACACATACTACAAATACATAAGCTGCTTTTTCAAGCTCCTCCATAGACGGGAAAGTAGGCGCGATACGGATATTGGAATCCTCCGGATCCTTTCCGTATGGATAAGTAGCTCCTGCTCCTGTCATTACAACGCCGGCTTCTTTTGCCTTTGCCACAATATTTTTTGCACAGCCCTTCATGGAATCAAAGGAAATAAAATATCCTCCCTTTGGAGTTGTCCACTGTCCGATTCCAAGGCCTCCAAGTTCTTTATTCAGAATATCAAGCACCAGTTCAAATTTCGGACGGATAATATTCGCATGTTTTCTCATGTGTTCATGAACGCCTTCCAGATTCTTAAAGAATCTTACATGGCGGAGCTGATTCAGCTTGTCGTGACCGATGGTCTGAATCTGCATATATTTACGGAAGTCCTCAAGGTTTGCCTTGGATGCGGCAACTGCTGCAATACCTGATCCCGGAAAACTGATCTTGGAGGTTGAAGTAAACTTATATACAATATCCGGATTTCCGGCTTTTGCACACTCAGTAAGGATCTCAAGAAGGAAATCCTGATCTTCATCATAAAGATGATGTACACTGTATGCATTGTCCCAGTAAATACGGAAGTCAGGAGCAGCCGGCTTCAGATTGGCAAATCTCTGGACTGTTCTTGCTGAATAAGTATAGCCCTGAGGATTAGAGTATTTCGGCACGCACCAGATTCCCTTGATAGCCGGATCTTCACTGACAAGCTTCTCTACCATATCCATGTCCGGGCCTTCCGGAGACATAGGAACATTGATCATTTCAATTCCAAAAAATTCTGTGATCTTAAAATGTCTGTCATACCCCGGCACCGGACAAAGGAATTTCACTTTATCAAGCTTACACCAGGGAGTATTTCCCATAACTCCGTGAGTCATGGAACGGGCAATGGAATCAAACATGACGTTCAGGCTGGAGTTTCCATAAATAATAATGTGTTCCGGATCCACCTCGGAAATTTCTCCAAGAAGACGTTTTGCTTCCGGAATACCGTCGATCACACCGTAGTTACGGCAGTCCACTCCTGTCTCACATTTCAGCTCCGCGCCATCTGCAAGAACCTGCATCATTCCCATGGAAAGATCAAGCTGATCTGTTCCGGGTTTACCACGGGACATATCCAGGGCAAGTCCCTGTGCCTTAATGTCTGCATACTGCTGATCCAGTTCTTTTTTCAGGGCAAGAAGCTGTTCTCTGCTCATTTCACTGTATTTTTCCATGTTTTTCCTCCTCGTTCCGCTCTTTTCGGACTTTTTTCTATTACATTGCTAAACCATACTATCCCGTCTATTTTAGTATGCTAAATTCCCTGTTGTCAAGTCCTGTAAGCATTGTATTTATAAAAACTCTGTTCGTTTGTTCCGGGATCTTGGCATATATGTAAAAGCACCTGATGGGATAATGCCGTGTGACCAGCAGCAATATAACCTGTCAAAAGTAAACTCCGTTCTTTTTCACTTGCAGATTTACGGCAATTCCCCTATACTGGGGATAGCATCAGTGTATGCTGATTTTATTAAAACTAATGAGAGGTTATCATTTATGTGGATTGCAGATCAATGGAAAGAATATGAAGTAATTGACACCTCCGGCGGAGAAAAACTGGAACGCTGGGGAAAATATATCCTGGTCCGTCCGGACCCGCAGGTTATCTGGGATACCCCAAAGGCAAGCCGGGGCTGGAAAAATATGAACGCCCATTATCACAGAAGCAAAAAAGGCGGCGGAGAATGGGAGTTTTTTGATCTTCCCCAACAATGGGATCTTCATTATAAGCATCTCACCTTCCACCTGAAACCCTTCAGCTTCAAACACACCGGACTTTTTCCGGAACAGGCGGTAAACTGGGACTGGTTTGGGGAAAAAATCCGCAATGCCGGAAGACCGGTAAAAGTACTGAATCTTTTTGCCTACACAGGAGGCGCGACTCTGGCCGCTGCCGCTGCCGGCGCAAGCGTTACCCATGTAGACGCTTCCAAGGGCATGGTTACCTGGGCAAAAGAAAACGCTGCCGCCTCCGGACTTGCAGACGCTCCTATCCGCTGGCTTGTTGACGACTGCGTAAAATTCGTAGAACGGGAAATCCGCAGAGGCAATCATTACGATGCCATTATTATGGATCCTCCTTCCTACGGAAGAGGTCCAAAAGGAGAAATCTGGAAGATAGAAGATGCTATTCATCCTCTTATCAGGCTGTGTAAAAAGATTCTCAGTCCTGACCCGCTGTTTTTCCTGATCAACTCCTACACAACAGGTCTTGCTCCGGCTGTTCTTACCTATATGCTGGCAACAGAACTGAAAGAATTTAACGGAACCGTAGATTCCCAGGAAATCGGACTTCCGGTCACCTCCAGCGGTCTGGTTCTTCCCTGCGGCGCTTCCGGCCGGTGGGAATCTGTGTAAAACTGATTTCAGATAAAATTATTGGAGGAAATTACAAATGAGTAATTTTTCGTCAGCCTTTAAAAACATGGACGCAAAAATAGAACTGAAACGATATAGTTGTGCAGTGATCGCTGCCGTGCTCTTTGCCGTGAACATAAAAACCTTTGTAAAAGCCGGAGGACTGTATCCGGGCGGCTTTAACGGTCTCACGCTTCTGATCCAGGGCATTTTTCAGGAATTTGCGGGAATGGAAATTCCCTACACCATGATCAACGTTATCCTGAATGCCATTCCTGTTTTTATAGGGCTGAAGTTTATCGGAGTTAAATTTACCATGAGTTCCTGTGTGGTGATCGTTCTGTCCAGTATTCTGACAGACCTTATTCCCTCACAGCCCATTACCTACGATCCGCTTCTGATCAGTATTTTCGGTGGACTGATCAACGGTTTTGTAGTCAGTCTCTGCCTGATCGGAAATACAAGCAGCGGCGGAACTGATTTTATTGCCATTTATTTTTCAGAAAAAAACGGACAGGATATCTGGAATTACATCCTTTGCGGAAACGCAGTGATCCTGGTTGTTGCAGGCCTGCTTTTCGGATGGGATAAAGCGCTTTATTCCATTATCTTCCAGTTTACCTCCACTCAGGTAGTACAGATGCTCCATCAGCGCTACAAAAAACACACTCTGTTTATTATTACAAGGCATCCTGATGAAGTCTATGAAGAAATTTCCAAGCTGTCCCATCACTCTGCCACAAGAATCGACGGTACCGGCTGCTACAGCGGCGACAATACGGCAATGATCTATTCTGTAGTGTCCAGGGACGAAGCAAAGGTCCTTGTGAAAAAAGTTACGGAAGTGGATCCTCAGGCATTTGTAAACATTATAAAAACAGACTTTATCAACGGAAGATTCTATTATAAAACCGATTATTAAAAAATTGTATTTTTTCTTTCTGTTTTCTTGATTCTTTCGCTTTCCGGAATTATAATCAGATAAAGGAGAGTGATACTTTATGAAGGAAAAGTATGACGAAAAAACAGAGGTTCCTTTTACCTGTACGCCGGAATATGACCGCAGCTCCTGCGGAAACTGTGTATGTGCCACCTGCTATGAACAGGAATTCTGTGACCGTTGCCGGACCTGTGAAAATCAGTCCCGGAAAAAAGAATCCTGCTCTGCTTATGAGGGAGCCTACTGCTACTGAACACACCCAATCGAGTAGGAGGCGGTGATTAACCGCCGTCCTCTCACACCACCGTGCGTACCG
>ERZ894183.2013-NODE-2013-length-9779-cov-6.053990_pt1 | contig 9779 bp, 11 predicted proteins | sample MGYA00380279_ERZ894183 | MGnify/ENA primary metagenome ERZ894183 (study PRJEB32331, sample SAMN06328422) | human gut metagenome | biome: human gut microbiome; feature: stool | host: Homo sapiens | collected 2013-06-26 ... | reverse complement strand
ATCATTGATAGACAAAGGTGATGCCGATGATCGACTGCACGTTGCCGGCGGTAACCTGGCCTGTGGTCCGGGCATAGGTGGCCGTCAGGCCGAGGTTGACCGGCGAGGTGCCGACGGTGCCCAGCGAGACCGTGCTGTTCGCCGGGACGGCGCTGCCGTTGCGCGTCAGCTGAACGCCTATCCCCTGCGCCGGCGAGGCGGAGGCGGTATTGGTGAAGATCGCGTTGGCGCTGTCCGCGGTGGTGCCGGAGAGGTAATACCCCAGCTGCTGGCTTTGCGCGCAGTGGACGGTGAGCGGCACGGCCATCGAGCCCGGGTAGTCGGGGAGGGTGACGGTGACATCGCGGGCGGAGACGTCGCAGCCGCCGGTGGGGACCACCACGTCGTTATTGGCGTAGATGTTCCAGATGAACTGGAAGGAGTCGCTATTGTAGTTGTTGGTCTGATGCAGGATCAGCACAGCGATTAACGATCCTGCGGTGATGGCCACCCCACCGGCAGTGCTCACCGGCGTCAGATACAGGACGGCCGGCCAGGGTTTATCGGTCCGTGAATCATAAATCACCCGCGCGGTTTCCGTGGTGGTCGGGAACGGGTAAGAGGTGCCGTTATATTTCACGGTGCCTGAAAAACTCGACAGCACACCGCCATAGGCGGATCCGCGCTGCAGGGTCACGTAGTCGGTGATCGTTTCCGGATAGTCGTTATGGCAAAAAATCTGCGTGGAGAGGTCGACCACCAGGTTTTGCCCGACGTTCACCGCCGGGGTCAGGTTAACGTAGACGTTGGCTGACCCGCCGCCGATGGGAATCGTCGCCCCGGTGGCCGTTTTGCAGGCAAAGGACCAGGCGTTCATCGACCAGCCCAGCAGCAGCAGGGTGGTGAACAGGGGGATTATTTTTTTCATCATGATGCTCTCCTGGCTCAGGCGTAGGTATAGGTGACGTTAATCACCGCCTGAATGGTGCCTTGCGTGGCGCCGCCGTTGACGGGCAGCGCCCTGACCTGCAGCGGGAAGCGAGCGGACTGGCTGGCCTCATCCACCTGTACCGACTGGCTGCTGCCATTGTTCAGCGTGGTGCCGTCCTCGTTCTGCAGTTCGAGCTGAATATTGCCCGCCGTTCCCTGGTTTTTGTAATAGCCGGTGCTGTCCGCCGTTCCGCTGAAGGTGGCTTTCACCCGTGAAGTACCCACGGGGCAGTTGCTCAGATCCAGCGCCACGCTGTGCCAGGCCGATGCCGAGCCCGCACCGTTCAGGCTAAAGGTATAGAGATCGCCCAGCTCGACGGTGGCATTGACGGTGGAAACCGTGCAGGGTCTGGCCACCACCTTGCCGTTGACGGTGAGAGTGACGTCGGCCGCCCGCAGGGAAGCGCTCGCGGTTAACAGGCCGGCCAGCAGCCAGCCCACATGAGTCCATTTCATTTCAGCCTCCGCTTACTGAAATTCCAGGGTGAATGTCGCTGTCGCATTGACATGCCCGGCGGTGACGGGCACCTGAGTGGCCATCAGCCGGGCGTAAAAGTTGAGAATATTGGTCTGGCCCGGGGTCAGCGTGGTCCAGGTCATGGTGGATGACGGCGCATTGACCGGCAGCCGGGACTGCTGCTGATCGAGAATTTCCACCCCCATTCCTGCCGCCGCCGAGGTCCCGGCATCGAGTTTTAACAGGCTGGTGTTGACGCTGTCCGCCACGCCGGTGAAACCGACCTTCACCGCGGTGACGGAAGTGCCGCAGGGCGACAGCACGATGCGGAACGGCAGCGGCGGCGATGCCCCAACGGCATAAACCTGCTGCGCAGCGTTATCCTGTAAATCGACAGTAAAATCCTTCGATTCGCCGGCTACCGTGCAGGCGTTATCGCGGACATAGCCGCTGATGGTGATCGTGCTATCGGCGGCAAGCGCAGCCGGTGCGCCCAGGGTGAACAGGGCGCCCAGCAGATACTGCAGTGTTCTCATCATGATCTCCTTAGCGGCACGCGACCGAAAGCTGACTGAGCGCCTGCTGCTGGCTCTCCGGCGGCAGACGGTAATCGGCCACGCACTGAGCGTCCGGGCCATCGCCCCATTTCACCCGCACTTTGCCCGCCAGCGGCATCCCGCTCAGGTAGACCTGGCCGTTGTCCGCGACGATGCTGCCGCTCTGGTTGCTGTCGCCGGTGGCGAGGGCGCCAAACGGCACCGGTTTGCCGCGATGGGTCAGCGTCATCAGGATCTTCATCCCCACCTGGGCGTTAAAGTTGGCGCGGACAATCGCCCCATGGGTGGGCACCACGCTGACCACCGCATCGTCAAGGTCGACATTGTCCGCCAGGGTGTTGGTATCCAGCGCGATCCGGTTTTCACGATACTCAGTGGCATAAGGCAGGACGGCATACCCGCGCCAGTCGGTGCGTACCCCGGTCTGGTTTTCCACTTTCACGCCGCCGGCGCCGGGGGCTTTCACCAGCACCACGGTATCGTTTAACGGTTGGCTCAGGGTGATGCCGTTGGCGTGCGCCAGCACGCCGCCGCTGACCCCGTAATAGAGCTGTTTAAAGCCATCGCTGCGGCTGTAGCCGACGTTGGCGTTGCCGTAGCCGCGCGGTAGTTGAGGGCGGTGTAGCCTGTGCTCCCGTTGTCGCCGTTGCCGCCGCCGGCATAGCCGGTCTGCACGCTATAGCTGAGGTTGTTGTCTTCCAGCAGGGTGCCGTACAGGCCCGCCAGATTGGTCATGCGGCCATTGAGATCGTGCGACAGGCTGTAGCTGGCGCTGGCGTGCCGCCAGACCGAGCGGCTGTCGGAACGCAGCCAGTGGCTGAAGGGGATATTGATATTGATCGCCAGCATTTGATCGCGCCCCTGCTGCCAGGCGTTTTTTGTCAGGCTGTAGCTTAGCGACCAGTTGATATCGTCCACGGCGGCGTTGAGGCCGGCCTGCAGCTGCTCATCGGCATCGTCGGTGCCCCAGTAGGTCTGGTGGCTACCGCTGAGATAGAGGGTGGCGGTGCGCCCCAACTGCTGAGTCACGCTCAGCTGCACCTTGCCGCGCTTGCTGTAAGCCAGATTGTAGTAGTCGGTAAATTTCGGTTTTACCTGGATAACGCCGTCCTGGGTTTCCACACTGTAGCCGCTCATCCGGCGGTAAGTGGTATCGGCAAAGTTATAATAGCCGCGGGTAGAGTAGCGGTAGCCCACCAGCTGCAGGTTGGTGCCGGTCTCATCCAGGGATTTGTTATAGAGAAAACGCACCGACTGCCCCTGATGTTCGCTGTCGTCAGCCAGGGTGGCGTTGGCCTGAGTGATATCCAGCGACAGGGCGCCGAAATAGCCCATGTTTTTCCCCACCCCAAGGTTAAAGGCGCGATAGCGGTCTGCCAGCTGGGTGCCGCCGTAGAGCGTCCAGCCTGCCGGCAGGCCATGCATGGCCGTGCCCTGGAAAAAATCGGGCGTTTCCTGCTGACTGTTGCCGCTGCGGTACTCCCCGGCGGTGAGGGCGAAGCGGGTATGGCCTTCACGCTGGAGAACCGGCACCGTTGACCAGGGCACGCTGAAGACCTGGCGGGAGCCATCCGCTTCTTTGATCGTGACCTGCAGATCGCCGCCATTGCCCGCGGCGTAGAGATCGTCGATGGTAAATGGTCCCGGCGGCACTGTGCTCTGGTAGATTTCGTAGCCGTTTTGCCTGATTGACACCTGCGCCGTGCCGCGGGCGATCCCGTGGATCACCGGCGCAAAGCCTTTCTGGCTGTCCGGTAGCATATTGTCGTCGGAGGCCAGCTGGGCGCCGCGGAAGTTGATCCCGTCGAAGACATCGCCGTTGGTGTAGCTGTCCCCTAGGGTGAGTCGCGAACGCAGAGGCGTGATGTCCCGCTCAAGCCAGCTGTTAACGTGCTGCCAGCGATTCTCGTTGGATGAGGTGCTACCGCCGCTGCTGTAGCTCCAGGTGCTGTTATCGCGCAGACGCCAGGCGCCAATGTTCAGGCCGCTCTGTAGATTCAGATAGGCGTAACGGCTGCTGCCACCTGTGGTGTTATGGGCGTTATTGCCCGTGAAGTTATAGTTTATCAGCCCGGCGGTGATACCGTTATCCCACAGCTCCGGCGGAATATAGCCGCGCGCATGGTTACCCATAAATGCCTGGGGGACGGTGAGGTACAGGCGCTGCTGTCCGACGTCGAAGCGCGTGGTAGCTTCGCTGATAAGCGTGGTCAGCGGCACGCAGGCCGTGCTGTCCAGCGTCGCCATGCCCGGCACCCGACCGGTATCCACACCCATGCTCGCCAGCTGGCCGCGTGTCAGGCAGGGGGACAGACCGTGACCCTGGGCATCGGCCTGGAAGGTGACGTCCCTGGTGGTCATAAAACCATTGTTGAGATAAATATCGACGCGATAGGTGCCTGGCGGAACCTCCTGGCCTTTTTCAAATCCCGACAGGTCAGCCACCGCCGCCGGATCGTCAGCTAAAAAGCGGGGGTTAAAATAGAGGTCCGCCCGCGCGGCAAACGGCTGTGAGCAGAGCCACAGCGCCAGCGCCGGAGATACCAGGCGCCGGGCAGTTCGGCAACCTAAATGATCCAGTCCATATTTCCGATGTGACATTATCCCTCCGGTCCGACGTTGCCCGGCTGTCATTGCTTCTGGTCATGCGCAGCGTGTCCCGCGCGGCGGGGCGCTTCTGGGTTAGCGCAGCACGCCATTCATTTTCGGCGTCAGCGCGCCGTAATCATTAATCGTGCGATAGGTGATGGTGTTCCCGGCATCCGCGGGTAGCTTGACGCTGGTTTTGCCCATCGGCGGTACGAGGGCGTTCTCCAGAATGCGTGTCCCGGCGTTCAGTTCGGTCACCGTCAGGTAATAGGGGGTGGGGTTCGTCAGCGTCAGCGACGATCCGCTACGGCTAAAGGTCAGCTTTTCCGCCGCTTGATCCGGAGGCAGGGCCAGTTTTCCCGGACGGTAGTAGAGCTTGATGCGGCTGATAATCGCCAGCTGCAGGGTATTGTCGCTGAGCTTTGATTTATCCATCGAAGGGATCGCCTTCACGTTCATCCAGAACAGACTTTCCCGATCCTGCGGCAGCTGGTTATTGGTGGCGTCGATAATGCGCAGGGTGTTCTCTTTTTTACCCTGCATGGCAAACAGCGGAGGAGTGATGACAAACCGGCCGTCTCGCTGACCATCGGCATTTTCCACCCATGACTGAATAAGCCAGGTACTGTTGTCATCATTATTGGTCACCGCGAGCTGGACCTGCTTCTGTCCCGCCGGGTAGATAACCCGGGTCGCGCCAAGCGCAACGCCCGCCTGCGCGCTGGCGCTAAAGATACTGGCGGCGAAAAGCACACATCCTGCCAGTAAGCCATGCGCCATCGTTGCCGTTTTTCTCACATTATCTCCTTGTCTGCTCACCGTGTTGTCCTGTTTGTCTGCGGATTAATTACTGATAGGTCAATGAGAACCAGGCCTGGGCATTGGCTGCACCGCCGGTGACCTGGCGTCCGGTCGCCCGATATTTGGCGACGAAATTTAGCGTCGTCCGTCCGCGGTAGAGTGATATCCAGCGATCCGTTGGACGATTGAGCGGGAGCTGCTGGCCCTGGCTGTCGAATAGCGCAATACCGATCCCACTGGCGATCCCCGGACCTTCACCCACCGACAGCACGTCGGGGTTTTTTCCATCAGCCACGCCGTGAAAGGTCACACCCACATGCTGGCTGACCGCCGTACTGCAATCCTGTAAATGAATCGCGAAAGGGATTGGGTTGCTGTCTTCGCCGACAGCATGAAATCGATTACTGCTGATCTGCCCCAGATTGACCGTCATCTGCCGATCGCCGGCTTCGACGTGGCAGGAGCTCGCCATTATCAGGCCCTGAAAACGCATGCTGCCCCCCGGCAGCGTGACGTTCCAATGATTACCGGCCAGCGCCAGCGGAGGCAGTAGCAGCAGCAGACCAGATTTCATTCCCTGCATCGTTTCACTCCGGTTGAAAATAGAGAGCGGGCCCTCCTGGCCCGAATAGCTTCCCTGCCTGACTCGGGTCTTACTCGTACTGCACTTTGAACGTGGCATCCGCGTTCGCTATACCAGCCGTCGCTGCGCCGGTCGCGTAGTAACGTGCCTGGAACGGGATGATGTTGGGGCCGTCATTCAGCGTGGTCGCAGCACTGAAGGTGGCGCCGTCCAGTGCCAGTGGCGTACCGGTATTGTCGAGGATCTGCACGCCGACGTTGGTTGCGCTGCCAGCGGCAGAGTTTTGCAGGGCCAGAACGGTGGTATTGCTGCTGTCGATGGCCGTACCGGCGAAGGCGACGGACGCTTTGGTGGCTACCGTAGTGTCGCAATCATCCAGCTGGATGTTGAAACCGACGGCCGAACTGGTGCTCCCCGCCGTGGCCAGTTTCGCGGAACGCACCTGGCCTAACTGAACGGTTTGATCGATAGAGCCGGCATCCACCGCACAGGCCGCATTAACGACTTCTCCTTTAAAATGCACGGTCCCGCCGTTGACCGTGGTGGTATCGGCCAGAGCTGCCGTGGAGCTCAGTGACAGGGCTGACACAACAATCATTGCCAGTGTTTTGATTTTCATACTGTTTTCCTTTGAACGATGTCGAAATAACGAACCGGATTGGCAGCCGTTGTGCCTTCCAGGCATTTCAGATTTCAGCCGAGTGGTCCGGCTGCCGGCTCTGCACAGTTTTCGCCCAACCGATGAGACAATTGGGGCCATTTTGACTCGTTGGGATAAATGATCTGTATTTTGTGTCAACCTGGTATTCTGTGGTTTTAAATGCTGCCAAATTTGGTTTTTATGGTAATATAATCTGGTGTGGTGGGAGGGGGTGCGAAAGGAATAGCGATGGCGTTGGCGACGGATCGCCGGTGCAGCAGAGATATGGTTAGAGAAAAGTGAGTAATTGCAGGTTTAAAAATAGATAATAATCAATGAGATATGATTTTTTTTGCGGAAATATGGCGCAGTGAGTTGCAAAATATGTCAAAACATTTTTATGATATAAACAGTTTGGCCCCAATTGACCTGTTCGTTATTTTTTTAATTCTTTAAAATCAATCTGTTATTTCATTTTTCGTCTTCTGGTCTTTTTCCTCTAAAAGATTATTTCTTTCCCAGATGCCAGCGAAACGTGCCGCATTACTGGCGGTGTAACGTACTGTGTGACGAATATTACGATGTCCTAGATAATCCTGTATCAAACGCGTATCTGTCCCTCTTTCAGCCAGTTCATAGCCGCAGGCGTGACGCAGCATATGGGGGTGAGTGTGCGTGACGGTACCCGCATTTTCCCCGGCAGAGCGAATAATACGATACGCCTGCTGGCGGGAGAGCGCGGTGCCGCGGCGGGAGATAAACAGTGCGTCCGTTTTGTCCGCCGCTTTCCAGCCGGCACGGACCAGGCTCCAGCGCTCAATCGCCTCGCGCTCATCAAAACGCAGTGGATGAATCGTCGAAAAACCATTCTTTAATCGCCGCACATTAACCCGCCCTTCATGGAGATCCAGATCGTGATAATGCAGATCCAGCAGTTCGCTAATGCGCAGGCCATGGCGAAAGGCCAGCAGAATGAGGCAGTAGTCCCGTTCGCCGGTAGGGCCCTGACGAGCAGCCTGCATCATGGCCTGAACTTCTTTGGCGGTTAGAAAACGACGTCGGTTCACAATAGTTGCTCCTGAAAATAGGTATGAATGACCGTCACAGCGAAACCATACGCCATGACGAGAAAGGTTCTGTAATGCTAAAACGGTACAGGGTGAAGATGATTAATCACGAATTGATAACATATTACATTGCCAGACACTAAAAATATCGTCGGGTGATAATTCTTAATTTTAAAGATTTTAATCATCGGCTCAATAGTATCTGCGCGGGTTGCCGCCAGGTATATAAAATGAAAGGATATTTTTCATTACCAGCCGCTATTAAACACACAGCCGCGGAAATTTTTTCCCACCAATAAATACCCAGTCTTATTCCTGAGTAAACGCAGGGTTATATTAACTCTCAGTAATAAGGATTAAATAAGAACTTGTGGGAACAGTGATCCTAATTAACGCAGGGTTAATAATCATGAATATTTTAATTTGTCGACCGATCGCGATACAACGCCATCCGTGGCGTCAAGGCTATTGGATCAGCGACGATCGCTGTTTGTCACGGGGATTGTCCCAGATGCCATAGAAGCGTCCCGCATTGCTGGCGGTATACCAGACGGTGTGGCGGATATTGCGATGCCCGAGATAATCCTGAATCAAGCGGGTATCGATCCCCATATTCGCCAACGCAAAGCCACAGGAGTGCCGCAGCATGTGCGGGTGGATCTCCAGTGGCAGCCCCGCCAGTCCCCCTGAGGACGCGATAATCTGATAAAACTGTTGGCGGGAAAGGGGATTACCTTTGCGGGAGAGAAACAGCCATTCGCTGGCGGCCTGCGGCCAGCTGCTGCGAATGGCCAGCCAGCGCTTTAGGGCGTAGATCTCTTTATCCAGCAACGGGTGGGTAGTCGAAAACCCTTTTTTAAGCCGATGGATGTAAACACATCGGGCAGCAAGGTCGATATCCGATATTCGTAGACGACAGATCTCGCTGGCGCGCAGACCATGGATGAAGCACAGTAACGTCAGGCAATAATTACGTGCAGCATAAGGACCGGTATCGGCCGCTTTAAGTAAAGACTCAATTTCATTCTGAGTCAGGAAGTTCCTTTTTTTTATGTCGGCGTTATTCGTCATGGTTTTCCCTTTTATTGCAGGCATATTTTTGGTTTTCCGAGCCTGCGTCAGGTCATTGTTAAATTTGACTGCCTTTTTATTTTGAAACAGCGTGGTGATAACGTTTTAATTTGCTACGAGCGCGAGCGGTATCATGGGCTAGCTCCATTGCTAACGATAAGAGGCCGCGATCTGAAGGGTAAAGAAAGGGTGAGCTGGCTGAACTGATGAATCTTTCCTGGGGGTTTCCACGTCCTGTACATCCCTGATCCTCTTGATGATACCCGCATGATGATGAAGGCTTGGGCTTCCGGCCACGGCAAGGCGGCTATCAATGCCGTCATGATTGATTGCCTGTTTACTGGGCAATGTCACCCCAGTAAACCAGCCTCCCTCGCCGACAACCTTCGGGAATGGCATGAGAAATTTCTCAGACAAAATACAACCTTAAGTCGTCTGGATAGCATTCACTGCAAAACTACAACAGTGATTAAACCATACTGCAAAAAGCCTGGTGATAATAGCATTGTCTGTAATAGAGCACATTACGCCGTATTTCAACGGGTAAGCTTAATCTGGTACATGCGGTTGAATGAGATGAAAACTCGTCACGGTCAACGTATACAGGAAGATATCAATGGGAGGTAGTAGAGGACAGGTAAGTATTGCGACACGGTCTGGCGGCGGGTTGGAATACTCGCTTCGGCGCGGGAAGGACTCACATCCAGGATACGCCGAAGCCTGCCGGTTCACCACTTTTCGTCACGTGCCTCCTGGCGCTTGTCGCTGCGCCAGGTGGCCTGTACGGAAAGCGATGGCAGCAGTAACCAGGGTAAGTAAGCCTCTTTTCATGGAAGTGATCCTGCTGAAGAGTACAATAAATAGCAGTTAAAGAATATTCTTGCCGGAAGCGCAGCATAATAACTGACAAAAAATGCTCGCCAAGAAATAACTTATTTATTTTTATCTGTGATTTTTTGAGTAATTATTCCTGTTAAAAGGTATTGGTAACCAATAACGCATAAAAAGATATAGCTGTGGTATGCTCAAGATATTGAGGCATTCT
>ERZ894183.2009-NODE-2009-length-9799-cov-10.138547_pt1 | contig 9799 bp, 8 predicted proteins | sample MGYA00380279_ERZ894183 | MGnify/ENA primary metagenome ERZ894183 (study PRJEB32331, sample SAMN06328422) | human gut metagenome | biome: human gut microbiome; feature: stool | host: Homo sapiens | collected 2013-06-26 ... | reverse complement strand
GTACCGGGTGGAAACAATATAACATAACTATGTGAACTAATCAAGAACTTTATGTTGAAAAATAAAAATAATTTATGTGACTTAAATAGAAGTGTAATATAAGAAAATGGTAAAAGAAAATGCTGATGATACCAATTAGGATTACCGCAAAATGATGATTTAAATGGAACATTTCTGTGCGGAGACTAATTATAATTATCTGCTGAAGTAGCGTGTGTTTATAGATGACATCTATTAATAGATGTGAAAAACCTATTATGCACACTCTCTTAAATTTGATATAATTTTTAATAGAAAGAAACAAAAGATTTTAAGTTGTCCTTCCCCCAGTTACTTACACGTATGCGGACACCCAGGTGAAAATCATACATGCTATGAGAATATGGAAAAGGACAATTTTTTTGTGTCTTATTTCGGAGAATAAAAACTGAATAAAGGATGTGCAAGGAGTGGAAATGATGGAAGAACTGATATATGTAGACAGACGAAATTCTAACTGTAATAAGTGGGATGGTCAGACGGCAATGTTTGGCGAGGAAGGACTTCACGCTATGTGGGTTGCTGACATGGATTTTAAGATTCCGCAATGTGTTCAGAAAGCATTACATGATTATGTGGATTTTGGAACAGTTGGCTATTATCGGATTCCAGATGGATATTATGATGCATTTATTAACTGGGAAAAGACACATTTTAATTTTGAAGTAAAGAGAGAATGGCTGCGTTTTGCACCAGGGGTTGTAGCAGCCTTTAACTGGATGCTTCAGATTCTGACAGAGCCAGACGATGCAGTGATCGTAATGACTCCGGTGTATTATCCATTTTTACAGGCAGTAACGAATAACGAACGTAAGCTGATCACATCGGAGCTAGTTAATGAAGATGGTGAATACACAATTGACTTTGAGGATTTTGAAAAGAGAATAATAGACAACGATGTAAAAGCGTTTATTCTGTGCTCACCACATAACCCGGTGGCAAGAGTCTGGACGAAGGAAGAACTCACAAGGATGTTTGAAATCTGTCACAGACATCATGTGTATGTAATCTCCGATGAGATCCATCAGGATTTTGTGTTTGGTGACAAAGTGCAGATACCGTCTTACCAGGCAACAGAGCATTGGGATGAAATGGTTGCGATCACAGCTCCGTCCAAGACATTTAATCTCGCAGGAGGTCAGAATTCATTCATGATCATTGCGGATGAAAAGCTTCGTGCGAGATGGGATGATTTCGCTAAGAGAATCCGTCTGATGACAGGTAATGCGTTTGGGTTTGTGGCTGCGGAGGCGGCTTACAAAGGCGGTCAGGACTGGCTTGATAAAGTAAAGAAGCAGATTGTCGATAACGATCAGTATTTGAGAGAGCTGTTTAAAGAGAACCTTCCGGAGATTGTGGTAACCCCGCTGGAAGGTACTTATCTGGTATGGATTGATCTGCGGGCATATGTGAAGCCGGAAGATACAAGAGAGTTTATACAGAAGAAATGTCGTCTGGCAGTAGACTTTGGAGACTGGTTCGGTGGTGAACAGTTTAATGGATTTATCCGCATGAATCTTGCCACTTCGAGAGAGAATGTAGAGATTGGTGCGAAGCGTATTATGGATGGGATTTTAAAAGAGAGAAAGGCTTTTATACATGAGTAGTATTAAGATTAACAACTTATCATTTGCATATGAAAGTGGCGGCAAATTAATTTTAAAAGATATTAATACGGAGATTGGTGACGGAGAATTTGTCTGCATTCTTGGTCAGTCCGGATGTGGAAAAAGTACACTACTCCGTCTGCTGGCTGGTCTTGAGACAGCGACAGAGGGTGAGATTCTGAATGATGGTGAAGTGATTGGCAGTCCAAGTCTTAACAAAGGTGTAGTATTTCAGGATTATGGGCTGTTTCCGTGGATGACAGCAGGTGAGAATATCATGCTGGCATTGAAGCAGAAATTTCCGAAAAAGGATAAAAAGGAATTAAAAGAAATTGCGATGAATATGATAAAAGCTGTTGGGTTAGATGAAGCAGTATATAAGAAGCTTCCAAAAGAATTGTCCGGCGGTATGAAACAGAGATGTGCGATCGCTCAGGCATTTAGCATTGATCCGCCGATCCTGTTGATGGACGAGCCATTTGGCGCATTAGATGCGGTAACTCGTGCAAGACTTCAGGATTTGATCCGAGAACTCTGGGCACAGGAAGAAAAGAAGAAAACGGTATTTTTCGTAACACATGATGTGGATGAAGCCCTTCTACTGGCGAACCGTATTCTGGTACTTGGACAGTCACCGAGTCATATTATTTATGATGTTACGATTCCGGAAGAACAGCATCCGACTCGTGACACATTGTTTGAAAATATGGAAATGATGAAGCTGCGTATGACATTGATCAATCAGATTAACAAAGATGTAACGACACATATTTAAAATGGTGATGCGTAAGGATGAGCGGAGCTAATTATGGTATATACGGGGACGCCTGTTATATATAATGCGTTATCCGAAAATGAATGGAGTAGCTGACCATCAGATGGGTAATGTGGTAGGTTTATTTATTTTTTAGAAGGAGAAAGATTATGAAGAAGAGAGTATTAGCAATGGTGTTAGCACTCGGCATGACTTTTGGACTTGCAGGATGTGCTGGCAGTGACAAAGCCGCAGACACAAGCGACAAGAAAGCAGAATCAGCTGACACAGAATCTAAGGATGAACTTACAACTGTAAAATGGAACTATGGTTCAAGTGGTAACGTTCTGGTAACGATCGCAGAGGAAGAAGGATACTTTGAAGACGAAGGAATCAAGATCGAGCCGGTAGAGGCTACACAGAACATGGATGCTATGGCACTTCTTGCGGCTGGCAAGGTAGACGTAGTATCAAATGCAGGTACATCTAACCCACTTCAGCAGATCGCACAGGGTGTAGACCTTACAATCTTCGGCGGACACATGGTAGAAGGTTGTATGCCGGTTATCGCAAAAGCAGGAACAGAGTGGAACGGTATTGAGTCATTCATCGGTGAGTCTGTGGCTGTAAATCCAAGCTACTTTGCATTCACAGGTGCAGTTATGGATCTTGGATATGATAATCCACTTGATGTAGTAGACTGGAAAGTATACTCAAGCTATGATGATGCTCTTGTTGCTGTACAGAACGGTGAAGTAAAATACGCTCTTATGGGAACACAGAACAACTATGGTATCAAAGAACTGGTAGACGCTGGCGAGATCGAGATCGTAAGTTACCAGAGTGAGATCATGGAAAACTACTCTTGCTGCCGTATGGTTGGACAGACAAAGTGGGTAAATGATAATCCGGATACAGTAAAAGCTATCATCCGCGCATTACTTCGTGCTCAGTCATGGTATGAGGCTAATAAGGAAGAGGCTGTTTCTCTGCATGCTAAGAAGATCGGTCAGGATGATGATTATGTTGCAGCATATATGCTGGATGACGAGCATTACTTTGTAAACGTTGATCCGCTCAAGAATAGTGTTGTACGTGCATGGGGAATTCTTGACAAGACAGGATATCTTGGAGATGACTGCCAGATCAACATTGAAGATCATATCAACACAGATCTTTATGAAGAAGCGCTGTCTGAAGCAAAAGATGCTTACGGCGATGAGGCACCGGACTTCTACGATGCACAGCAGAAATTCTTTGAAGAAAATGACAAATAGTATATTTTAGGAGAGATGGGTAAATGAAAACGATTACAGGCTTTGTAAAAAAATATTGGATTACAGCGTTGATCTTCGTCGGATTAGTGTTTACATACTACTATGTGGCAGATGTGAAGAAACTGAATCCGTATTTGTTTCCGGCAACGGAAAAGATTGTGACAGCCTTTATGTCGAACAAGCATGAGATGCTGACAAATATGTTCGCGTCGTTCAGATTGCTGATCCCATCTGTGATCATTTCTCTGGTGGTAGCAGTTGTGCTTGGTACAATCATGGGAATGAATAAAAAGATTCGTGAAGTGTTGCATCCGGTAATTTATGCATTTAGTGTAATTCCATCGATTTTGTTATCGCCGTTTGTATTGTTGCTGTCACCGAGTTTGTTTTCAGCATCCGTATTTCTGGTTGTATATAATATTGTATGGGCAACATTATTTGCTACAATTACGGGAATCATGACGATCGATAAGCGTTATCTGGATAAAGCAGCTACGCTGGAACTGACAGGGGTAAAGCGCTTTGTGAAGGTAATACTGCCAGCAGCAAGCCCGTCGATTCTGGCTGGATTTGTAAATTCACTGAGAAGTTCATTTGTAATGCTCGTATTCGCTGAGATGTATGGCGGTGGTTCCGGAATGGGTTATTTTGTAAAAAAGAATTCCGAACTTGGAGTATTTGCAAATACCTGGGTTGGATTTGTATTCATGGTAATTGTATTGGTGGTTGTGATGCAGATATTTGAGAAGATAAAAGAACGTCTGCTCAAGTGGACAATCGACTAAAATATTGTGTTGAGATAAGGCGGGTGTCAGGGTTGGCATCTGCCTTTGTTGTAGGAAAATGTTTCCTGGTTTGGTATAATTATTATAATTAATGCAGAAGGCGGTGGGGCTGATGATATCAGATTTTTGTTGTACATTTGATAATGCAATCGGTATTTCTCCGGAGATTACAAAAGATTTGAAGCTGTCCTTTCCGGATGCTTATATGCATGCGGATACTATGGCGAAAATCGCACATGCTATGAAGCAGAAAGAAGGAGCAGCTTTTTGTATGCTTCCGTTCTGCCATACAGTAGAAGCAGAAGCGATGGGTGGCATTGTCAACATGGGAGATGGTAATTTGGGTCCGCGGGCAAAGGAATGCTGTTGTACCTCTGCGGCAGAATTACTGGAACTTCCGGAAATTGATTGTTCGAAAGGTCGGATTTATGAGGTGCTTGAAGCGTGTCGGAGACTTCGGGAACAGGGAGAGCATGTGGCGTTGATGATCTCCGGACCATTTACGATATTCAATGTATTGATTGATCCGAAATATGTCTTTAAGGCAATGCGTAAACAGCCGGAACTTATGCGGGATATCTTCCAAAAGATAGAAAGAGAATTACTTACCTATATTAAAAATGCGGTTGAGTATGGTGTGGATATGATCAGCTATGCAGATTCATCGGGTGGGGTGAATATTCTCGGACCGAAGATGGCAGAACAGGTAGTGATGGATTTTACGTATGACTTTTTGAAAAAGGCCATAGAGTTGTTGGATGGAAAAGCAATGCTGTTATTGTGCCCGAAGACTACTCTTGCGTTGATCGGCACAGAAAAAGCCTGTTATATGGATCGTGAATTGCCGGAAGTGATGCGTTACGGCGAAGCTTGTGTATCATTGATCGGACAAGTTCCGGTGGCAGGGCAGATGTGCATTAAGAATATTGATTATCAATTGGAAAATAAAAAGTTTAGAGAAATCAGGCTTTATTAGGCAGAGGGAGGAAAAGCTTATGAGCACAAAGGAAGAACTGTTGAAACGTCTTTCAGAGGGTGTGTTGGAAATGGAAGAGGATGATGTGGCGGAGGCTGCACAGGAATATATCGATGCGGGGTATCCGGCGTTGGATGCTATTAACCAGGGATTGATCGATGGAATGAACCAGGCCAGTGAATTATTTGAGGAAGAGGAATATTTTGTGACAGATCTGCTTCTTTGCTCGGATGCCATGTATGCAGGAATTAATGTGCTCCGTCCATATTTGCCGGAAGAAAAGAATGATGTTAAGCATAAATGTGTGATTGGTGTTGTGGAAGGAGATACTCACGATATTGGTAAGAACCTGGTCAAGATTATGTTGGAAACAGCAGGTTTTGAAATGATCGATCTTGGCAGGGATGTTCCGCTGCAGAAGTTCGTGGATACCGCGAAGGAAAAAGAAGCAGAATTGATCTGCCTGTCTACGCTGATGACAACTACCATGCCTGGAATGGAAGAAATTATTCATCTGCTGGAAAAGGAAGGTCTCCGTGACAAAGTCAAAGTTATGATCGGAGGCGGACCGGTTTCACAGAATTATGCGGATAAAATTGGTGCAGATGGATATTCAACGACAGCTGTAGAAGCGGTTAAACTAGCGAAACGTCTGCTGGCAATTGCATAAGAGGGAATAAAAGTGAATCCAAAGAAACGATTAAAAATGAGCCTGAACGGAGAGCGTGTAGATCGTCCACCGTGTATCTGTCCGGGTGGAATGATGAATATGGTTACGGCAGAGTTGATGGAGCGGATGGGAATCTATCTTCCTGAGGCGCATACGGATGCCAGGAAAATGGCGGATCTTGCGAAAGCAGTATATGAGCAGGGCTGTTTCGAAAACTGTGGTGTTCCATTCTGCATGACTATTGAAGCGGAAGAAATGGGAGCGAGGGTGGATCTTGGTTCTCAGATATATGAACCGCATGTGGTGAAATATGCGATTGATTCAGTATCTGATTATGAGAAACTGTCGGGGATCGATCTGACAAAAGGCCGTGCAAAAGTAGTGCTGGATGCAATCGGAATGTTGAAAGAAGAAGTGAAAGATATGCCGATCATCGGTAATCTTACAGGACCAATCAGTACGGCGAGTTCAGTTATTGAACCAGTCGTATTTTATAAAGAACTGCGCAAAAAAAATGCAGAGGCACATGCGTATATGAATTTTGTGACCGAGCAGCTGATCGCATTTGGCAGGGCGCAGGTGGAAGCGGGTGCAGATGTCATTACAATCGCGGATCCAAGCGGTACCGGAGAGATTCTCGGACCACGATTTTTCAAAGAGTTTGCAGTGAGGTATATTAATCAGCTGCTGGACGGACTGGCAGATCTGCATGTGGAGACGATCGTGCACATTTGCGGACACATGAAGAATGTATACAAAGAAGTAAGTGAAGTGCACAGCAATGCATTGAGTTTCGATTCGGCGGTGTCGATGATGGATGCGAGAAAGAATCTGGCTGACCGTGTGCTGATGGGTAATGTCAGTACCTATACGTTAGAGTTTGGCAGTGAAGAAGCAGTCAGAAGACTGGCTGGGAACTGCATAAAATGTGGCTCCGATATTGTGTCACCTGCGTGTGGACTCGGCATGAGTTCCCCACTTCGCAATATTCAGGCACTGCTTTCAAGTGTGGAGGAATCTGATGGCTAGAATTGAGATCGTAAATGACGGAACGGTCAGAGAGTGTGCAGAAGGTGCGAATCTGCTGGCAGAATTACTGCGGGCAGGTGCATTTGTGGATAACCCATGCAATGGAACCGGTGTATGTGGAAAATGCAAAGTGCGAATTGTGGATGGAGAGGTGTCGAAAGTATCTTCGACAGAACAGAAATTACTCAGCCGGAAGGAGTTGGCGCAGGGTATCCGTCTGGCATGTATGACATGTGTTTCCGGTGATATTCAGGTTGAATTGCTGCAAAAAGAACGGAAGCATAAAGTCCTTACAGAAGGATATGTTCCGGAATTTGCCCGTGATGAGCATGACGAAGGATACGGTGTTGCGATTGATATCGGAACGACAACAGTTGTTACGTCGCTGGTAGAACTGGCGAGCGGAAGAGAGATTACATCCGCATCTATGATCAATGCGCAGAAGCATTTTGGATTGGATGTGCTGACACGGATCACTTATGAATATGAACATGCAGAAGAGGGCATTGAACAACTCAGATGTGCAATCGTGGATTCTGTAAATGATATGCTTGCACAGGTGTGCAGGGACGAAGGAATTTCAACAGAAGAGATTCTGGAAATAGATATAGCAGCTAACTGTACCATGATGCATATGTTGTTGGGAACGGACGCCAGAAGTATCGGGCGTTCCCCATATCAGCCGGCGTTTTTAGGAGCACAGAAGCGCAGTGCCGGTGAGATCGGTCTGCGCGCCGGTATGGATAACAGTGCGCTGGTATATTGTCTGCCGCAGGTATCTGCGTTTATCGGCGCGGATATTGTGGCAGGAGCCTATGTATGTGAATTGGAAAAACAGAATAGGAATGTTTTGTTTATTGATATAGGAACAAACGGAGAGATCGTTTTGTCACAGAAGGGCAGATTATTATGTTGTTCCTGTGCGGCAGGACCGGCACTGGAAGGTATGAATATCAGTTGTGGAATGCGGGCGGCAGAAGGTGCTATCGAAGATGTGAAGATCACAGAGCATGGAGTAGAGTGTACCTGCATCGATGGAAAAGAACCGGTGGGTATCTGCGGAAGTGGAATTCTGGCAGTGCTGAAAGAACTGATCCGGACAGGACTTGTCAGAAAAAATGGCGCATTTGTCAAAAAAGAAAATATTCCAGAAGAAGATTACCGTTATCCGATGATACGCATGAACGGAAAAAAGAGAGAGTTCCTGATATGCGAGGCACCGGAACTGGTGGTGACACAAGGAGACATCAGACAGGTACAGCTTGCAAAAGGTGCGATTCTGTCAGGCTTTCTGGCGTTGTTAAATAAAGCCGGAATTAGCATGGAAGAACTGGACAAAGTGATGATCGCAGGACAGTTCGGCGCACATCTGCCGGCTGAATCGTTGACTGGAACGGGTATTCTGCCAAAAGAAGTGGAAGATAAAATTATCTATGTGGGTAATTCCTCCAAGACCGGTGCATATATGACATTACTCTCTGAACAGGTGAAGGAAGAGATGGAAGGGCTCGCTGAACGAATGGAATATATTGAACTTGCGGAGACGGAGAATTATGAAAAGATATTTGCCAAGAGTATGCGGTTTGTATAGCCAGAGTTTGCATTTTCTAAGCAGATGGTAAGGATTGAAGGGGTAAAAGTTGAAATCAAAGAGTAACATAACGTAATTCTATATTTTCTATCTTTCCTTACGCGATGATTGACTTGAGTTTCCGTAAACTGCAATAAAAAATAGATATGAAAGTTGTGTATATTCAACACAACAGATTTAGAGTTTCGTGAATAAGGCAGCGAAAACTCAAGAAGATTGACGCTTGACAGTCTCCTGAAAGTTCGCTATAATAATGTCCGTAAAATTTGAGTGGACTTTTCCGGATTCGGTCATCTTTTTGCCACACAACTGTCTTGTGATAGTTGTGTGGCTTTTTTGTTGCTCGTATCTCGGAAGTGTTAGCAGGATGGGAGACTATATCTGTATGGAAAATATTTTTTTGCACCGGACAATTTGTGGAGAGGAGGGAAAGTATGCAGACCAATAATAAAATGGCGGTTGCTCCTGTTGGAAGACTCATTTGGCAAATGTCGATACCGCCGCTAATCTCCATGTTCCTGCAATATTCCTACAATCTGATAGACAGTGCGTTTATAGCGCGGTTGAGTGAGAATGCACTAACGGCTGTTTCTCTGTCATTCCCGATTACAACACTGATGAATGCGGCGTCTATCTGGATCGGTGTCGGCGTGAATGTACTGATTGCAGGGTATCTTGGGGAGAAAAAGCAGGATGAGGCAAATACCACCGTCACACATGGATTGTTACTGGCCTTTGGAATTGGTGCTTTGCTCAATCTCCTGTCATTACTGATTATGAAACCCTACTTTGGAGCATTCACCAATAATGAAGAAATTTATCAGTTGAGTATGGCCTATATGAGCGTATGTTCGTTCATGCAAATTCCTAACATGGCGCATATCGCAATCCAGAAGATGATACAGGCTACCGGGAACATGGTTGCTCCCATGTGCTTCCAGATTGCAGGAGTGGTCGTTAATTTTGTATTCGACCCACTCCTAATTTTTGGTATTGGTGTTTTTCCGGCTATGGGAATCCGTGGCGCTGCGGTGGCTACTGTTGCGGGCTATTTGTTATCCATGATTTTGG
>ERZ894183.1998-NODE-1998-length-9866-cov-5.649679_pt1 | contig 9866 bp, 5 predicted proteins | sample MGYA00380279_ERZ894183 | MGnify/ENA primary metagenome ERZ894183 (study PRJEB32331, sample SAMN06328422) | human gut metagenome | biome: human gut microbiome; feature: stool | host: Homo sapiens | collected 2013-06-26 ... | reverse complement strand
CGGTTATTGGCTATGATATGGAATGGAGCTAAATATTTGCTGAAAGATTGTGGTGAAACATTTTTATTTTGTTGCAATCCGTCCTGATTGGATTTTAAGAAATCTGCATTATTAGTCATTTCTTCCCACAAGTTCATACCTAAGATATGATAAGGGGTATTTATCATCTGATCCATGGATCTCCAACGTCTGATGTCTGCAGAGCGAAACCCTTCTGCCATTAGTTCACAGCGGCGTTCCCGACGAATGTTAAATAGAGTCGGGTCAACTAAATTTCCGGCAGAATAGGCTCCCCAGTCTGTCTGGCTCTCCGTAATCATGTTAGTGTTATCAATTGTAATATTGTAATCTCCTATTTTTGAACGATCTCGAATTGCTTTCCAATATTTTTTAGCATCACCGTCCAGTGTTCCGGATTTCTCATAACATGATTCCATATAGTTTAAGTAAGCCTCTACAGCTCTGAATATGATGCATCCAACAATACTTCTGTCACGAACAGAATAGGCTCCATTAAAATTCAATCCTTTACGTATTGTTAACCCTGTAGTATATTTCATAGAGGATGTTGAGTTTACGATATTCGGATAGGGTTCTATTTCATAAGATTCCGGCCCCGGTGATGAATGTAGATTCCTATTGCCGGGCTTTTTAAAGAAAATTTCAGCACGTGAATCTCTTCCATGGGTTATTTGAGTAAGATTGGAATCTCCATTATATTCACTGCCTGTAGCATAAATAGGTTTACCATTGTTCATTACAAATGCGTCAAGCATGCTTTTTGTCATTCCCCAGCCTTGATTAGCAGCTGCAGCAAATTCGACAACGGAATTTACGACTCCTGCCGCTTGACTATATTGTTTCCAAAGCAGTACTTCCGGATAGGTACTCATGTCGGAGGCACCGAACATATCAAAATAGGAATTAGAAGCTTCGTTAGCAGTATTTTGGAATACTCCGGTGTTATCTACCAATCCATATTTATCCGCTACAATCTTAGACTCGTCCATTGCTTGGGTGAGAAAATAATCAATTTCTTGATCAATTCCACCTAAAGGATAGGAGTAATCTTTGTTATAATCTTTATCTTTTCCTGGCCAGTTCGGACCATTAGGTACAAATGCTGTACCTTTGAAATATTTCAGCCATGTTCCTTCATACAATGCAACTCTTGATTTGAATAGATGAACGCAGTCTTGACTAAGTCTGTTGGTTCCTCCTACCGGGGGAGTATTTTGCATATATTCAAGTGCTTTATCCAGATCGGAGAGGATGAAGCGTGCAACCTCATTACGGGGCATACGTTTGCTTTCGGCAGTAAGCGCTTCAAGATTGTCTGGTAAAGTCTTGGTGATGATTGGGAAGTCACCTAACGCTTTCAGCTTAGCGAAATATTGCCAGGCTCTGAAAAAATAAACTTCTCCAATATAATGACGAATGTTGGGATCAATGCCTGTTATACTTCCTTTTTCGTAGAGTGGCAGTACAAAATCCAAAAAATAGTTACAACGATAAATCGTGGTAAATTCGTATGAACCGCCAGTTTGCCCTACTCTCCAATATCCAGGTGCGAAGATATCACTAGGAGTTACGTAAGCCATGTTGTCGGTGTTGTTATCATCTGACCATCTTCCCCAGCTATTTGTACCATGTACTGGGAAGGTATTGTATAAATCTGTGGCATATGCTGCAATATTTTCTTCTGTCGATAGATATTGTTCAGGAGAAAGTTGGGATAACGGCTCCTGGTCGAGGAATTTATTACAACCGGTTAATAGTGTCAGCGATATACAAGTTAGAAATATTTTGGTTTTCATAATTGTAAGATTTAAAATGTTACACTCAATCCCATTGAATAGGTTTTAGTCAATGGATATACATTCCCTTCACCATTTTCACCGATGGTTTCAGGATCAAACAGGTCTTTCATTTTTGTGAAAGTGAATAAATTCTCTCCGGAAACGAATATGCGGCAGTTAGTAATTCCTATTTTGTTAGTAATCCTGGAAGGCAGAGTATATCCTAATTGTAAGTTCTTGATGCGCATATAAGCTGCATTTTGGAGATACATACTTTGTACCTGATAGTTTTTGCCATTGTCCAGGTGAGGACGTGGATAATAACTATTAGTATTCAATCCGAGTGGATGATCGGGATCATCGCGATAATAATTCAGATGTTGTTTCAAAACCATTGTCCCCCATTTGCTACCTCCTATTGAACCAAAGAAATATTTACTTCGTTGGAAATAATCACGTTTTCCAACTCCTTGTAAGAATAATCTAAAGTCTATTCCTTTCCAATCGGCTGTGATATCGATGCCGTAATTAAAACGTGGTGTCGTATTTCCTATAACAACAAGATCTCCATGATCTTCTACTGTATTTGCTCCAGTATCTATACGTCCGTCTTTGTTCACATCTTTAAACATAATATCTCCAGCTTGCCAGTCAGATCCTAAGCTGCTTTGTCCACCATTGGGCAGCGATGCCAAATGTTCGAGCATTTGATCGTCAGAGCGGGCAATACCAATAGATTCATATCCCCATATTTGTCCCCATTTCATGCCGGCATAGTATTTGTTTAAGGTTCGGGATGGATTTGAGTAGCGAGTGATTTTAGCTTGTGCGTCTGACAGTACGAAACGAATACCGTAGTTCAGGCTGTTGAACGCTCTGTCTCTCCATGCAATCTCAAGTTCGAAACCCTTAGTCTGCAAGTCTGTATTATTTGTATTGGGTACATTGGTTCCCAATATAACAGGCAGTTCATCTGCTGGACCTATCATGTTTAATGTCTTTCGTATGAAATAGTCGAAGGAACCTGTTAATCTATTGTTTAATAAACTAAAGTCCAAGCCTATATTCCATGAACGTATTTCTTCCCAAGTAAGTGTTTTGCTTATAAGAGAAGGTGGCCATGCTATATTGGTTTTTTGACCATTGATTAGCCAGCTACCGGAGACATTGGCAAATCCCATTGCTTGGTAGGTTGGGTAATATGAACTTGTGTTCTGATTCCCTAGTGAACCATAAGATGCACGGAACTTAAACGTGTTGATATACGGTTTTAATGGTTCAAAGTAAGCTTCTTTTGCTATGTTGTATCCTATTGAAAATGAAGGGAACAATCCCCAACGATTGTCGGAGCGGAAGCGGGAAGAACCGTCATATCTAAGGTTAGCCTCTAACAAGTATTTTTCCATATAGTTATAATTGAGACGTCCAAAGAAGCCGGCGGTCCTCCAACGATTATAGTCACCTGCTACATTGGGTGGAACTTGTTCGCCGTTAAATAATCCTGAAGAGGTGTTGATGGTAGGTATATCCGGGACAATAAGTCCTTCCTTTTGGGCATAGACAGTTCTGGTGTTGTATTGTTCAGCTTGAAATCCTGCCATAACCTTGAAATAATGCCGGTCTGCAAATATCTTTTCATAATCTGAGTAAGCGTTTATATTTATATATTCATTTCTACCTACATCTTCTGCTACTCCGGAGTGTTCATCCCATACACTGCCTGGAGTTATACCGTCAATACAAGTTTGAGATACAGGTATTGTTTCGGTGTGATTAAAATAAGAGCGATAGCGATAATTTACGTCTCCTACAATTCTCCACCCTTTGATTGGTTCAAATACCGCATTAAATTGGTGTACTTGAGTCGTATTTGAAATTTTCATTTGTCCTCCATCACGAAAACGGAGTACTGTGTCATTAAAAAGATTCCCGTTCGGATCATACAGGGGGGCTACCGGCCATAAATATTGTCCGAATAGTTGGAACATTTCATCACTCATAACTCGGGGTTGGTGATAATCTTCCCGAATATATCGGGTACTGTAACCCAACGTAAGGAATTTGTATGGTTTCACTTCCATTTTCCCAAATAAGTTTAGCCTTTTCAGACCATCTAAATTCCAGTTTAGCGTTCCGTCTTCTGTCAAATAGTTGGCAGACATAAAATAGTTCATTTTCTCATTTCCACCATTGATACTGAGATTATGCTCTTGTCCGGTAGTCATATCTTTGTAGAATACATCATAGTAGTCTATATTGTCATTACCTTCCGTGTATGCTGTTCCCCATTGGTCTCCTACAGGAATAGTTGAATAAGAGATTTTTCCGTCTATGTAATCTTTGATTCGTTGTAAACGTGCCGGACTGATATCATCTCCATTGCCATCATTATGTGCTCCATCATTGAAAAACAGTGCCCATGAATAGGAATCAGCCTGACTAGGCATATTAATGGGAACGTTGAAACGAAAATTGTTATTGTAATTGATAGACGTTTTTCCGGCTTTTCCTTTTTTAGTTGTAATCAGGATAACCCCGAAAGGAGCGCGTGAACCATAAATTGAAGAGGCGGCAGCATCTTTCAAGACTGATATATTTTCTATATCTTGTGGATTGATACTATAGGGATCTCCTTCCATTCCGTCAATAAGTACAAGCATATCTCCATTGGAACCTTGACCAATAGTAGTTAACCCGCGTAGCTGCATATTAGGATTCTTGCCGTATAACTGCCCGCTTTGTTGCTTGATAGTTAACCCGGGAACTTGTCCTTGTAATGCTAGTACTGTATTTCGTACAGGCATTGATGTTAATTCTTTAGAGCCGACTGTGCTGACTGAACCTGTTAGGTTTACTTTCTTTTGGGTTGCGAAACCAACGACAACAACCTCATCAAGTAATTGATTGTCTGCTTCTAATGTTATGTTTATCTTTTCTTTTCCATTTACGGCTGTTTTTTGAGTTTTATATCCGATACAGCTAAATTCAAGAGATGCATCAGGTGTTGCTTTGATTTGATAGAACCCATTTATATTGGTTATGGTACCTCCTTTCTGAATATCTCCTTTTTTCACAACGACAGATACTCCAATTAATGGTTCACCTTCGCTGTCTTTTACGAAACCGGATATATTATTCTGTGCATACATGTTCATTGTATGCATAATGAAGTAGCCTAGAATTACTATTAGTTTATAATATTTAGTGCAGTCAGAAACTAATAGAATCATTTCCTTTAATAGTTTAAAAGGGTGTTTCGGGTAGTTTTTCATGATTCATTAAATTTAATAAGGTTGATTCGTTTTCTAAAATGAAGTGTTTTACTTCGTCGAGAGTAGGGATAGATGGTTGGGCACCTGATCGTGTAACAGCAATCGCGGCTGCGGTATTGGCGAAACTCAGTGCTTCCCGATCTATTTCCCTTTGGGCGCAAAATACAGCTAGTGCTCCACAAAAAGTATCACCAGCCGCAATAGTATCAATCGCATTTACTTTACAACCGGGAAGCTGAATTGTTTCTTTTCTATTTTTCATGTACACACCTTGACTTCCCAGTGTGATAACTACATTACTTGTACCCGCTTTCAACAATGTTTTGGCAATTTCCTCGAGGTTATTATCTGTATAATCAATTCCTGAGATGAATGCTGCTTCCAGTTCATTGACAACTAGTATATCAATGGCTTTCATCAGTTCTTCATCAATCAGACAGGCGGGTGCGGGATTAAACAATACCTTTTTACCTTTTTGCTTTGACGATAGAGCTATTTTTTTTATTGTTTCATAAGGAATTTCAGCCTGCATGACGATGATATCAGCCTCATCAATTACTTCTGAGAAATGGGTAATCGAACCGGGCAATAAAGAATAGTTAGCCCCGGGAGCTACTGCAATACAGTTTTCACCACTGTTGGCCACAAAAATCAGTGCGGTTCCTGTGGGATGATTGACATCATCAATAATGTAATCAGTGGCAATACCTTCTTTCTTAAAGTGATTTTTTAAGATATCTGCATACATGTCATTCCCCAAAGACGTGACAAACGTCACAGAGCCACCAAGCCTGGCTGCCGCCACAGCTTGGTTAGCTCCTTTGCCTCCGAGAGACTGCATGAAATTTGCATCTCCGACTGTTTCGCCGGGTGCCGGGAGATGGCTGACTTGTGCAACCATGTCGATGTTTGAACTTCCAATAACTACTACTTTCATTTGAATCAGATTTATGTGATAGACCTAGGCTTTTTCTTTATTCTATAAGTTGACTTCCCTTTTGTATGGAATAGCACTCTGGGCACCGATGCGTGTGACGGCAATGGCGGCCGCTGCATTTGCGAATTTTACGGATTCGGCCAACGAATGTCCTTGGGATAGATACACACTGAATGCTCCGCAGAAGACATCTCCTGCTCCGGTTGTGTCGATCGTCTCTACTTCTTTTGCAGGAATCATGGTATATTCGTCCTTTTCTTTCACGTAGGCTCCGTCTTTTCCCAAAGTAATGACAACATTTTCTATACCTTTCTCTCCGATAGCTTTAGCTGCCCGGTGCGCACTCTCAACATCCATTACTTTTATTCCTGATAGCATTTCTGCTTCTATACGATTAGGCAATATAGTATGTACATTATTTAAAAAGGAGTTGCTCAACGTAGAGGCAGGCGCTGGATTGAGTATTACTTTCTTACCGTATCGGTTGGCAATAGTAGCCGCGTACTCTACTGTATCTATCGGAACTTCAAGCTGCATGAGTATAATATCGGCTTCCTTGATTTTTTCTTCCGCTTTATTGATATCTTCTGTTGAAAGCGAACGGCTGGCACCCGGTGCTACAATAATACTGTTTTCACCAAACGAATCGACAGAAATAAGTGCTACACCTGACGGGCTTTTCTGATCGGTAAAGATGAATTCGGTATTGATTTTCTCTGACCTGTATATTTCTAAAGCTTGCAAACCGAATAGGTCATAACCAATCTTAGAGATAAATGTTACTTCGGAGCCTAGTCGGGCTGCTGCAATAGCTTGATTAGCTCCTTTGCCGCCGGGGTTCATATAGAAGGTCCCGCCTAAAATGGTTTCTCCAGGGACTGGTAGCCTGTTAGCCTTTACAACCATGTCGGTATTGCAACTACCAATGACTACGATTTTGGGTCGATGACTAGATATAGTTTCCATAATATTTAAAATTAAGATGATGCAAATAAAAGAAATAATAATGCTTCGTTTTTTACATTAATAATTCATTTGTATAATTACAAATTGAGTATATGGTATTTAATTCTCTTTTTTATAAGTGAATTATAAATTGTAATATCGTATAGTTTTGTATAATTTCAAATTGAAAAACTGAAAATAGAATGAGTGCTTTTTATATAGGGAATATGGATTGTAGGCTTTGTTCTTTTAAATTTCTTTAGTATTTGTATGCCTTCTAAGGACTTCTGACAGTTTCTCTTTCCGGATTTTCGATTCTATCCATGCTGTAAAATCGAAGAGACGTAAAAGTTGGTTTTCGTATTTATCATTATATAATTCTTGTATTTCCGGAGATAGCTTTTCCCAAAAAGCTTCCCGGTCTTTAAGCAGAATAGGAAGATTCCTTTTATTCAGGAACCATAGAATAATTCGTTCGGTTTTAAATGTTTGCTCTTTAGGAGAGGAGAGACTTCTGGTGATGGAGCGTGATTCGTGCCTAATCAGTTCGTATTCTTGTGTTTCGTAATAGGCGATGAGGCGAACCAAGCGAATAGTTCTCATCAGTGGTAGATATTTAATATTGTGGTCGATGATAGCGTTACTTATATATTTCTTTGCTGCTTTATAGTTTTGGTTACCAATATGTATGAGGGTTGTATAAAGTAATAATTCACTTTTACGTATGGGACTTAACCATGCTTCTTTATTGTAGAGCGATTCCTGATAGTGGTTCATGAGTTCTGTACAATTAAGGAAGTCACCTTGATCCAGATAAGGAAACAGCTCGTATTGAAAGAGCAGGCAGGTAGCATTCACTTTGAACTCAAGTGACGAGTCTTCTGCTATCAATTCTTTTAATTTTTCAATAAAGTAGGGCATCTCATCATAGTTGCCTACTGATCGTAGACTTCCGAGTACTCCTTCAAGTACGGATAAATAATAAATGGGTGGGTTTGACCAGAATTGTTGATTCTGTTCAAATAGACGGTTTAGTTCTTTGTAAGAGTTCAGGGCAGCTCTATAGTCCCCTGCTCCCATTAAATAATTTGCTTGAAAAAGTTTATGATTTCGTGTCAATTCAAAGTTCCCTTCCGCTTCGGAGGAAGCTGCTATATAAAGTTCGTTGACCATAAGGTCATTCATATCCTGTTTTTGCTTTACTGTTCTGATGGAGCCAATATGAGATAAACGATATTTCAATAAGTTGTGTAATGAAGATTGCTCTGTGATTTTCCGGATCTTTTTTAGTGCTTCGTTTTGGATGAAATGTTTATGGAAAAGTTCCTGCTCCGTCATGTTGGGGAAGTTTAGTCGAAGCAAATATTCTAATTCTAACTTTTGTGCAATTGTCAGTATTTCATTGTTCTCGTAAAATTGCGCCTGTTTTATTGTATCGGATAAGATTTCGAAGCATTCTTCAAATAATGAACGTTCATATAGCATACGAGCCTTGCACAAATCGTTCAGCAGATCATAATAAACATCTTTCTTTTTGCGCAGAGTGAGCAAAGTATCTACTAGTTTTTCATATAGATATTGAATAGACACTTCAAAAGAACCATTGGGGCGGCGTTTATAAAACTCCTCTTTTACTATATTCCCATTTGGCTGTTTACTCTTAGTAATAATGTCATAAATCACCAGATAGTCTTTTTCCTCCTTGTCTTTGATGACTTGCAAGGAGAAGTGTTTTTTTTCTGATTTTGATAGAGAATATATAAGAGATATAACAGAATCGACTCTTTTCATGGAAGCCCTTTCAATTAGTATTAGGCTGCAATAATCGGGATTTTCTGTGAGAAAAACAAGCTATTTTAGAAATTAACAAATCCGGCTTAAACGAGTTTAAACCGGATTTGTCTCAAAAAAATAATGATGTTGCGTTACTTATGCTGCCGGATCCGGTGCTTCCCCGCTACCACCTCCTTCTCCTTTATCGTCTCCCTTTCCATCATCAGGGGTGATGGGACTATTGGTTTTAGAACTATCCAATTTCTGGATACTTATTGATTTTATCATGCCTTTAAACATACTTCCTGGAGTGAAAATTATTTTACGGTTCTTTAATGTGTCCGTAGTCACTTCTTTTTCATCATCCTGACTTTTGCACCCGAAAGATGGACGAAACGTTCCGAATTCTCCAAGGCTTACTGAAGCCCCAATTTCCATATAGGTTATCAGTGAATCTATCAATCCGTCAAGTACTGATTTTACAGTACCGCGTGGAACGAATCCTACTTTTGTTACCTGATCGCATAGCATTTTAAAATCAACAGTAACCACGTTGAATGGTCTTGCTACATATTTTTCGGCTTTTTCCTTATCAAAGCCAAAGGTTGTTTTCTTGACTACATATTTCAGTGCCATAATTCTTAATAGTTTTAATCGTTAGTAAATCTAGTTATTATTTTGTGATCACGTTGCAAAGATATGGTATCGGAATTTGCTGTGCAAGCGATTTTGAAGAAGTGCGTTAATAAAATAATTAATATTGAAGTAAAACTTTGTGCGATAAGTACTTGTGTGTTTTATAATGTTTACATAGGCTCGGTCTCCTTTTTTATGAGGATTATGGCATAGGTTGACGTACTGACTGGACTCCATGATTATGACAGGGCACTTGTTGAAGTAGAGGCTATACGTTTGAATATAGATGCTCGACAGGGAAAATCCGTAGGTATCTCTGAAGTTCGCTTTGAATAGTAAATAATGCATGTGTCAAAAGTTCATCGTCAAATCCCAACCATAGTATGTTTTAGAGGGAATTCCTTCACGAATAAGGTTATTGATTGCTATTTCCATTAATGTAGACTTTCCACAGCGACGTACTCCCGGAACCGTAATTATCTTCTTACGGTTTATCGGTAACTT
>ERZ894183.1990-NODE-1990-length-9895-cov-9.695630_pt1 | contig 9895 bp, 5 predicted proteins | sample MGYA00380279_ERZ894183 | MGnify/ENA primary metagenome ERZ894183 (study PRJEB32331, sample SAMN06328422) | human gut metagenome | biome: human gut microbiome; feature: stool | host: Homo sapiens | collected 2013-06-26 ... | reverse complement strand
TCGCAAGCGACCGCCGCAGGCGCGAGAATGTGCCAAGGCACATTCTTTGTTCCTTATGCCTCTGAATATATATGACATTGAGATAAGCACTGCGGTATGCTATACTGAATCTAAGATGTCTGCTGAAGACGGAAAAAGTCGGGCCGGGTGTGATCTGGCGAGGAGGATAAAAGATATGAGGAATGATGAGAAGAATACATATTCTGATGATGGTAAGGTATTTTGCCAACAGTGCGGCGCGAAGATTGATGAGAATGATGTGCATTGTCCGAACTGCGGCGCATTTCAGGGGGAGCGCTATGTGGAGATGCCGGATGATCCTGCAGATGCACCGGTTTACAAGAAAAAAGGCGGTAGCATTCCGTTGATCATTGGAATTATATTGATCAGTCTGCTGATTGTGGGCGGTGGCGGTTATCTGCTTTACAGTCAGGTGCTTGCGCCATCGAAGGAAGCTTCAAAAGATTTGGAAGAGCTTGATGAAAAAGAAGAAAAGACAGTAGATGCTGATGAGGTGGATCTGGATGAGGTGGATATTAATGCTACCGAAAACAGTTATTGTACACTGGCCGGAAATGTTAAGAAGGCATCGAATGGCTCAGAGATTCTGAGCTGGGGAGATGGACTGACTGTGTATGCACTGGATTCTGACGGGGATAAGGTGCTGGTAGAAGATGTGAGCAGCGTATATGTGGATGATGCAAAATTACAGACAGGTCTGCTTGCGGCACTGGCAGCTAACGAGAAAGTGAAGATCGGTGGCGATCTGAGCGTGCACGGCGATAAGCTTTATCTGGAAGCGAATAAGGTAATGAATGAAGATGGCGTAGAGCTGGTGCTTGAAAAAGGTAAGACGGAGACCATTACAGAAGAGAAAGAAGCAGTGGAGGAAACTGCAGGTGATGCGGGTGGCTATGTATTGCCGCAGAGCAGCAGCAGACTGCTTACAGATGCTGATGTGGCAGGGTTGAGTTTGCAACAGATCAATTATGCAAAGAATGAGATCTATGCACGTCATGGAAGGCTGTTTGATTCTCGGGAACTGCAGAACTATTTTAATTCCCAGAGCTGGTATTCGGGAACGATCGCACCGGCAAATTTCAGCGAGTCGTTACTCTCTGACGTGGAGAAGAAAAATGTTACATTCCTGAAAAATCTGGAGTTCAGCATTTCTCCAAATGGATATCAATTAGATCAGTAAATGAATCAGGTGCATTATGAGAAAAGTGCGTATAGTAAGCGCTATGCTGGTTATTATTTTGGGTGTGACCGGGTGTGGCAGAATTTCGAAACTGACAGATAAGAAATCGGGACAAGAGAAAGTGCGTGTAATTCAAAACGAAAAGCCTGATAAGAATGAGCAGACGGAAGCTCCAGAGCCAGAAGAAAAAGAAAAAAAATTACTTGTGGCAATCGATCCCGGACACCAGGCGTGGGATGTAGATATGAGCGCAAAGGAGCCCAATGCTCCTGGTTCTGTTGAGATGAAAGCGAAAGCAAGTACAGGTACTTCGGGGAAGTATACCGGCATCCCGGAGTACGAGCTTTGTCTGGATGTGTCGTTGCAGCTTCGCGATGCGTTGCGGGAAGCGGGCTATGATGTGATTATGACCAGAGAGGATAATGAAACAGCAATTAGTAATTCGGAACGAGCCAAACTTGCTAATGACGCGGGTGCAGATGTTGCGATTCGAATTCATGCCAACGGCAGTGAAGATGCTTCTGTGAATGGGGCGCTGGCACTGATTGCATCTCAGACGAATCCGAATACATCATCGCTTTACGGTGACAGCAGGGAACTGGCGGAAGATGTGCTGGGGTCCTATTGTGCGAATACCGGGATGCAGAATCTTGGTATTCAGGAAAATGATACAATGACCGGTCTTAACTGGAGTGAAGTTCCTGTGATGATTCTGGAAATGGGATTCATGACGAATGAACAGGATGACCGTAATATGGAAGATGCGGATTACCGGAATAAGATGGTAGAAGGCATAGTTCGTGGTGTTGAGCAGTATTATGAATCGCATCGAACTTCGGACGCGGCTGAGCTTGATGAGCTGAGTGCAGAACTTGCGGGCGAGATTCAGGAACGTCAGGCGCAGGGTGAATCCTGGGGCGTATATGTAGAAAAAATCGCTGATGGAAGCTATGCGTTGGCGGGTGATGGCAGACAGGAGGCGGCGAGCCTGATCAAATTGTTTGTTGCCGGAACTGTATATGAACAGCAGGATAATCTGGCTGGACAGGAAAACTATACCGGAGAGACAGAAACGCTTGTGCGGAGTATGATTCGTGTCAGTGATAATGATGCGGCGAATACGTTAGTGAGAAGCTTGGGATCCGGTGATGCTGCGGCCGGTATGCAGAAAGTGAATGACTATTGCGCGGAACATGGATACTCGGATACTCATATGGGAAGGCTGCTTTTGGATTTTAATGCGTCGGATGATAATTACACCTCGCCAAAGGATTGCGTGAAGTTTTTAGAGTCGATCGAGAACAATGAGATCGCCGGTGCATCACAGATCCTTGCCTATATGAAAGAACAGGAACGTCGGGGCAAGATTCCGGCAGGGCTTCCGGAAGGAACAATGTGCGCGAATAAAACAGGTGAACTGGAAGATGCAGAACATGATGCGGCGATTGTGAGTACGGACAACGGCGATTATGCGATCTGCGTGATGAGCAGTGGGTTGAATGATACGGCTGCCGCACGTGGCAAAATTGTGGAAATATCTGGTCTGGTATATCAATCTGTGATAAACTAGACGCGTAGTATCTAATACAAAGGAGGAACCAGAGATGAAGATATGTAAGAACTGTGGAGCAGAGATACAGGATGGAGCTGCATTCTGCACACATTGTGGTACAAAAGTGGAAGAACAGAAAGTAGAAGAACAGAGAGTGGAACCTGAGAAAACAGAACAGACAGCACAACCGGTAGAACCTGAACAGACATCTGGCCAGTCGCAGGCTGAAAGTCAGAATGCCGGAGCGCAGAATGTAAATTATGGGCAGAATCCAAATTATGGTCAGTCACAGAATTATGGACAACAGGGTGGGTATCAGCCGAATTATACACCGTATGACCCGTATGACCACACATCGGAATTTACAGCAAAAGACATTTCTGATAATAAGGTGATCGCAATGCTGGTATATCTGATGGGAACAATCGGAATCATCGTTGCACTGCTGGCAAGTAAGGATTCCCCGTATCTGTCATTCCATGTAAGACAGGCACTGAAATTCACGGTGCTCGAAGTGCTTACCGGAATTATAACACTGCTTCTGATTTGGACATTTATTGTACCGATCGCAGCAGGTATCTTTGGAATTGTATTGTTTGTGTGTAAGATCATTGCGTTCTTCTCTATCTGCAAAGGCAATGCAAAAGAACCATATGTGGTAAGAAGCTTTAATTTCTTAAAATAAGTATTGACAGCATTAGAAAAGTATGCTAATCTACTAAAAGACTGCCGAAGACAGTAGGTGTCCGCGAGGACGTAAGCGTGATGCGCGCCTACCGAGGAAGAATAGATTAGTACGTCATGTATGAATTTCAACCTCTGTGTCTTTGACACGGAGGTTTTTTATATCTATCGGCGGTGTATAAACCAAAATCTATAAGGAGGTGCACCATTCGTGGCAAAAGTTGAATTGAAACAGCCAGTCGTACAGGCTATCGTAAATGACATCGAAGGCGCTCAGTCAATCGTCCTGGTTGATTACCGTGGACTGACAGTTGCAGAAGATACAGCTCTTCGTAAACAGCTGAGAGAAGCTGGAGTAGTTTACAAAGTTTGTAAGAACACAATGATGAAAAGAGCTTTTGAAGGAACAGATTTTGCTCAGTTAGATGAGCATCTGGACGGACCGAATGCTATTGCAATTTCTAAAGATGATGCAACAGCTCCGGCAAGAATCCTTGCTAAGTTTGCAAAAGATGCAAAGGCTCTTGAATTAAAAGCAGGTGTGGTAGAAGGACAGATGTATGATGCAGCAGCATTGGCAGAACTTGCAAAGATCCCTTCAAGAGAAGAACTGCTTTCAAGATTACTTGGAAGTATGCAGTCTCCGATCACAAACCTGGCACGCGTTCTCAACCAGATCGCAGAAAAAGGTGGAGCAGCAGAATGCACACCGGCTACAGAAGAAGCTCCTGCAGAGGCAGCAGCAGAGACTCCGGCTACAGAGGAGTAAGAAGTATGAGGAAGCCTTATGTGACTTCAGAATACAAAGTTCTTTGTGCCTGACAGCGTAGGCATGAAGGATGTCATTTAATCATGAAAGATCAAAATTAAGAATATGGAGGAAAATGAAATGGCAAAGTTGACAACAGCTGAGTTTATTGATGCTATCAAAGAGTTATCAGTATTAGAGTTAAATGATTTAGTAAAAGCATGTGAAGAAGAATTTGGTGTTTCTGCAGCAGCAGGTGTTGTTGTAGCAGCAGCAGGTGGAGATGCAGCAGCAGCTGAAGAGAAAGATGAGTTTGATGTAGAGCTTACAGCAGCAGGTGCTTCTAAGGTTAAGGTTATCAAGGTTGTTCGTGAGATCACAGGTCTTGGACTGAAAGAAGCTAAGGCAGTTGTAGATGGCGCACCTAAGGTTGTTAAAGAGGGCGTTTCTAAGGCTGAGGCTGAGGAAATCAAAGCTAAACTGGAAGCTGAGGGAGCAGAAGTTAACCTTAAATAATTCCAACAGGCGAATTGAATTCAGTAATCAAAGCACCGTACAGGTATTGCACCTGTATGGTGCTTTTAAATTTCTTCAAAAAATATGAAACTATGTGTTGACAATATTAAGTATGTCGTGATATAGTAGAAAATGCGCAATTGTGGAAAGTTGTGCCACTAAAATGCGCCTAAAATTAGCTTGACAAGCTAATCTGTCGTTGAAACTGCAAGATTTCAGGCAAATTGATGCCACAAAATATTAAACGAGGAGTGAATGTCAAATGGAGAAAAACAGAATTCGTCCTATTAAGAGTGGAAGAAGTTCCCGCATGAGCTATTCCCGCCAAAAAGAAGTACTTCAGATGCCGAATCTGATCGAAGTCCAGAAAGATTCCTACAAATGGTTTCTGGATGAAGGATTAAATGAGGTATTTGATGATATTTCTCCTATTACAGATTACAGCGGAAAGCTTAGTCTGGAATTCGTGGATTTTACCCTGTGTGAGAAGGATGTGAAGTACTCAATCGATGAGTGCAAGGAGCGTGACGCAACATATGCCGCACCTTTGAAGGTAAAGGTAAGACTTCACAATAAAGAAACAGATGAAATTAATGAACATGAGATTTTTATGGGCGATCTGCCGTTGATGACTGCTACGGGTACGTTCGTGATTAATGGTGCAGAACGTGTTATCGTAAGTCAGCTTGTACGTTCTCCTGGCATTTACTATGCAATTGCTCATGATAAACTTGGAAAGAAACTGTATTCTTCAACTGTTATCCCGAACCGTGGAGCATGGCTGGAGTATGAGACGGATTCTAATGATATCTTTTACGTGCGTGTAGACCGCACACGTAAGGTTCCGATCACTGTGCTGATCCGTGCACTTGGTATCGGTACTAATCCGGAGATCGTAGAACTCTTTGGTGAAGAGCCTAAGATCCTGGCAAGTTTTGAGAAGGATGCTGCGACCAATTATCAGGAAGGTCTTCTGGAGTTATATAAGAAGATCCGTCCGGGCGAGCCGCTGGCAGTAGACAGTGCGGAAAGTCTGATTACCAGCATGTTCTTTGATCCTAGACGTTATGATCTGGCTAAGGTTGGCCGTTACAAATTTAATAAAAAGCTGGCTCTTAAGAACCGTATTTCAGGTCATGTACTGGCTGAGACGGTTGTAAGCCCGCTGACAGGTGAAATCATTGCAGAAGAAGGAACGAAGATTACTAGAGATATAGCAGATCAGATTCAGAATGCGGCTGTTCCGGCTGTATGGCTGGAGAATCCGGAAGAGGAGAGAAAGATCAAAGTTCTCTCTAACATGATGGTTGATCTGGATGCAATCGTAGACGTAGATCCGGCTGAACTGGGCGTGACAGAGCAGGTATATTATCCGGTTCTGGCTACAATCCTGGAAGAGACAGCAGGTGATATCGATGAACTCAAGGATGCGATCCACAGAGATATTCACGACCTGATTCCGAAGCATATTACGAAGGAAGATATTCTTGCTTCTATTAACTATAACATCCATCTGGAGTATGGTGTTGGTACGGATGATGATATCGACCACCTGGGTAACCGTCGTATTCGTTCCGTAGGAGAACTTCTGCAGAACCAGTACCGTATCGGTCTGTCCAGACTGGAACGTGTGGTACGTGAGCGTATGACTACACAGGATACAGAAGGCATTTCACCACAGTCTCTGATCAACATTAAGCCTGTAACAGCAGCAGTGAAAGAGTTTTTTGGATCTTCACAGCTGTCACAGTTCATGGATCAGAATAACCCGCTGGGTGAGCTGACTCATAAGAGACGTCTTTCAGCGCTGGGACCTGGTGGTCTGTCAAGAGACCGTGCCGGATTCGAGGTACGAGATGTACACTACTCGCATTATGGAAGAATGTGCCCTATCGAGACACCTGAGGGACCGAACATTGGTCTGATCAACTCTCTTGCATGTTATGCAAGAATTAATGAATATGGATTTATCGAGGCTCCGTATCGTAAGATCAATCACGATGATCCGAAGAACCCGGTTGTCACAGAAGAAGTTGTATATATGACAGCTGACGAAGAGGATAACTACCATGTAGCACAGGCGAACGAGAAGCTGGATGAAGAAGGACATTTTGTTCGTAAGAGCGTATCTGGTCGTTACAGAGAAGAGACTCAGGAGTATGAGCGTACAATGTTTGATTACATGGATGTATCTCCGAGAATGGTATTCTCTGTTGCTACAGCATTGATTCCATTCCTGCAGAATGATGATGCGAACCGTGCGCTGATGGGATCTAACATGCAGCGTCAGGCCGTACCGCTTATGCTGACAGAGGCACCGGTTGTAGGTACTGGTATGGAAGAAAAGTCTGCTGTTGACTCAGGAGTATGTGTGGTTGCTGAGCAGGGCGGTATTGTAGAGCGTTCTACTTCTACAGAGATCACAATCCGTCAGGATGACAAGACTCTTAAGAAATACAAGCTGACCAAGTTCCAGAGAAGTAACCAGAGCAACTGCTACAACCAGAGACCGATCGTATTTAAGGGAGAAAGAGTAGAAGAAGGACAGGTAATCGCTGATGGTCCGTCTACATCACAGGGCGAGATGGCCCTTGGTAAGAACCCGCTGATCGGATTTATGACCTGGGAAGGTTACAACTACGAGGACGCCGTTCTGCTTAGTGAGAGACTGGTGCAGGACGATGTATATACATCTATTCATATTGAGGAATATGAAGCAGAAGCGAGAGATACCAAGCTCGGACCTGAGGAAATCACAAGAGATATCCCAGGTGTGGGTGATGACGCTCTGAAGGATCTGGATGAGCGTGGTATTATCCGTATCGGTGCAGAAGTGCGCGCCGGAGATATTCTGGTAGGTAAGGTTACTCCTAAGGGAGAGACAGAGCTTACAGCAGAAGAGAGATTGCTTCGTGCAATCTTTGGTGAGAAGGCACGTGAAGTACGTGACACTTCCCTGAAAGTACCGCACGGAGAATATGGTATTGTTGTAGATGCGAAGGTATTTACAAGAGAGAACGGTGATGAACTGTCTCCTGGAGTAAATCAGTCTGTACGTATCTACATTGCGCAGAAGAGAAAGATTTCTGTTGGTGATAAGATGGCCGGACGTCATGGTAACAAGGGTGTCGTTTCCCGTGTGCTTCCTGTAGAGGATATGCCGTTCCTGCCAAATGGCCGTCCGCTGGACATCGTGCTGAACCCACTGGGTGTGCCTTCACGTATGAATATCGGACAGGTGCTGGAGATTCATCTGTCACTGGCAGCAAAAGCATTAGGATTTAACATCGCGACACCGGTATTTGACGGTGCAGATGAGCATGATATTATGGATACTCTGGAACTTGCAAATGACTATGTAAATCTGGAGTGGGATGAATTCAAGAAGCTTCATGAGGCTGAACTTCTTCCGGAAGTTGTGGATTATCTGTACGAAAACAGAGATCACAGAAAACTGTGGAAGGGTGTACCGCTTTCAAGAGACGGTAAAGTACGCCTTCGTGACGGACGTACCGGTGAGTATTTCGATAGTCCGGTAACAATCGGTCACATGCATTACCTGAAGCTCCATCACCTGGTAGATGACAAGATCCATGCACGTTCTACCGGTCCTTACTCTCTGGTAACACAGCAGCCGCTGGGTGGTAAAGCTCAGTTCGGTGGACAGCGTTTCGGAGAGATGGAGGTATGGGCTCTGGAGGCTTATGGTGCTTCTTACACACTGCAGGAGATCCTGACTGTGAAGTCCGATGATGTAATCGGCCGTGTGAAGACCTACGAGGCAATTATCAAGGGTGAAAATATCCCTGAGCCGGGTATTCCGGAATCCTTCAAGGTACTTCTGAAAGAGTTGCAGTCTCTGGGACTGGATGTACGTGTGCTTCGTGATGACAATACAGAAGTAGAGATCATGGAAACCGTAGATATGGGTGAAACTGATTTCCGCTCACTGATCGAGGGAGATAGAAAGTATCGTCAGGACGAGGAGAATTTGGGCGAACATGGATATACCGCTCAGGAATTCCAGGGTGAAGAACTTGTGGATGTTGAGGAACCGGAGGAGGATGATGACCTCAATGGTGACTTTGAGATTGAATTTGACGAACTGTCTGACGAAGAGTAGAAAGGGGTGCCAGTATGCCAGCAAATAATAATGAACAAACATACCAGCCTATGACTTTTGATGCGATCAAAATCGGGTTGGCATCACCTGAAAAAGTATTAGAGTGGTCAAGAGGCGAAGTTACTAAGCCTGAGACTATTAACTATAGAACACTGAAGCCTGAGAAAGACGGACTTTTCTGCGAGCGCATTTTCGGACCTAGCAAGGACTGGGAATGCCACTGCGGAAAGTACAAGAAAATCCGTTATAAAGGTGTAGTCTGCGACCGATGCGGCGTTGAGGTTACAAAGTCCAGTGTACGTAGAGAGCGTATGGGACACATCGCTCTGGCGGCTCCGGTTTCCCATATCTGGTATTTCAAGGGAATCCCAAGCCGTATGGGACTGATCCTGGATCTGTCTCCGAGAACTCTGGAGAAGGTGCTGTATTTTGCATCTTACATCGTGCTGGATGCAGGTGATACGAACCTGATGTACAAACAGGTACTTTCTGAGGCTGAGTATCAGGAAGCAAGAGAGAACTGGGGCAATGCATTCCGTGTAGGTATGGGTGCAGAGTCTATCAAAGAACTTCTGGAAGCGATTGATCTGGAAAAAGAATACGCAGAGCTGCAGGCAGGTCTTGAGGGCGCTACCGGACAGAAGCGTGCCAGAATCGTAAAACGTCTGGAAGTGGTAGAAGCATTCCGTGAGTCAGGAAATAAGCCGGAGTGGATGGTGCTGACTAACATCCCGGTTATCCCACCGGATCTTCGACCGATGGTTCAGCTGGATGGTGGACGTTTCGCCACATCTGACCTGAACGATCTGTACAGAAGAATTATTAACAGAAATAACCGTCTGAAGAGACTTCTGGAACTGGGAGCTCCGGACATTATCGTGAGAAACGAAAAGAGAATGCTGCAGGAAGCGGTTGACGCATTAATTGATAATGGTCGTCGTGGCCGTCCGGTTACAGGACCTGGTAACCGTGCACTGAAGTCTCTGTCTGATATGCTGAAAGGTAAGTCAGGACGTTTCCGTCAGAACCTGCTGGGTAAGCGTGTTGACTACTCAGGACGTTCGGTTATCG
>ERZ894183.1973-NODE-1973-length-9973-cov-350.059689_pt1 | contig 9973 bp, 9 predicted proteins | sample MGYA00380279_ERZ894183 | MGnify/ENA primary metagenome ERZ894183 (study PRJEB32331, sample SAMN06328422) | human gut metagenome | biome: human gut microbiome; feature: stool | host: Homo sapiens | collected 2013-06-26 ... | reverse complement strand
GCGTTAGGGCTGGAAGAGCGACGCGGCCTTAACTGAGGTTCTCCCATGAAAAAAGGTACTCACCCAAATTACGACGAAATTACTGCTACCTGTTCTTGCGGTAATGTCATGAAAATCCGCTCCACCGTTGGTCACGACCTGAACCTCGACGTGTGCGGCAAATGCCACCCGTTCTTCACCGGCAAACAGCGTGATGTTGCTACCGGTGGCCGTGTTGACCGCTTCAACAAGCGCTTCAGCATCCCGGGCAGCAAGTAAGTTGCCAGAAGAAGCCGCCTCAGGGCGGCTTTTTTGTCACTTCCGCCTGCCTGGGCGGGAAAGAAAAAAGGGCGGAAGATTATTCCGCCCTTTTTATCGTCTCAGTATTCCCACGTATCCGGGTCGATTCCCAGTTCACGCATAATCGCTTTCGCCGCTTCCGGGATCTCATCGCTGCGCTCTTTACGCAGGTCTTCATCGTTAGGCAACGGTTGTCCGGTAAAGGCATGCAGAAACGCTTCGCACAGCAGCTCGCTGTTGGTCGCGTGACGCAGGTTATTCACCTGACGACGCGTGCGTTCATCGGTGAGGATTTTTAACACCTTCAGAGGAATGGAAACCGTAATTTTCTTTACTTGTTCACTCTTCTTACCGTGCTCAGCGTATGGGCTGATATATTCGCCGCTCCATTCAGCCATGAGATACCTTAATCCTCTGTTTATTAGTGAAGGGCCAGAATATTCCGCCCGGGCTATAATTGCGCGTAGTTTACCGTATGCGCGGGCTTTCTGACATGAGATAAGCCGCCGACGACGTGCGCTAATGCATATAATTTTAACGGCTATTTGCACTTTGCTCAATCTATACGCAAAGAAGTTTAGATGTCCAGATGTATTGACGTCTATTGTGACAATGATTACTCTGGAGCCTGACTTTTCACCGATTCAGCCCAGGAACTTCCCAACATGACGCGTAAACAGGCCACCATCGCAGTGCGTAGCGGTTTAAATGACGACGAGCAGTACGGTTGCGTTGTCCCGCCGATTCACCTCTCCAGTACCTATAACTTCACCGGCTTTAATGAACCGCGCGCCCACGACTACTCCCGTCGTGGCAATCCGACGCGCGATGTGGTGCAGCGCGCCTTAGCGGAGCTGGAGGGCGGCGCCGGCGCGGTGCTGACCAATACCGGAATGTCGGCGATCCTGCTGGTGACGACGGTGTTCCTTAAACCGGGCGATCTGCTGGTGGCGCCGCACGACTGCTACGGCGGCAGCTACCGTCTGTTCGACAGCCTGGCGAAGCGCGGCTGCTATCGCGTCCAGTTTGTCGATCAAAGCGATGAGCAGGCGCTGCGGGCGGCGCTGGCGGAAAAACCGAAGCTGGTGTTGGTGGAAAGCCCAAGTAATCCATTGCTGCGGGTGGTGGATATTGCGAAAATCTGTGGTCTGGCGCGTGAGGCCGGGGCAATTAGCGTGGTGGACAACACCTTCCTGAGCCCGGCGTTGCAAAACCCGCTGGCGCTGGGCGCCGATCTGGTGCTGCATTCCTGTACCAAATACCTCAATGGTCACTCCGATGTGGTGGCCGGGGTGGTGATTGCCAAAGATCCGGCAACTGTCACCGAACTGGCATGGTGGGCGAATAATATTGGCGTCACCGGCAGCGCCTTCGACAGCTATCTGCTGTTGCGCGGGCTGCGGACGCTGTCTCCACGGATGGAAGTGGCGCAGCGAAATGCCCTGGCGATCGTTGAGTATCTGAAAACCCAGCCGCTGGTGAAAAAGCTGTATCATCCATCGCTGCCGGAAAACCAGGGGCATGAAATTGCGGCGCGTCAGCAAAAAGGTTTTGGCGCAATGTTAAGCTTCGAGCTTGACGGTGACGAGCAGACGCTGCGCCGTTTTCTGAGCGGGCTGTCGCTGTTTACACTGGCGGAATCGCTGGGGGGCGTTGAAAGCCTGATTTCCCATGCGGCAACGATGACGCATGCCGGCATGGCGCCTGAAGCGCGTGCCGCCGCCGGAATTTCAGAAACGCTCCTGCGTATATCGACCGGTATTGAAGATGGTGAAGATTTAATTGCCGACCTGGAAAATGGCTTCCGGGCAGCAAACGAGGAATAAAGATGAGTGTGATTGCGCAGGCAGGGGCGAAGGGTCGTCAGCTGCACAAATTTGGTGGGAGTAGTTTAGCGGATGCGAAATGTTACCTGCGCGTCGCGGGGATCATGAAGGAGTATTCGCAGGCGGGGGATATGATGGTCGTCTCCGCCGCTGGCAGCACCACCAACCAGCTGATCAGCTGGCTTAAGCTTAGCCAGAGCGATCGCCTTGCTGCGCATCAGGTTCAGCAGTCGCTTCGCCGCTATCACACCGAGCTGATTGGCGGTCTGCTGGAGCCTGCGGCGGCGGATACGTTGATAGCCGCCTTTATCCACGACCTTGAGCGTCTGGCTGGTCTGCTGGACGGCGGGGTTTCCGAAGCGGTCTATGCGGAAGTGGTCGGCCATGGGGAAGTGTGGTCCGCGCGCCTGATGGCGGCGGTTCTCAACCAGCTGGGTATGGAAGCCGCCTGGCTGGACGCGCGCGCGTTCCTGCGCGCGGAACGCGCCGCGCAGCCGCAGGTGGATGAAGGATTATCCTATCCGCTGCTGCAGCAGCTGATGGCGCAGCATCCTAACAAACGTCTGGTGGTGACCGGCTTTATCTCCCGCAACCAGGCCGGCGAAACCGTCCTGCTGGGCCGTAACGGGTCTGACTACTCTGCCACCCAGATCGGCGCGCTGGCGGGCGCCTCCCGGGTCACTATCTGGAGCGACGTTGCCGGGGTGTACAGCGCGGATCCGCGCAAGGTGAAAGACGCCTGCCTGCTGCCGCTGCTGCGTCTGGACGAAGCCAGCGAGCTGGCGCGCCTGGCCGCGCCGGTGCTCCATGCCCGCACGCTACAGCCGGTTTCCGCCAGTGATATCGATCTGCAGTTACGCTGCAGCTACACGCCGGAACAGGGTTCCACGCGCATTGAGCGCGTGCTGGCCTCCGGTACCGGCGCACGGATTGTCACCAGCCATGACGACGTCTGCCTGGTGGAGTTCCAGGTGCCGGCCGGTCACGATTTCAAACTGGCGCATAAAGAGCTGGACGCTCTGCTCAAACGCGCCCAGCTGCGCCCGTTAGCCGTTGGCGTCCATGCCGACCGTAAGCTGCTGCAGTTCTGCTATACCTCCGAGGTGGCCGACAGCGCGCTGAAATTGCTCGATGAAGCCGGTCTGCCGGGCGAGCTGCGTCTGCGTCAGAAGCTGGCGCTGGTGGCGATGGTGGGCGCGGGAGTCACCCGTAACCCGCTGCACTGCCACCGTTTCTGGCAGCAGCTCAAAGGGCAGCCGGTGGAGTTCACCTGGCAGTCTGAAGAGGGGATCAGTCTGGTGGCGGTGCTACGCGCCGGGCCGACGGAAAGCCTGATCCAGGGGCTGCATCAGTCCTTGTTTCGCGCCGAAAAGCGTATTGGCCTGATGCTGTTCGGCAAAGGGAACATTGGTTCCCGCTGGCTGGAGCTTTTCGCCCGTGAACAAACTACGCTGTCGGCGCGTACCGGTTTCGAGTTTATTCTCGCCGGCGTAGTCGACAGTAAACGCAGCCTGCTGAACTACGACGGGCTGGACGCCAGCCGGGCGCTGGCTTTCTTCAACGATGAAGCGGTGGAGCAGGATGAAGAGTCGCTGTTCCTGTGGATGCGCGCGCACCCGTATGATGATTTAGTGGTGCTGGACGTCACCGCCAGCGAACAGCTGGCCGACCAGTACCTTGATTTCGCCAGCCATGGCTTCCACGTCATTAGCGCCAACAAGCTGGCGGGCGCCAGCAGCAGTGATAAATATCGTCAGATCCACGACGCGTTTGAGAAAACGGGGCGCCACTGGCTATATAACGCCACCGTGGGCGCCGGCTTGCCGGTGAACCATACGGTGCGCGACCTGATCGACAGCGGCGATACTATTCTCGGCCTGAGCGGTATCTTCTCGGGAACGCTCTCCTGGCTGTTCCTGCAGTTTGATGGCACCGTGCCGTTCACCGACCTGGTGGATCAGGCGTGGCAGCAGGGGCTGACCGAGCCGGATCCGCGCGTCGATCTGTCCGGTAAGGATGTGATGCGTAAGCTGGTGATCCTCGCGCGGGAAGCGGGCTATGACATCGAACCGGATCAGGTGCGTGTGGAATCACTGGTACCGGCGCACTGTGAAGAGGGGTCGGTCGATCACTTCTTTGAGAATGGCGAAGAGCTGAACGAGCAGATGCTGCAGCGTCTGGAAGCGGCCCGCGAGATGGGGCTGGTGCTCCGCTACGTGGCGCGCTTTGATGCCAACGGCAAAGCACGCGTCGGTGTGGAAGCGGTACGCGAAGAGCACCCGCTGGCGGCGCTGCTGCCGTGCGATAACGTGTTTGCCATCGAAAGCCGCTGGTATCGCGATAACCCGCTGGTGATCCGCGGGCCCGGCGCCGGGCGCGATGTGACCGCCGGGGCGATCCAGTCGGATATTAACCGCCTGGCGCAGCTGCTGTAAGCGTCGCGTTATACTCTTGAACCAGTGAGGCCACTATTTGCGTTACGCGCCCTGCGGAATACAGGGCGCTCTGCGCAAACGCGGGTCTGTTTTTCAGCCATATTGTAAACCGTCGGCTGGCCGCAAGGTCTGGTAGAAAGGCGTTCTCTTCTGCAGTGCCGGCAAGCCGGCAGACCATTTTCTGATTCTCTTCCTGCGTCCAACGCTGCCATGAATTTTGCCACCAGCCATGATGGGTTTTCCCCTGTAGCTGCCACGGAGCCGGGCTGGCTGGGTTCCTTATCTCTTCTTCCACATACCATAGATCGCCTTGTCGCTGACGAAAAAGCGGCGCCCAGGCAACGATCGCCGCGCCGCGTAAAAAGCATTCATGCGCAATAACGTGCGTTTTCACCTCTGGAAACCGCTGGCTGAGCAGTTTGAAATGACCGTGCGCGGCGATAACCGGGCGCAATATATTGCCGCGGGCATGGCGCTTTTGCATTGCGCTGCCGTACTGGATTTCATCGAACTGACTGCGTTGTAAAAAGCGCATTTCAGTGAGAGAAATACGTTGAATAATATCGTCAGTCTCCTCCCTGTCGGCTTGTCCGCCGCGCCAGTGATAGCGTAATGATTCGCCTACCGCGAAAGCAGTGAAATTAGAGGTAAGATGAATAACATTACCGCGCACGGCATCAAAGCTTAATAAAAAATAGAGCTTTTGCCCGGCGGCATTACCCTGGAATGGCGCTATCAACGGTACGCTGCAAATACGTCGTGGGGCTTCAATTGGGGCGATGTGTGGGAATTTTGGCGTCCAGACCTTTTTACAGTGGCGGCACTGAAGGCGTTGCGTACCCTGCGGATTGCGGCCGTAGCGAATAATATCCCGCTGATAGCATACCGGGCAAAAATAGCCGTAGCGGCGGGCATGATCCGTCAGATAAGCCGCCAGCCAGGGGCGGAATTCCCGTTCGTTAAACAGGGGGGGATAGCTGCCGCAGGCTGCGCAGTAGAGCGCCGGGTAGCCCAGCCGAAAATTCGGGAAATGATACTCAGCCGCAGACGGTAAACCTAAATTGCGGCAGCCAAAAGTTTTACAGGCATTAATGGTAAAGAGAGTATCCACTGGCAGGTCAATACCAACGATTTTTACAGGTCGTTAATTTTGTCCTGCTCAGGTTGCATACAACTGTGAATGCTCTCACATAAAAAAGTCTTTCAGAACGTAACTTAGCGGTTCTTTATCACTCTGAAAGGAACTCCGATGAAACTAAAAGCAATGAGCGCAGCACTTCTGTTAACTTTGCCTTTCTGGGCCTGCGCCAAAGATGTCACCATCATTTATACCAACGATCTTCATGCCCATGTCGAACCTTATAAAGTGCCATGGATAGCGGATGGTAAACGAGATATTGGTGGTTGGGCGAATATCACGACGATGGTGAAACAGGAAAAAGCGAAAAATAACGCGACCTGGTTTTTTGATGCCGGAGATTATTTTACCGGGCCTTACATCAGTAGCCTGACGAAGGGCAAAGCGATAATCGATATTATGAATACGATGTCCTACGATGCGGTGACTATCGGTAATCATGAGTTCGATCACGGCTGGGATAATACGTTGCTTCAGCTTAGCCAGGCGACATTCCCGATTGTTCAGGGCAATATTTTTTATCAGAACAGCGATAAATCGTTCTGGGATAAGCCCTATACCATTATCGAAAAAGATGGCGTGAAAATTGGCGTGATTGGCCTGCACGGCGTGTTTGCTTTTAATGACACCGTTTCTGCCGCGACGCGAGTGGGTATCGAAGCGCGCGATGAGGTGAAATGGCTACAGCATTATATCGATGAACTTAACGGTAAAGTGGATCTGACCGTGGCCCTGATCCATGAAGGCGTCCCGGCGCGTCAGTCGAGCCAGGGGGGAACCGATGTGCGTCGTGCGCTGGATAAAGATATTCAGACTGCGGGTCAGGTGAAAGGCCTGGACGTTTTAATTACCGGCCATGCTCACGTTGGCACACCGGAGCCCATTAAAGTGGGTAATACGTTGATTCTTTCTACCGATAGCGGCGGCATCGATGTGGGTAAACTGGTGCTGGATTATCAGGAGAAACCGCACCAATTCACGGTGAAGCACTTTGAGCTGAAGACGCTTTATGCCGATGAGTGGAAGCCTGATCCGCAGACAAAACAGGTCATCGACGGCTGGAATAAGCAACTTGATCAACTGGTGCAGCAGGTTGTCACGCGATCACCAGTCGAACTGACCCGCGCTTATGGCGTCTCTTCGCCGCTGGGCAATCTTGCCGCTGACGCCTTGCTGTTGGCAGCAGGTAGGAGTACGCAGATGGCGTTAACCAACTCGGGCGGGATCCGGAATGAGATCCCCGCCGGGGCGGTGAGCATGGGCGCCGTTATCAGCACCTTCCCGTTTCCCAACGAGCTGGTCACCATGGATCTAACCGGGAAGCAGTTGCGTAGCCTGATGGAGCATGGCGCCGGGTTGAGCAACGGCGTGCTGCAGGTCTCCCGGGGACTGGAAATGAAGTATGACAGCAGCAAACCTGTGGGCCAGCGCGTTGTGTTATTCAGGCTAAACGGTAAACCGATTGACGATACGACGGTTTACCATATTGCCACCAACAGCTTCCTTGCAGATGGCGGCGATGGTTTTGTCGCGTTTACCGAGGGGCAGGCGCGTAATACCTCCGGCGGCTATTACGTTTCAAATGCGGTCGTAGACTATTTCAAAGCCGGGCAAAAGATAACGGATGAGCAGCTTAGCGGGCAGCGCGTTGTCGATGTGAAGAAATAAGTTTTTAAGGCCGGGCAGTCAGCCCGGCCTTAAGCGAGCAGTGGGCCGCAAATACCGCCCTGGCGGCAAACAGGCCGTTGAGGGCCGCCGGGAATCCGGCATAGACTGCCATCTGCATGATCGCTTCCGTAATCTCCTCTTGCGTCAGGCCGACGTTTAATCCCGCGGCAATGTGTACTTTCAGCTGTGGCTCGGCGTTACCCAACGCCGTGAGCGCGGCGATGGTGGCGATTTCCCGGCTGCGTAAATCGAGCCCTGGCCTGGCGTAAATATCGCCGAAGGGGAACTCAATCAGATAGCGGGCGAAATCGGGGGCGATATCCCGCAGGCTGTCGACGACGGCTTCCCCGCCCTTACCATCCACCCGCTGAAGCATTTCCTGACCGATGATATAACGTTCGCTGGACATCGTTTTTTCCTCTCTGTGATGGTGCCTTAAGAGGAAGGGTAGGGAAGTGTGCCGGACTTGAGTAATACCCTTTTCGTGATACCTTTTCAGTATGACAACTTCGCGATTACATTCCCTGGATATTCGCCTGCTGCGCGCCTTTGCCGTGGTAGCGGAGGAAAATAACATCAGCCGGGCGGCGCAGCGGTTATTTATCTCGCAGCCGCCGCTGACCCGCCATATCCGCCATCTGGAAGCGCAGCTGGGGGTGACGCTGTTTCAGCGCCATAGCAAAGGCCTGATCCTGACCGACGCGGGTAAAGAGGTGCTGGAGATGATTCAACCTCTGCTGGCGCTCCAGGAACGCACGCTGGCGGCATTGAGTGAGCTCGCCGTTCACTCGCCGCAGGCTCTACGTCTGGGCGTGACGACGGCCTTCGAACAGGGCATTTTCGCCGCCGTTGAGGCTGCGCTGAGCGAACATACCCGCGCGTTGCATATCACCCGCCACGCCTCACCGGCGCTGGCTCAGCAGGTACGCAAAGGCAAACTCGATGCGGCGCTGGTCGCGCTGCCGCTCAATACTGAAGGGCTGCACCTGCACCCATTGCCGTATCATGAGCCGCTCATTGCGGCATTACCGGCCTCCTGGCCGGAAGCCGCCAGGCCAGGGCTGACGTTAAGCGCGCTCAATCATCGGCCGCTGTTCTGGTTTAAACGCGAGCGTAATCCTGGTTTCTTTGACTACACGCGCCGCATTTTCGACCGGGCTGGCTATGCCCCGACGTATGTGGAAGAGCCGGCCGAGCATGATGTGCTGCTGGCGCGTATTGCGCGCGGCGAAGGCATGATCCTGCTGCCGGCGTCCTTTTCCGCGATTCAGCGTCAGGGGGTGGCGTTCTGCCCGGTGGCTGAGGGCGACGCGATGCCGTTAAGCCTTGGGGTGATTTATCCGCCTCACCAGGCAGAGTCCGTGCAGCAATGGCTTTCTCTGCTGGATGGCATTCTGGCGACTGGCTAGTCTCAGGCTGACTCGCGAGCCACCTTATATTGCCCACCGAGCCGCTTCCTGTGCGTGGCCAGGTGATCGGAAGATGAAATTTTTTCATGTAGGTGACCTATTCCTCACTCTTTACGCAGATTTTTCTATTGACGCCCGCGCGCTTTTCCGTCATTTTTACATCTGGACGTCTAAACGTATAGAAGTTCGCAATATAACAGCCATTACATGCGATTGATGAGGTAAGGTATGAGCTTTTTTCACGCCAATCAGCGGGAAGCCCTGAATCAGAGCCTGGCGGAAGTCCAGGGCCAGATTAATGTGTCTTTTGAATTCTTTCCGCCGCGCACCAGTGAAATGGAGCAAACCCTGTGGAAATCCATCGATCGCCTGAGCAGTCTGAAACCGAAGTTTGTTTCGGTAACCTATGGCGCGAACTCTGGCGAGCGCGATCGCACCCACAGCATCATCAAAGGCATTAAAGAGCGAACCGGTCTGGAAGCAGCGCCGCACCTGACCTGTATCGATGCCAGCCGCGATGAGTTGCGCACTATCGCTCAGGATTACTGGAACAACGGTATCCGCCATATCGTCGCCCTGCGCGGCGACCTGCCGCCGGGCAGCGGTAAACCGGATATGTACGCCGCCGATCTGGTGACGTTGCTGAAAGAGGTAGGCGATTTTGATATCTCTGTCGCCGCGTATCCGGAAGTGCATCCGGAGGCGAAAAGCGCGCAGGCGGATTTACTGAACCTGAAGCGCAAAGTAGAAGCAGGGGCCAACCGCGCGATCACCCAGTTCTTCTTCGATGTGGAAAGCTACCTGCGTTTTCGCGATCGCTGCGTCTCGGCAGGCATCGACGTGGAAATCATTCCCGGTATCCTGCCGGTCTCCAACTTTAAACAGGCGAAAAAGTTTGCGGATATGACCAACGTCCGTATCCCGGTGTGGATGTCAAAAATGTTCGAAGGGCTGGATAACGACGCCGAAACCCGTCAACTGGTGGGGGCGAATATCGCCATGGACATGGTGAAGATCTTAAGCCGGGAAGGGGTCAAGGATTTCCACTTCTACACCCTGAACCGCGCCGAGATGAGCTACGCCATCTGCCATACGCTGGGCGTACGCCCGGCCTGAGTGCTTGCCGTTTCCGCCGCCAGTGGGCGACACGTCCGGCAGATAAACATAAAAAACACCCGGCTGTCGCCGGGTGTTTTGCTCTGGTTTATTCCCATTCCT
>ERZ894183.1966-NODE-1966-length-10006-cov-5.991157_pt1 | contig 10006 bp, 9 predicted proteins | sample MGYA00380279_ERZ894183 | MGnify/ENA primary metagenome ERZ894183 (study PRJEB32331, sample SAMN06328422) | human gut metagenome | biome: human gut microbiome; feature: stool | host: Homo sapiens | collected 2013-06-26 ... | reverse complement strand
GCGTAGTATTTTTTTGCCATAAAATGAAATTCCTTTTCGTTTATTCAAAGATCGGGGTGGAAAAATAACGGTCGCCGCTGTCGGGCAGAAGCGCCACGAGCGTTTTTTCTGCATTTTCGGGCATGCGCAGCAGGCGCACGGCTGCGGCAAGTGCCGCGCCGGACGTGATGCCGACGAGGATGCCCTCGGTGCGGGCCAACAATTTTGCCATTTTGTACGCTTCTTCATCCGTGACGGTCAGCACTTCGTCCACAACGGAAGCATCGTAGTTTTTCGGGATGAAGTTTGCGCCGATGCCCTGTAAGCCGTGCGCACCGCTTTTGCCCTGTGTGATGAGCGGTGAAGTCGCCGGTTCCAAACCGACGGTGTGTACCTGTGGCAGATGCTTTTTTAAATAGCGCGCCGTGCCGGTGATGGTGCCGCCGGTGCCGATGCCCGCAACGAAAATGTCGAGTTTGCCGTCTGTTTGCTGTACAAGCTCCGGGCCGGTCGTTTCATAATGTGCGGCGGGGTTTGAGGGATTCTCAAACTGCGCGGGGATGAAGCTGCCGGGTGTACTTTTCGCGATCTCATCCGCCTTTTCAATCGCACCGCGCATGCCGTCTTTGCCCGGTGTGAGTACGATTTCCGCGCCGTATACGGAAAGCAGCTTGCGGCGCTCGGCGCTCATGGTTTCCGGCATGGTGAGCACCACGCGGTAGCCGCGCGCCGCTGCAATAGATGCGAGGCCGATGCCCGTGTTGCCGGAGGTTGGCTCTACAATAACCGCGCCGGGTTTCAATTTGCCGGCTTTTTCGGCGTCTTCAATCATTTTCAGTGCCGCACGGTCTTTTACACTGCCGGCGGGGTTTAAATATTCAAGCTTCAAAAGCGGCGCGTTGGAAATGCCCGTAGCTGCCGCAAAGCGGGACGCACGCAAAAGCGGCGTCTTGCCGATGAGTTCGGTTACAGATGAAGCGATGTGTTCATTTTTCATAAGACAGATCCTCCCTTTCTATATTGCTACCATTGTACCCCCGATTTTACGCGCGGTCAAGAGCGCGATTTTTGCAAATCTTTTGCGTTTGTAAGAGTTTCTTAAGTTGTTTATTTTTTGTCTTACCTGTATAATAGAACCATCAGAGAGTCCGCGCCGGGTGTTTTGCGCGGAGGAAAGGACTGACTTTATGACTAAGAAAAAGATTTTCACAATCGCCGGTATTGCCGTCGGCGCTGTGATCGTGATCGGCATTGTAATCTGGCTCATTTTCTTCCGCGGCGGCAGCGTTGCGCCGAGCGACCCAAATGAGATGGTGTATGTGACGAGCGTTGCGGACATCACCGGCACGGGTTCACTTGGTATGACGGCGAAATACTCCGGCGTTGTGGAGCCGGAAAAGACGCTCTCCGTGCAGAAGGACGACACAAAGAAAATCGCAGAGCTGTATGTGACGGTCGGCCAGGAAGTGAAAGTCGGCGATAAGTTGTTCAGCTACGATACGGACGACCTGCAAATGCAGCTTGAAGAGGCGCAGTTACAGCTGGAAAGCCTTAAAAACCGCATTTCCACGCTGAACCAGCAGATTGATTCCCTGCAGAAGGAAAAGAACAAAGCGTCTTCCGATGAACAGCTTTCCTATACCCTGCAGATTCAGTCTGCGCAGCTTGAAGTGAAATCGACGGAATACGATCAGTCTACGAAGGCGAAAGAGATCGAGAACCTCAAGAAATCGCTTGAAAATGCGGATGTCATGGCAGAAATGTCCGGCGTTGTGAAGCAGATCAATGACGGTTCCAATACCAACACAAGCGGCAGCGATTCTACGAACGCGTATATTACGATTCTCGCGACGGGTTCTTACCGTGTAAAAGGCACGGCAACGGAGCTGAATGTCTATTCCTTGCAGGAGGGCATGAAAATGAAGGTCGTCTCCCGCGTAGACCCGGAGCAGACTTGGACGGGCACCGTGGAGAGCATTGAACGCGAAGCCGCAAACGATAATAATAACAGCGGCGTTTCCTACGGTTCCGAAAGCTCGTTTACAAAGGCGACAAAGTATAACTTCTACCTTGTGCTCGATGATTTCAAAGGTCTCATGCTCGGTCAGCACGTTTACGTGGAGCCGGATGAGGCCGAAGACGTGAAGACCGGAATTTGGCTGCCAAGCTACTATATTCTCAACGAAGGCAGCAAAAACTACGTTTGGGCCGTAAACGATAAGAATCGCATCGAAAAGCGTGAAGTGCAGCTCGGCAAGTTTGACGATACCCTTTCCGAATATGAGATTACGTCCGGCGTGACGGCAGACGATCGCTTGGCCGTTGTGGAAGACCGTGTGCACAGCGGCATGTATGCTACGGACGATATTTCCTATAAGAACCAGGGTGACGATTCCACAGATATGGATGCCGCAAACGGTGACATGAACGATGCCAAAACAGACGATGCAAACGGTGTTATGCCCGCGGAAGACGGCAGCGATATGGACGGCGACCCGAACGGCTACAGCGCCATGCCCGCAGAAGGTGCTGTAACGGAGTCCGAGGGCGAAACGGACACGGCGGATGGCGCGACGTCGAGCTTTGAAACCGTTATCGGGGGTGCTACGGCATGATCTTAGAGCTGCACAACATTTATAAAACGTATATCCAAGGCAAAATGGAAGTGCCGGTTCTAAAAGACATCTCTCTTTCTGTGGATGAGGGAGAATATGTCGCCATCATGGGTCCGTCCGGCTCCGGTAAAACGACGCTGATGAATATCATCGGCTGCCTTGATCTGCCGACTTCAGGTACGTATGCACTTGCGGGTGAGAATATCATCGGCAGCAGCGAATCGAAGCTTTCGGAAATTCGCCTCAACTCCATCGGCTTCGTGTTCCAGAGCTTTCATCTCTTGCCTCGCCAGAGCGCGGCGGAAAACGTGGCGCTTCCCCTTTTATACGCAGGTGTGCCGAAAAAAGAGCGACGTGCGCGTGCCGTGCGTGCTTTAGAGCGTGTAGGTCTCGGCGACCGTGTGGATTTTAAGCCGAATCAGCTTTCCGGCGGCCAGTGCCAGCGCGTCGCGATCGCCCGCGCCATCGTCAACAATCCGAAAATTCTTTTAGCCGATGAACCGACCGGCGCACTCGACAGCCAGTCCGGCGCGCAGATTATGGAGCTGTTCCAGACGCTCAACGACGAGGGTGTGACCGTTGTGATGATTACGCATGATCTCGATGTGGCAAACCACGCAAAGCGTGTGCTGCATATTCGCGACGGTCAGTTTGCGGAACAACATATCCCCGAGGAAAAGGAGGCGGAAGCATGAATCTGCCGGCAAATTTCCCACTTAAAAAAGTCATGATCACGGTGGTCTCCGTAGTGATCGTGATCGCGCTGATCATCACCGGCGTGACGGTCGCGGTGAACGGCAAGGCGGCAAATGCCACGGTGGATGTGGAGCAGGTTTCAAATATCTCCACACAGTATTGGGGCGACCAGTCCAGCACCTACGGTAATGCTACAAGTGACTTTGTGCAGGAACTTTACCCCGATAAAGAAAAAGCTATTTCTAAGATTTTCGTCAAAGAGGGCGATACCGTCAAGATTGGCGATACGCTTTTGCAGTATGATACGACAAAGCTCCAGCTGAAGGTAGAGAGCAAGGAGCTTGAAGAAAAAAAGAAGAAATACGAACTGGAGCAGGCCGAAAAAGAACTTACGAAGCTCCAGAATACGGCGCCGCATGTGGAGCCGGTTATCCCGGAGCCCGAGCCGGAACCCACTCCCACGCCGGTGCCGGAATCGCAGGCGGAACTGTATACGGAGATTACAGAGCACTCGAAGCCGTTTAAAGGTGCCGGTACGGAGGAAGACCCGTATGTCTTTCTTTGCACGGAAGATGCTGTGCTGACGAAGGGCTTTCTCTTGAAGCTGCTCGGCGTGACAGACCCGCGTGCGACCCCTACCCCTACCCCTACTCCGACCCCCACACCGAGCGCAGAGCCTACGGCACAGCCGAGTGAAGTGCCCACGGCGGCGCCGCAGCCGACGGTTACCCCCGAACCGACTGCGGAGCCCACTACAGCGCCGACGGAAGCCCCTACTCCTGCGCCCATAGAACCTACGGAAGCGCCAACGGTTTCCGGTATGGCGTGGTTCAAACAGATGACATTCACAAAAACGAATGAGACCGGCGGCGAAAGCGTACCCACGCCGGAGCCTGATTTCACACTGCCGGACGGCCCGTTTGTCGCACGCTTTGAAGTGCATGAACAGGATAACGAAAACCTGCCGCTTGTAAAGGGCTGGCAGATGGACGGCGATAAGATTTCCGCGGGCTTCTTTAATGAAGTTATCAGCGAGCCGGATGACATTCAAATGCCGGATCTCTCCTACGCCGATCCGGGCATCAGCTACGATACCGGAGGCTCCATGTATACGGCGGAAGAATTGCAGCAGATGATCGCCGATAAAAAGCAGCAGATCCAAGATTTAAAGCTGAATGTGAAACAGGCGGCGCATGACCTTGAAAAAGCGAAGCTGGATCTTGAAAACGCTACAATAAAATCGACCGTAAACGGCGTTGTGAAGTCGCTCACAGATCTCGATACGGCGATGTCCACAAGCTCCCCGTTCCTCGTGGTTTCGGGCGGCGACGGTTTCTATATAACGGCATCCTTAAACGAGTCGCTGCTTGGCAAGGTGCATGTCGGCGACACGGTCATGGCAAGCTCTTGGGAGAACGGACAAATGTATGAGGCAGAGATTGTACAGATCTCCGATTTTCCGAATGACAATTCCAATTATTACTATGACGGCTCCTCAAACCCAAACAGCTCCACGTACCAGTTTACAGCGCGCATTGCCGATGCGGACGGCCTGAAAAACGGCATGGGCCTTGATATTACTTTGAAGGCGGCCTCGGATAACGCAAGCAATGCAATATATCTTTTTAAAGCGTATATCCGCAGCGATGACGGCGGCAAGTATGTTTTGAAGGTCGGCGACGATAACCGTGTGCATAAAACGTATATCAAAACCGGCAAGACAATCTACAACCAGTATCTGGAGATCAAGAGCGATACTTTGACGGAAGAAGATTATGTGGCTTTCCCCTACGGCACTTCGGCAATTGATGGTGCCAAGGCGAACGGCATGGAAGAAAACACAGACGAAAATGACGGCATCGACGCAAGGGGGCTTGACGCATGATTGAAAATATCAGACTTTCATTTCAGGGAATCTGGTCGCACAAAATGCGCTCGTTCCTGACGATGCTCGGCATCATCATCGGTATCGCCTCTATCATCTCCATCGTGTCCACCATCAAGGGCACGAATGAGCAAATCAAAAAGAACCTCATCGGCTCCGGCACAAACACGGTGCAGATTCAGCTGTATCAGGGCGATTATCAGTACGAAATGCTGTATAACGGCTTACCGGACGGCATCCCTGTGCGTGACGAGACCACGATGGAAAAAATCAAGTCTGTAAAAAATGTGGAAGATGCGGCGTTCTATACCAGCCGCAGCGACTACAACAACTCCGTTTACTACGGCAACAACGGCATTTCCGGCTCGCAGGTCTTCGGCGTCGATAACAGTTATTTCACGACGAATGGGCTGGTGCTGAAAAGCGGTCGCACCTTTGTGGACAGTGATTTTACGGATTTCCACGCGGCAGCCATCATCGATGCCGATACGGCGGATTCGCTGTTTGACGGCGAAAACCCCATCGGAAAAACGATCGAGATCAGCGGCATTCCGTTTACGGTGGTTGGCATTGTGGATGAAGACAGCAAGTTTGAGCCTGTCATCAACTCCATCGATGAGTATTATACGTATTACTCGAATAGCTCTGCCTCCCGTATTTTCGTGCCAAGCTCCATGTGGCCGGCGCTCTATTCGTTCGATGAGCCGCAGAACGTGGCCATTCGCGTTTCCAATACGGAAGCCATGACGGATGCCGGCAAGGCTGTGGCGGAGATCATGAACACGAATGTGACGAACAGCGAGATCAAGTATCAGGCACAGGATCTTTTAAAGCAGGCGCAGGACTTGCAGGATCTCAGCAGCTCCACAAATTCGCAGCTCATCTGGATTGCGAGCATCTCCCTGCTCGTCGGCGGTATCGGCGTTATGAACATCATGCTCGTTTCCGTTACGGAACGTACGCGAGAGATCGGTCTGAAAAAAGCCATCGGCGCGAAAAAGAGCCGCATTCTGTGGCAGTTCTTAACGGAAGCCGCTGTGCTGACAAGCCTTGGCGGCATTGTGGGCGTGGGTGCCGGTATCGGTCTTGCGGCAATCATATCGCGCGTGACGTCTGCTCCGGTTGCCATCAGCGTGCCTTCCATCATTATTGCCGTGGTGTTTTCCATGGTCATCGGCATCATCTTCGGGCTTCTCCCCTCCTTCAAGGCGGCAAACCTGAACCCGATCGATGCTTTGCGACATGAATAAAAACTAAAGATTTATAAAAATGCCCGCCGGGCTTTCCGATCACATCGGTCAGCCCGGCGGGCATTTTTGTGTTTTGAATTACTCTGCTTTGTCCTGCTCTGCGGCCTGAAGAAATACTTCGTGCCATGCGGGAAAATGCTTCTGCATACGGATCGGTTTTAACGCGGGTGTTGTGAAGCAGTGCTGCGAAGTGCCGGTGCAACTCAAAAGCCCGGTCTCCTTGCTGTGCCCCTCATACGCCATTTCAAAGCGTACACCGTTGTAGTTTTGAATGCGCAGTGTAAGCACAAGCGTCTCATCAAAGCGAATTGGGTGCTTGTAGCTGCACGAAACACCCAGCACGGGGATCAGAATGCCGTTATCTTCCATTTTTTTGTACGGCAATCCCATAGCGCGTAGCATCTCCAAGCGGGCTTCCTCAAACCAACGAATGTAATTCGAGTGGTGCACGATGCCCATTTGGTCGGTCTCGTAGTAATTCGCTTTGCGTTCAAAGGTGAACATGGCGCGGCCTCACAGGTGCATTTCGATGAGGTTTGCGTAAAAAGCCTTATCGTGTGCGCCGACTTCGGTGTGGATGGGTGCGCCGTCTTTAAAGAGGATGACGGTCGGGATGCTGGAGATGCCGTATTCGGCGGCGATTTCCTGCGCTTCGTCAACGTCGATCTTCGCGACGACGGCCTTGCCCTCGTATTCTTCTGCAACTTCCTCAATGAACGGTGCGATCATTTTGCACGGGCCGCACCATGTTGCAAAAAAGTCTACAAGAACAAGCTTGTTATCGCGGATCAATGCGCCGAAATTTTCAGCTGTGGGATGTACGATTGCCATGGAAACTTCCTCCTTAAAATGATTTGGCATTATACTGAATTTGTTTAAGAAATTTATTCGTAGGGTACGATTTCTGCGGAGAGAATGGTGACGTCTTCAAGCGGCTTATCGTTCGAGTCGGTCTCAACGCCCATGATGCTGCGCACCACGTCCATGCCGTCAAATACCTGTGCGAACACGGTGTGTCCGGTACCTGCGGTGGAATATGCACCGTCAAGGTGTGTGTTGCCGCCGTTTGTATCGTAAAGTTCTTTGTAGGCATCCGTTACTTTGTCCATATCGAGCGTGCCGCCGTACATGGAGGTGAACTTTTCCGGTGCAGATTTATAGACCTGATAATACTGGTCGTAGGTATCCCAGTCTATTTTGCCCGGTTCCGTGCAGTTTATAAAAAACTGGCTGCCGTTTGTGTTGGCACCGCTGTTTGCACAAGAGACCGCGCCGGTGATGTTGACGAGGTTTTCGTGAAATTCGTCGTCATAATTCTCGCCCCAAATGCTCTCGCCGCCGGTTCCGTTGCCAAGCGGGTCACCGCCCTGAATCATGAAATCATCGATGACGCGGTGGAAAGTGACGCCGTCATAGTAGCCGGAAAGCGCCAGAGATTTAAAGCTGTACACGGCTTTCGGTGCGGCATCCGGGAAAAAGCGCATGCGAATGGTGCCGTAGTTCGTTGTCAGCACACAAATCTCCTCGCCTTTTTCCGGCATATCGAGCTGATAGCCGAGCTTTTCTTTGTCGGCCTTTGCCAAGGGCTTTAAGGTATCTGCCGCAACAACTTTATCCGTAGTGCCGATGACCTTTTCTGCGGCAGAAGAGGTGCTGCCGGAGCAAGCTGTGAGCAGCATGATTACGGTCAACGCCGCACACAGCAGTTTCATTTTCTTCATTTTTTCTGTTTCCTTTCTTTTGCAAAGACATACTTTGCATCTGTATATCTATTTTAATATACACGGTAAAAACATGCAAGCCCTTTTGTTTATCTTCATGAAAAGTTCAGAAACGCATAAATGAAAGTTTAGATTCATATACTTCGGCGTAGTTAAGGCACAGCCGAAAGCGTTTTTGCGCGGCACGGCCTTAAAAAGGAGTGAAGTACATGAAATTTTACCCGGAAGGTCATTTGATCGACAAAGCGGAAAACAAAGCCAGTATGCAGACGCCTGCCGCCCTCTCCGACGCAATGCGCGACGGAAAGATCTTAGAGGCACGCAGCATCATCTGTGACAACGAGCACAACCTCATTGTAGATCTCAAATGTATGCGGGGCATTATCCCGCGCGAAGAGGGCGCGCTCGGCATACGCGAGGGCACCGTGCGGGACATCGCCATCATTTCACGTGTGAATAAGCCCGTGTGCTTTATCATCACGGATTTTATTCGTGATGCGTTCGGCAGGATCACAGCGGTGTTGTCGCGCCGAAAAGCACAGGAGCGCTGCATGGCAGAGTACATAGCGGGGCTTACCTGCGGCGATGTGATCCCGGTGCGCATCACGCATTTGGAGCCGTTCGGTGCGTTTGCGGATATCGGCTGCGGTATTGTTTCCCTACTGCCTATCGATGCCATTTCTGTTTCGCGCATCGACCATCCGAAGGAGCGGTTCACGGTCGGCATGGATATTCGCGCCGTAGTGCGCATGAAGGACGAGAACCGCATCACGCTCAGCCACCGCGAGCTGCTTGGCACGTGGACGGAAAACGCGGAGCGCTTTCGTGTCGGCGAAACGGTCGCAGGTATCGTGCGCAGCGTGGAAAGCTACGGCATTTTTGTGGAGCTGACCCCAAACCTTGCAGGACTTGCCGAGCTGAAAGAAAATGTCCATGCCGGACAGCAGGCCAGCGTGTTCATCAAAAGTATTCTGCCGAACCGCATGAAGGTGAAGCTCGTGCTTGTGGAATGCTTTGATTACACCTATAAACCCGAGCCGCCTGTATATTTCTTTCAGGGCGACCATATTGATAAGTTCACGTATTCTCCACCCGAGTGCGCAAAGCACATTGAGACGGTGTTTGCGTGATTTAGGACAGCAAAAGGCGGTCTGCACGGATATTTTTCTACCCGGCAGACCGCCTTTCTATGTGCCTTTAAAGGACATTTGCCTTAACGGGTGTGATTACTTTGCTTCGCTTTCGCTCGACTTTTCGTCGCCGCTCTTCTTAGCCTTGTCTTCAATGACGTACTTACCGTCTTTGAAGTCGCAGACATACGAGCCGCCCGCTTTCATGTTGCCCTCGAGCATTCCTTCGGAAATCGGGTCTTCCATCTTGCTGCGGATCGCTCTGCGCAGCGGTCTTGCACCGTAAACCGGGTCAAAACCGGCGTTTGCAACAGCTTCCACAGCAGCCGGGGTGAACTCGACCGCGATGTCCATGTCGCGCAGCTGACCTTTAAGACCCTCGAGCATTTTGCCGGCGATTTTCTGAATGTCGTCGTGCAGGAGCTTACGGAACACAATAATGTCATCGACACGGTTGATGAATTCCGGACGGAACACCTTCTTCAGCTCACCCATGACGAGCTCTTTTGTGCGCTCGAAATCGGCGACTGCGCTGTCTTCTTCTGTCGACTTGTTGTCCGCAGTGGCAAAGCCGAGACGCTCTTGCTGCTTCTCTGTAATGAGACGCGCGCCGATGTTGGAGGTCATGATGATGATGGTGTTCTTGAAGCTGACCACCTTGCCCTGCGAATCCGTCAGACGGCCGTCATCGAGGATTTGCAGCAGCATGTTGAAGACATCCGGGTGTGCC
>ERZ894183.1965-NODE-1965-length-10006-cov-9.291629_pt1 | contig 10006 bp, 10 predicted proteins | sample MGYA00380279_ERZ894183 | MGnify/ENA primary metagenome ERZ894183 (study PRJEB32331, sample SAMN06328422) | human gut metagenome | biome: human gut microbiome; feature: stool | host: Homo sapiens | collected 2013-06-26 ... | reverse complement strand
TTGTGGATTCCCGCGCTGTCCGCTTTATAACCAAAAGCCCGAAAAGGCTGTATGCCGATGGTCTCTGCAACACTTGCCACATCAATGTTTGCGCCGAAAAATAAAAATTCCCAGCTGTATTTTTCCTGCTGATGCCGGATCATATTCTGAACTTGCTGATGTGTGTATTTTTTACTGGCGTTTTCGTAGCCGTCGGTGGTAATGACGACAATCACCTTTTTGGGGCGATCGGACTCGGGCGTTTCGGCAAGACGCAAGCCTGTGTCGGTCACTGCCTGTCCAACAGCGTCATAGAGGGCTGTACAGCCCCGGACAAAATACTGTCGGTCTGTGAGTACGGCGTTTTTAGGGCAGACGCTCTGGTACAGACACGCGTATTCGTGATCAAAAAGAACGGTGGTGACGCGAAGCTCGCCGGCTTTTTTGGCCTGCGCTTTTAAAAATTGATTATAACCGCCAATGGTGTCGGCCTCCAGCCCTGCCATTGAGCCGCTCCGGTCCAGTATAAAAATGATCTCTGTTAAATTTAGATTCATGATGAGGTCTCCTTTCTTTTTATGATATGATAATAAAGCTGTAATAGAATCAGAACGTCCCCGCCCAAAGCCCGGGCGTATTTGAACCATCATATAACACATACAGATAGGAAGGTAATCATATGAAATTAGGTATCGTAGGACTCCCCAACGTCGGCAAGAGTACCCTCTTCAATTCCTTGACAAAGGCAGGTGCGGAATCAGCCAACTACCCGTTCTGTACCATTGACCCCAACGTAGGCGTGGTTCCGGTTCCCGATGTCCGCCTGGACAAACTTACCGCCATGTACAATTCAGAAAAAACCACTCCTGCCGTCATCGAGTTCGTGGACATTGCAGGTCTGGTAAAGGGAGCCTCCAAAGGTGAAGGTCTGGGCAACCAGTTTCTGTCCAACATCCGTGAAGTGGACGCCATTGTTCATGTAGTACGCTGTTTTGACGACCCCAATGTCATTCACGTGGACGGCAGCATTGATCCCATCCGCGACATTGAGACCATTAATCTGGAGCTGATTTTCTCCGACATTGAAATCTTGGAGCGCCGCATTGCCAAGCAGTCCAAGGGTGCGTTTAACAACAAGGAACTGGCAAAGGAAGTGGAGCTGTTAAAAGCTATCAAAGCCCACCTGGAAGACGGAAAGCTGGCCCGCAGCTTTGAGCCGGACGACGATGATGCCATGGAGTTCATCAATACCCTGAACCTTCTTACATGGAAACCCGTCATCTTTGCCGCCAACGTAGCTGAGGATGACCTTGCAAACGACGGTGCGGACAACCAGTATGTCCAGGCAGTCCGTGGCTTTGCCGGCGAGAACAACTGTGAGGTATTTGTTATCTGCGCTGAGATTGAACAGGAAATCGCTGAGCTGGATGACGACGAGAAAAAGATGTTCTTAGACGACCTTGGCCTTACAGAGTCCGGTCTGGAAAAACTGATTGCAGCCAGCTACCGCATCCTGGGCCTTATGAGTTACCTGACAGCAGGCCCCCAGGAGAGCCGTGCATGGACTATCAAGGTGGGCACCAAGGCACCCCAGGCAGCTGGAAAGATTCACAGCGACTTTGAGCGTGGATTCATCCGCGCCGAAGTAGTCAACTACGACGACCTGATGGCCTGCGGCAGCATGAATGCAGCCAAGGAAAAAGGCCTGGTACGTTCCGAGGGCAAGGAATATGTCATGAGGGACGGGGATGTTGTGCTCTTCCGCTTTAATGTATAAGCGTGTATAAACAGCCGTTGCTTTGCAACTGTAATTAAAATCATTTACACAGGTTTTATAAATCTTAAGCTTTCTATATCATATAACAATGAAAAACCGGCGTCGTCCGTCACACTGCAGCCATGGATGATGCCGGTTTCTTCTTTTCTCTTTTTCTCCTTATTCTTCCTCCTTATTCTTCCTCCTTCACCTTCTTTCGCCCTCATTTTCCTTCTTTCGCCCTCATCTCCTTCTCACCATCTTCCATCACCTCCTTTCCTTCAACCGGGCATTCCATCCTCCCCTCTTCAGTATCCCCGGCTCCGCTGCCTCCATGGACTCCACGGAGCGTTTGTTGTATTTATCTCCCATATGGGCTATGATAGACAAGGAGGTGAAGAAACATGGATTGCAGCAAAGTAGGAAATCTGATTTATACCCTGAGAACAGAAAAAGGAATGACCCAGAAGGCCCTGGCCAATGCCATGAACATCAGCGACAGGACTATTTCCAAATGGGAACGCGGCGCCGGATGCCCCGACGTATCCCTTCTGCGGGAGCTTTCTGACATTTTAGGAGTTAATATTGAAAAAATACTGTTGGGCGATTTGGAGCCCAATAAAAAAGATGGAGGAAATATGAAACGAATCAAATTCTATGTATGCCCTGTCTGCGGAAATGTAATATCCAGCACAGGCATGGCGGAAATCTCCTGCTGCGGCAGGAAATTAAATGCCCTGAAAGCCAGGCCCGCGGACCTTTCCCACAGCGTGTCTGCAAAAGCAGTGGAGGGCGATTATTACATCACGCTGGAACATGATATGGAAAAGCAGCACTATATCACCTTCATGGCATATGCCGTCTATGACAGAGTGCTTTTGATGAAACTATATCCGGAACAGGCAGCCCAGGTACGTTTTCCCAGGTCTGGTCACGGAGTGCTGTATATCTGCTGTAACAGCCACGGGCTTTTCTCGGTCAGTCTGTAGATACACCAGACACCTCCCTGTTGCCGTTTATTTACTGAAGCAACCCAGCTGCCATTAAAATTCGTATTGGCAGCCGGTAACGGAGTAAATAAACAAGACTCCTTTCAGCATACGGTTTTCAGTCGTACTTCCAATTCCACATTTTTTCCCAGAGCAGATCTTTCTCTTAAATCCCATTGACATTGCCTTTCATATCATGTATGATATCTTATAGACCGACGGTCAGTCTATGAGATAGGAGGGCAAGCCATGGCACGTATTGTTAAGGAAGCTGACGAACGGAGAAATGAAATTCTGGACGCTGCTGAGACGCTTTTTACAGAAAAAGGGTACTCAAAAACCACCATTATTGATATCCTGAATCAGGTAGGTATTGCAAAGGGTACTTTTTATTATTATTTTAAATCCAAGGAAGAGGTGATGGATGCCATCATAGAACGTTTCATTGAACAGGACGTACAAAAGGCCCGGCTGATAGCCATGGATAAGAGTCTATCACCGGTCCGGAAAATATGCCGGATCATAGCTGCCGGACAGCCCCGGACAGATGGGCCCAAGGACAGGATGATTGAGGAGTTCCATCTGCCGGCCAATGCCCTGATGCACGAAAAAAGCATTGTTCGCTCGATTCTGGCCCTCTCCCCCATCCTGGGCGAGATCGTTTCCCAGGGAGTGAAGGAGCGCCTGTTCTCCACAGAGCATCCGCTGGAAGCCATGCAGATACTGTTGGTTTCCGGGCAGATATTGTTTGATTCCTCTATGTTTACATGGACACCTTGTGAGATGGAACAAAAGATAAACGGATTCATAGAAGCCATGGAAGTTGTCCTGGGCGCTGAAAAAGGAACCTTTGAACCCATGAAACAGATTTTGGCCGCGGGAAGCAGATGTATTTTACAGGAACCAGAATCACGGAGGGATGGATGATGGCAAATAGTCCCATATCGGGAAACAGGGATTTCCGCCTCATGGTAATCGGGCAGATTATCTCCATACTGGGATCTGCCCTGCTGCGGTTTGCCCTGTCCCTCTATGTACTGGACATTACGGGAAGGGCGGACATCTACGCCGCCCTGTATGCATTCTCCAATATTCCTCTTCTGATTTCCCCTGTAGGCGGAGCTGTTGCCGACCGTTTTAACAGGCGCAATCTGATGGTGCTCTTCGACTTTACCAGCGGTATAATCATTTCTCTGTACTATTTAAGCCTCTGTCTGGGAGGGACTTCCATCATTCTTACAGGCGCTGTCCTGATACTGCTCTCTGTCATCAGTTCCATGTATGGACCGGCGGTGACGGCCAGCATTCCCCTTTTGGTGAAGGAGGAACATCTGGAGGGAGCAAACGGCCTTGTAAACGGGGTCCAGGCCCTCTCCAATGTGGCGGCTCCGCTGATTGGCGGCATGTTCTACGGCATATTCGGAGTCAAAGCCCTGGTGTGCGTCAGCGGAACCGCATTTATCTGTTCCGCTGTACTGGAGCTGTTCATCCATATTCCTTTCCGCAAACGCGAATTCACCATGCCCGTCATTCCCACCATGGCGGCCGACTTAAAGGAAGGCTTTTCCTATGTCGGCCGAAATCCTCTCATACTGCGCTCCATGATTCTGGCTTCCCTGCTGAATCTGGTTCTGACCCCGTTTTTTGTAGTGGGAGGGCCTGTAATTTTAAGGACAGCCATGAAAAGCACGGACGCCATGTACGGAATCGGCATGGGAACCATCAATCTGGCTACTATATTAGGCGCCCTGTCCATGGGCGCTGCCGCTAAAAAGATGCGCATGGAAAACCTGCACCGCCTTCTGGCAGCCATCACCCTTCTGTTCCTTCCCATGGCACTGTCTGTCACCCCTGCATGGATCAGCCGCGGTTTTTATCCGTCCTATCTGGTGTTCCTGGCCTGCGCTGTCCCCATTGCCATGATTATGACCATCATTTCCATCTTCGTTATCACAAAGGTCCAGAAGGAGACTTCCAACGAAAATCTGGGAAAGGTGATGGCCATTATCACGGCAGTGTCACAGTGCGCGGCTCCCCTGGGCCAATTGGTCTGCGGATTTATCTTCCAGACCTTCCCGGCAAAGATTTACCTGCCTGCCCTCTTCACCTGCATTGCCATGGCGGTGATTTCCCTGGCCGCCAGGAAGTTGTGGGCAGAAATCGCCGTATCTTAATTTGAGCGTTCCCTTAATGCGAATGATCCCCTAATGCGAGTGTTCCCTTAATACATGGGTTCCAAATACACGGGTTCCCTCTTCCTGGCAGTCAACATATAGCGGTGAATGGTCCCCTCTATGGAGCCCCCGGACTCCAAAAGGGCCTGGGCGGCAACCAGTCTGTCCAGGCAGCCATCCACACAGAAGCCGGGGAATTCCCACTCAATGATTTTGGCAAACCATACAAGCGCCCCTACGTCAAAAAAGCGTATGGGACGGAAGGCTTCACCTTGCTCCAGAATATCAAACCCGGACTCCTTAAGCTTTTTGGACTGCTCCTGCAGATTCATTCCCGGAAAAGGTTTTGGCGTGCCGGGCAAAAGCAGCTCCACCAATTCCCTGTCATTGTCCTCCCCCACCTGCTGGGTTATGAAAATGCCGCCCGGTTTCAGGATACGGTTCACTTCCCCCGCATCATAATTTCCATGACGGTTTATTACCATGTCAAAACAGCTGTCCGCAAAGGGCAGCGTCTGATTTCCCGGCGCCTCCCTGAAATCAATTCCCAGGGGCGCCAGAAGCCTCCGGCACAGCTCTGCATTGGGAGGATATGCCTCTGTGGCGCTGGTTCTGGAGTATGGATGGCCCAGTGAGAGCAGGAATTCGCCTCCCCCTGTGTCCATGTCCAAAAGATAATCCCTGTCCTCAAGATGGGACAGGATAATTTTCCTGTAATCCCAGGGCAGGCTTCCTTCCTCCCTGTACCTGCTGTCTATGTGTGAAAAATCCCACCCGTGGATGTGTGCCAAAGCCTCCTCGGCTTTCCATATCTTTCTTAATTCTTCTGTCTTCATATCGGCTGCTCCTTCCATCTTCATCACTTGTTCCATGGATACGCTGCAGCCCTAAAAATGACAGCCGGTATTTCCAGTCCCGACACAATGGCTGTCTGCCTTAAGGCTGCGCCGGGTAGTTATCTGACATGCTTTTTCTCATATACCCTCCTTGCCGGATATGTATGCAGGCATGTTTCCACTCTGAATTTTTGTACTGCATATTCCGAACCTGTCTGCACACATCTGTAATGTAATTATTATACTTCTTTTTCTCTACCGCAGTAAATGCATACAGTCTGTTTGTAATTTTTCAATATATTTTTTATTTTTATCAATAAAAACCGTATTTTTTTGTGTTTTATACCTGTTTTAACACATAAAACCCTATTTTCTTGCTTTTTTCTTTTTGCGGTTCTTTTTGCGGCAGATTAATTGATATTATTCACACCAAAGCCGTATCCCTCACCAAAAACCGCGGCGTCGGAGAAACGAGGTATGGTTATGGAATTGGTAAGCAGCATTGTGGAAGGCATCAACAACTGCATCTGGGGCCTTCCCATGATCGGCCTTCTCTTCGGAACCCATCTCTTTCTCACCTTCCGGACCGGATTCATCCAGCGCAGGACCTTCACAGGCATCCGTCTGTCCGTCACAGGGCCCCGGATTCCCCTAATTGGGGACCAGGAAGTTCTTCCACTACTAACAACTAAACAGAAAGGGGAGCACGCTTTACACCATCCGTGCTCCCCTTCCTGTTTATTCTCATCTCATGGACTCCTATTCTTTACCGTCCTTATGGTCCTTACGGTCCTTCGTAATACGGCCCAATACCATTACCGCGGCCATGATGATGATAATGGCCGCAAAAATTCCGCCCATACCTTTTCCCATAATTTCCAGGGCAATCCCTACGTGTTCCATATTCATACGCTTCCTCCTTTGCTGCTGACTCCAGAGCCTGCCTGAAACTTCGATTCTTCCGCCCTACAGATACTGGGACACGATGCTGATGACCAGTCCTCCGGCAATAACCGATGCCACCTGGCCCGATACATTGGTGCCGGCAGCCTGCATCAGTATGATATTACCCGGCTCCTCCCTGGCAGCCATCCTCTGCACCACCCTGGAGGACATGGGGAATGCGGATATGCCGCAGCCCCCAATCATGGGGTTCACCGGTTTCTTACCCGCCATCTTAAGGAATACATTAATCAGCTTGGCAAAAAGCACGCCGCCGATGGTGTCGAATACAAAGGCAACCAGTCCCAGAACCATAATCATCAATGTAGCCGGGTTCACAAACTGCTCTGCTCTCATGCTGAACGAGATGGTGATGCCCAGGAGCAGTGTGATTATATTGGCAAACTCGTTCTGGGCCGTCTGGCTCAGGCTTCCCAGGACGCCGCATTCCCGAAGCAGGTTTCCGAACATAAGAAAGCCCACCAGGGCCACGGACTGCGGTGATATCAGGCCCACTATGATGGTCACGGCAATGGGAAACGCGATTCGCAGCTGTTTATTCACACTCTTGGGATTGTACTCCATATGAATACAGCGCTCCTTTCTGGTGGTCACCAGACGTATGGCAAAGGGCTGGATAATGGGAACCAGGGCCATATAGGAATAGGCGGCCACCGCAATGGGGCCGATGTACCTGGACCCCAGAACCTGGGATACCAGGATGGAGGTAGGTCCGTCCGCAGCTCCAATGATGCCGATGGAGGCGGCATCCCTCAGATCAAAGCCCATAAGACACGCAATGAGGATAGCTGCAAAGATTCCAAACTGGGCCGCTGCCCCGAACAGGAACAGTACCGGCTGGCTCAGCAATGGTCCAAAATCAATCATAGCGCCGATTCCGATAAAAAGCAGGATTGGCATGGCCTCCGAAGCCTCGATTCCGGTTTTGAACAGCCATTCTATGATTCCGGCCGCAGGTACCTTTCCCTGTACCATCTGGTCCACCACACCGGAATACGGCAGGTTGACCAGTATGGCGCCAAAACCCAGGGGCAGAAGAAGGGATGGTTCATATTCCTTCTTAACCGCCAGCCAAATCAGGATAATTCCCACCACATACATAACTGCCTGCTGCCAGGTTACCGCCGTAATGCCTTCCAACAGAAAACTCATTTACTTTCCCTCCTTTGTACCATGCCCTGTACGTCATTCTTCCTGTTCTTTCTTTATCTCCTTAAGGGTCAGCTTCACCCATTCTATCACTCTGTCTTCCACTTCCAATATCTCATAATCAGCTTCCGGTGTAACCACTGTCAGGGGAAGCTGTTCCCGGGACGGTATATACCCCAGCTGTTCCATTAAGTATCCGGACAGGGTATCGCAGGAGCTGTCCATATGCAGGTGCATCTCCTCCTTCAAATCAAACAGGGTAATGCCGCCCGACACCCGGTAGACCTTATGGGGCTCCAGCTCTGTAAGCTCCGGCTCCTCCTCCTCGTATTCCTCATGAATATCTCCTACGATTTCCTCGATGAGATCCTCCAGAGTCACCATACCGGACACGCCGCCGTATTCGTCAATCAGAATGGCCAGTTTGATTTTATTTGCCTGCATCTCCCGGAACAGGGCGTCGGTCCTGCGGTTCTCCGGCACAAAATAGGCCGGCTTTAAAAGGTTGCGGACATCCAGCTTGTCAAAGGAAGTCCTTCTGGCCTCAATGGTCAGTGCCTTTGTGGACAGGACGCCTATGATATTGTCAATCTCCCCCTCGTATACAGGAATCTTGGAGTGCATGGATTCCAGAATCTCATCCAGGAATTCTTCCAGCGGCTCATTGATATCCAGCGCCACCATATCCTGTCTGGGCACCATCACTTCCTTGGCCTTCTTGTCGTCAAAGGAAAATATGGACGTTATCATCTCCTTCTCAATGTCATTAAACACACCTGCCTCGCTTCCGGTTTCCAGCATGGACTTGATTTCTTCCTCGGACACATCTGTCTCCAGGTTTTCATTGTGCATGCCGATCAGCTTCAGAAAGCCGCTGGTGGACAGAGAGAGCAGTTTTATAAAGGGATTCATGATACGTGATATATGATAAATGGGACGTACGCAGAACAGGCTGAAGGCCTCCGCTTTCTGCAGGGCAATCCGCTTGGGCACCAGCTCACCAAACACCAGGTTAAAATAAGCCAGGATGATGGTCACCACAACGCCTGCCAGGGTCTGGCTGTAGGGCAGGTTCCACTGCGCCATCCGTACCGCCAGCACCTGGGCGATACCGGTAGCCGCCGATGCACTGGAGAAAAAGCCTGCCAGAGTGATGGCCACCTGGATGGTGGCCAGGAACTGCCCCGAATCGGCGGCCAGACCCAGCGCGCGTTGGGCGCTTTTATCGCCCTCGTCGGCATCGTGCTGCAGCAGTACGTGGCGCGCGTTCACCAACGCCATCTCCGACATCGAGAAATAGCCGTTCACCAGCACCAGCACGAACGTGACGACGATGCTAATCCAAATATCCATGGTACTTCTGCAACTCCTTCGACAAGCGGACGATGCGCAACCTCTGCGCTTTGGCCGCGCGGCGAGGCGCTTTCGCGCTGCGTCCTCGCGGCACCCGTGGGGCTGTCATGCCCGCGCGCTTATGCACGCGACCGCTTACATAACGTACAAGAAGATGGCCAGAAACTGCAGAACGCTTCCGGCGAGTACCCAGAGATGGAACAGGGAATGCATGTACGGCACCTTCTTCAACACGTAGAAGATGCACCCGATGGAGTAGCAGATACCGCCGCCCACGAGCAGCCACAGGCCCGGCCCGGGAATGGCCTCGATGAGCGCGGGGAGGAACCAGATGACGCACCAGCCCATGAGAAGATACAGCACGGCCGACACCCAGCGCGGACGAAACACCCAGAACGCCTCGCAGGCAACGCCCGCCAACGCAACCAGCCACACGAAGGCGCACAGCCACACGCCGCCGGAATCGGCAAGCGAGATCAGGCAGAACGGGGTGTAGGATCCGGCGATGAACAAGTAGATGCAACTATGGTCGAGTACCTTGAACACGCGCTTCGCACGGTCTACCGCGATGGCATGGTACAGCGTGGACATGGTATATTCCAGCAGCATCGTGAGGGTGTACACGAGCGCGGCGAACAGGTAGATGCCGCCTCCGTCGTCGAGCGCACGAACCACGAGGATGGGGATGGCCGCAATGGCCAACAGCGCCCCCAAGCCATGGGTGACGGAGTTCGCGATCTCCTCCCCCAGCGTGTACTCGCGGATGTCGCGAGCTTTGTTCGTGGCGCTGGCCGACGTATGCGACAC
>ERZ894183.1963-NODE-1963-length-10010-cov-5.672928_pt1 | contig 10010 bp, 6 predicted proteins | sample MGYA00380279_ERZ894183 | MGnify/ENA primary metagenome ERZ894183 (study PRJEB32331, sample SAMN06328422) | human gut metagenome | biome: human gut microbiome; feature: stool | host: Homo sapiens | collected 2013-06-26 ... | reverse complement strand
GAGCTTAGTACAGCTGCGTGTGAGTCGAGCGAAAGCGCGTCGCAGACAGATAACCATTTTTATAATATTCCACCAACTTCAGTCTATCAAACTATAATCTGTTTATTGTATGTAAAATCCTTAAGAAATCTGAAAAAACTATTTAATTGACAAAGTAAACAGATATTGATATAATAAAATCAACAAATGAAAGATAAGTTTTAAAAGAAAGGAGAATCGCCCAAGTTGCTCCATAAGGCTAACGGAAAGGCTTTTAAAACCGGCAGCTGATGGATCAGAAGTATTAAGATGATTGGGAATCATGAGACTGACTCAACAGGATATTATGATCTCGGGAGAGAACATAAGAGTCCTAGAAGCGGATAGAACGGTAAAGGAGTCAACCTCATAAAGATAATACGAAGAATAGAGAGAATGAACAAGATCTTAAGATAAGATCAGAAGATGATCAAAGAAAAAGAATCCAAACAAGAAAGATTCCAAGAGACGAGGAATCAAAACAAGAAAGATTCAGATAAGAGATCAACAAACATTCGATCAGCTGACCGGTGGAGCATTTAAAAAATTTGTAACTGGTAACTAAAGCAAAGTGTAACCCGTTAACAAAATAATTTGGAACTTATTAACTGAATATTTTCTCAAGAATAAGAGATTGATTTTTATATATTAAGAAAATGGCGTAAAGAAGCCATATAACAAAGAAATCGAAACATTGAGATCAAGAAAAGAAATCAGAATAGAAGCTGTCAGGGTCGATATCAGAGATGTGACGAGAAAGCATTTCTGAAGACAGTGGGATAAGAAAAGATTTCGAATAAGATCCATAGAATGAGATTTCCAAAAAGATAAAAATATATAGAAATTAATAAAAATCTTGGGAAAAGGTCTTGACAAAGGCATGCAGGCATTTTATAATAGCCTAGCATGCCTTTTTGGGGAGCAAAACCAAGAAGTGCATGTATAGTCACAAGGTGAATTTAAGTAACCACAGTAGAAAACATGTATGGAGGTGAAATCAATGCCAACTTTTAACCAATTAGTTAGAAAAGGGAGAAAAACATCTGTAAAGAAATCTACAGCACCAGCACTTCAGAAAGGATTTAACTCTTTAAAGAAGAAAGCTACAGACACAAGCTCACCACAGAAGAGAGGTGTATGTACAGCTGTTAAAACTGCAACTCCTAAAAAGCCTAACTCTGCTTTACGTAAGATCGCCAGAGTTCGTCTTTCTAACGGAATCGAAGTAACAAGTTATATCCCAGGTGAAGGACATAACTTACAGGAACATAGTGTTGTTCTGATTCGTGGTGGTCGTGTTAAGGACTTACCAGGTACTCGTTACCATATCGTTAGAGGTACACTTGATACAGCAGGTGTAGCTAACAGAATGCAGGCTCGTTCCAAATATGGAGCTAAAAGACCTAAGAAAAAATAAAACAAAACTAAATTGGTACAAAGCAGCGTAATTAAACGCTACCTTGTATAGTTGTGCCGGAACTTTATTGTTTCCTACAAAGGTTACAGGAGATATAAAAGTCCTGCACGAACATGCAATAACTAAGTATGAGTACCGATGAATTAATGATTATTAAGGAGGGAAGAACCGTGCCACGTAAAGGACATATTGCGAAAAGAGACGTATTAGCAGATCCTATTTACAACAATAAGGTTGTGACAAAATTAATCAACAACATTATGTTAGATGGTAAAAAAGGAGTTGCTCAGAAAATCGTATACGGAGCATTTGCCCGTATCGAAGAAGAAGCTGGAAAACCAGCTTTAGAAGTATTCGAAGAAGCTATGAACAACATCATGCCAGTTCTTGAAGTAAAAGCTAGACGTATCGGTGGAGCAACATATCAGGTGCCTATCGACGTTAGACCAGATAGAAGACAGGCATTAGCGCTTCGTTGGATCACAACTTTCTCACGTAAAAGAGGAGAAAGAACAATGGAAGAACGTCTTGCAAAAGAACTTCTTGACGCTTCCAACAATACAGGAGCATCTGTAAAGAAAAAAGAAGATATGCACAAGATGGCAGAAGCAAACAAAGCATTCGCACATTACAGATTCTAATTTCAAGAATCTGTTCTGGCGCTTTGCCAGATATGCTTCTATGTTAAAACTTATAGGAGGAAAAAATCTTGGCTGGAAGAGAATATCCATTAGAGAGAACCAGAAATATCGGAATCATGGCTCATATTGATGCTGGTAAAACAACAACAACAGAGCGTATCCTTTATTACACTGGTGTAAACTATAAAATCGGTGATACTCATGATGGTACTGCTACTATGGACTGGATGGAGCAGGAACAGGAAAGAGGTATCACAATCACTTCTGCGGCTACAACATGTCATTGGACACTGCAGGATCATTGTAAGCCTAAAAAAGGTGCTTTAGAGCATCGTATCAATATCATTGATACTCCAGGGCACGTTGACTTCACAGTTGAAGTAGAACGTTCTCTGCGTGTACTTGATGGTGCAGTAGCAGTCTTCTGTGCAAAGGGTGGAGTAGAACCTCAGTCTGAAAACGTATGGAGACAGGCTGATACTTATAACGTACCTAGAATGGCATTCATCAACAAGATGGATATCTTAGGTGCGAACTTCTACGGAGCAGTTGATCAGATGAAAGATCGTCTGGGAGCTAACGTAGTAGTACTTCAGTTACCTATCGGTAAAGAAGACGACTTCAAAGGAATCATCGACTTATTCGAGATGGAAGCTTACATCTACAATGATGACAAAGGTGAAGACATCTCTATCGTTGAAATCCCAGAAGATATGAAAGAAGACGCTGAACTTTATCACACAGAATTGATTGAAAAGATCTGTGAATTAGACGACGATCTGATGATGCAGTATCTTGAAGGTGAAGAACCAAGTGTTGATGATTTAAAAGCTGCATTAAGAAAAGGAACATGCGAATGTAAAGCAGTTCCAGTATGCTGTGGTACAGCATATAGAAATAAAGGTGTTCAGAAATTACTGGATGCTATTATCGAATTTATGCCAGCTCCAACAGACATCCCAGCTATCAAAGGTGTCGATGAAGATGGTAACGAAGTTGAAAGACATTCATCTGATGATGAACCATTCTCAGCTTTAGCATTTAAGATTATGACAGACCCATTCGTAGGTAAACTTGCATTCTTCCGTGTTTACTCTGGAACATGCAAATCAGGATCTTACGTATTAAATGCAACAAAGAACAAAAAAGAGCGTGTTGGACGTATCTTACAGATGCATGCTAACAAGCGTGAAGAATTAGATATCGTATATTCAGGAGATATCGCAGCTGCAGTAGGTTTCAAATCTACAACAACTGGTGATACAATCTGTGATGAACAGCATCCTGTAATTCTGGAATCCATGGAATTCCCAGAACCAGTTATCGACGTAGCGATCGAACCTAAAACTAAAGGTGATCAGGGTAAAATGGCTGAAGCACTTGCTAAGCTTGCTGAAGAAGATCCTACATTCAGAGCTCATACAGATCATGAAACAGGACAGACAATCATTTCCGGAATGGGTGAACTTCATCTGGAAATCATCGTTGACCGTCTCCTTCGTGAATTCAAAGTAGAAGCTAACGTTGGTGCTCCTCAGGTAGCATACAAAGAAACATTTACAAAAGCCGTTGACGTTGACAGCAAATATGCAAAACAGTCTGGTGGTCGTGGTCAGTATGGTCACTGTAAAGTTCACTTTGAGCCAATGGATGCCAATGGAGAAGAACTGTTCAAATTCGAATCTACAGTTGTTGGTGGATCTATTCCTAAAGAATATATCCCAGCAGTTGGAGAAGGTATCGAAGAAGCAGCTCAGTCTGGTATCTTAGGAGGATTCCCAGTACTTGGTGTTAAAGCTACAGTATATGATGGATCTTACCATGATGTCGATTCTAGTGAAATGGCCTTCCACATTGCCGGATCTATGGCATTTAAAGAGGCTATGCAGAAAGCTGGAGCTATCTTGCTTGAGCCAATCATGAGAGTCGAAGTTACAATGCCTGAAGAATACATGGGAGATGTTATCGGAGATATCAACTCTCGTCGTGGACGTATCGAAGGTATGGATGATCTGGGCGGTGGAAAGATCGTACGTGGATACGTACCGCTTTCAGAAATGTTCGGATACTCTACAGACCTTCGTTCCAGAACACAGGGACGTGGTAACTACTCAATGTTCTTCGAGAAGTATGAGCCGGTTCCGAAGTCAGTTCAGGAGAAGATCTTATCTGGTAAAGAGAGCAAATAATAAAACAGGCGTATTTTGTGCTTAAAAAGTATGGAAAAGGCTTGAAAAACTGGGCATTTTGAAATATAATCAAAATTAGCCGAGTTAACATGAAAAAATAAAAAAGCCTGAGAAGGCAATTGAATAAGGAGGATATTCAAAATGGCAAAAGCTAAATTTGAAAGAACAAAACCACATTGTAATATCGGTACCATCGGCCACGTTGACCATGGTAAAACTACTCTGACAGCAGCAATCACAAAGGTTCTGTCTGAGAGAGTAGAAGGTAATGCAGCTGTAGATTTCGAGAACATCGATAAAGCTCCAGAAGAGAGAGAGCGTGGAATCACTATCTCTACAGCACACGTAGAGTATGAGACAGCTAAGAGACATTACGCACACGTTGACTGCCCAGGACATGCTGACTACGTTAAGAACATGATTACTGGTGCTGCTCAGATGGATGGAGCTATCCTTGTAGTAGCTGCAACTGATGGTGTTATGGCTCAGACTTCAGAGCATATCCTGCTTTCACGTCAGGTAGGTGTTCCTTACATCGTAGTATTCATGAACAAATGTGACATGGTAGACGATGAGGAGCTTCTTGAACTGGTAGAGATGGAAATCCGTGAGAAACTTGACGAGTATGAATTCCCAGGCGATGACACACCAATCATCCAGGGATCAGCTCTTAAAGCTCTTGAGGATCCACACTCAGAGTGGGGCGACAAGATCATGGAACTGATGGATACTGTTGATGAGTACATCCCAGACCCACAGCGTCCTACAGATCAGCCATTCCTTATGCCAATCGAGGACGTATTCACTATCACAGGACGTGGTACTGTTGCAACTGGTAGAGTAGAGCGTGGTACAATCCACCTCAACGAAGAAGTTGAAATCGTTGGTATTAAAGAAGAGATCCAGAAGACAACTGTAACTGGTATCGAGATGTTCCGTAAGCTCCTTGACGAAGGACAGGCTGGTGATAACATCGGTGCTCTGCTTCGTGGTATCAAGAGAGAAGACATCGAAAGAGGTCAGTGTCTTATTAAACCAGGCAGCGTAACATGCCACAGAAAGTGTACTGGTCAGGTATACGTTCTGACAAAAGACGAAGGTGGACGTCATACTCCATTCTTCAACAACTACCGTCCACAGTTCTACTTCAGAACAACAGACGTAACAGGTGTATGTAACCTTCCAGAAGGTGTTGAAATGTGTATGCCTGGTGACCACATCGAGATGACAGCTGAACTGATTCACCCAGTAGCTATGGAAGAGGGACTTCGTTTCGCTATCCGTGAAGGTGGACGTACAGTAGGATCTGGTGTTGTTAAAAACATCATCGAGTAATTCGAATATCATAATGTATGTTTTAAAGAGACTTCTGTTTACAGAAGTCTCTTTTTAGATGGTTCTACAATGAATGTGTGTGGGGTGTGGTTTAAACCCGCAGTTCCTATATTGTTGGGGATATATAAATGAATAAGGGAGAGGGATTTATTAACCCTCTCCCTTATTCATTAAATCATCATCAAGTGCTGGATTGCCCCCTGATATCCAGGTTGTTCTTTTAAGATTTCCTGTAATTCATTTTCTGCTTTTTCATATTCTTTCAATCCGATATACGCCAATCCCATTAAGTAGTGGCAGTAGGTATCATTTCGATCCTGAATATTGCTTGGGAATACTTCAATCTCTGGAAGTGATACAGCGAAGTAATCATATCCGACTTTATCGAACAGATGCTTCTGCCCGAATGCAAGAAGCTGGTGGTAACATTTTCTTGCTGCAGCTGTGTTGCCCAGTTTTTCATTTGCGAAGCCCTGATACAAGATCGTGTCAGAAGGTTGGTCGTTGTAATAAAGAACGCTTCCGGGTTCGTCCAGTCCGACAGAGGCCGCAAGATAATGAGCAGTAGCCGCTTCTTTGTTGCCGGTTTCTTCATAAGCGATTCCAAGATAGTAGTCAGCAATATTGTCCTGTACATTCGGAAGTTTTCCTTCACCAAGGTTCTGTGGATAAGTTTTAGTTGCTTCCAATAATTCAATTGCTTCATCATACTGTTTTGTGTTCAGAAGCAGGAGTGCCTTCTGGGTTAATGCGTAGCGGTATTGTGCGCTTACTTTTCCTTCTCCGCCCTCCCATGGATGGAACTGGTGACTAGTTAAGCATTCCAGTGCTTTGTCATACTGACCGGTGTTGTTAAGTAATGTAATATATTCAAGATAAAGGACATCACGGTGAGTAACAAGGTCAAGATGCGCCTCCAATAATTGCAGACGCGCTTCGTTAGAGTAACCGGCTTTCGAGCATAACTGGTCATACTCAAGAAGGAAACGGGAGTAATCGGGGTCAAGTTCTACAGCACGTTTCATGGCAACAAGGGCTTTATTTATATCTTTTCCCTTGTTGTAGTAAGCAATCACAAGGTTACGGTAGCCTATTGCAAAGGTTGGCTCTTCTTCTGTGGAAAGAAGCCAGTGGTTGATTGCTTTTTCGTTTTGCTTTTTGTCATACAGAAGACAACCTAAGTAGTAATGAGCACGTGGCGCCTTTCCTAGTACGCGGATTGCACTTTCCAGAATAAGTATTTCTTCCGTTCGATTCGGGAAGCAGCATGCGTAATCAGCAGCTTCGCCGATTGTGTGTGCTTCTTTTGCACTTTCAACCTCTCCCAGCAATTCATAAATGTAGCCTTTATAGTAGCTGATCATAGGAGATTCGGTATCGCAGGAGCTGAGAATATATAAAGCATCTTTGTAGAATCCTGCTTTTGTGTAATCAAGAGCCAGCTCCAAGTAATTGTGAGCGGGTTCTCGCATTGTCCGTTTCCAATTATCAGAATCAGAAGAAACTATGGAGATTTCATAACGAATACCCATATCCAGTGGATCAATACGTTTGCTTTCTTCAAGGAAAGCATTGCTGTCCTGTCCGAGTGTGCGGAGAATGACTGCCTTTAAAGTGCGGGCTTTCATATTGTGCCAGTTTCGGATCATAGATTCATCAATAAATTTTAACGCATCTTTGTAATTACCGCGTCTGCAAGAGAGTGCGGCTAACCAGTAGAAGCCGCTGCTCTGCGTCTCATAGCTCCATGTTGCTTTATAGAAAGCGTCATAAGCTTCATCAAGCTTTCCGGTCATCACAAGTGCAAGACCAAGATTGAAGTAACATTCTCCATGGTACGGGTTTGGGTTTTTCCAGGTCTGTTTCTCGATTGCTTTTCTGAATAACCGGATTGCTTCCTTAAAGTTTCCGCGGCGGTATTGTAATAATCCGTAGCCATTATTCAGGCGGATATCGGAAGGATCTCTTCTAAGTCCTTCTAAATAATAATCGTCCGGAGAGAAGGTTGCATGTCTGTATTGTTCTAAGTGTAAAGCTCCAAGATATAACTCTTCTGTTGATTTCAGATCTGAAGGAGGAAGCAGAGGATCAGCCGGGTCCGGAGTTGCCTCCAATGCTTCTTCTACAGCGGTATATGATACAAGTGTATTTCCGTGCATATCGGAAATGGTTAAAGTACATTCGGTCAGGCTGTCGAGTTCAGTTGTAAAAGCAGCGTCGTATATTTCTGTAGGAGACAGATCTGCCTGATCTGCAAATAAGGTTTCACCATTTTCGCACATTTTGATCTGACACTGTGGGAATACACCGGAGGCATATGCCTTGATAATGCAATTGTGTCCGTCAAGCTCCATATTTACAGAAGCATCCTTTGTTGCATTTTTTACACGACCTACATGTTTATATGGCATGAAGTACTGAGTAAATGTTTTTTCCTCGTAAGGCTTCAGCCATGTGAAGTCCGGCTGGTTGTCGGCAAAGACACCGGCCATTAATTCGATATACGGTCCATCTTCATCGGTAAGATTGCGGTCCCATGCCTGTCCGAAATCGGCATTTCCCCATGTCCATTGCTTTTTGCCGGGAGAAATGTGGTGATCTGCTACGTGCAGAAGTCCGGCGTCCAGCTTCTCGTCATAGTTTCCGATAAAGTCATAGTCGGAGTGGGCTGCCATATAAGAAGTCGGCACTTTAATATTCCGGTAGCAGGAAATGTCGATACCTGCGGAATAATCATATTTGTAATACTCTCCTGTTGCAATCGGGAAAGTGGAGACTGCACGTTTTCCATGATCCATAACTGCGTGAACATCCGGTGGAAATACAGAATATGTATTGTCATTGACAGGAACAGCAGGATTTGCCCACCAGAGGAATGTCTGTGGCGTATCGGTACGGTTGTAAAGCTGTCCTTTGATCTCGATGTAAGATTTATCAGGATAGAGTGTGAAGGACGCCATTCCCTTTGTTCCGTACATTTTGTCGATTTCACTTACATATACGGTAGAAGATCCATCTTCGTTTTCTTCAAAATAGAAGTCAACCGGAGCGTAAGTGGATGGACGGTGGTGCTGCGGCCAGTTGAATTCGATACCGCCGGAGATCCACGGACCGGTAAGTCCTACGAGTGCAGGTTTGATCACATGGTTGTAATAGACAAAATCATAGTTATTCGTTTTGTCAAGGGCTCTCTGGATACGTCCACCCAGTTCAGGGAGGATCATCACAAGAAGATAGTCATTTTCCATGTAGATTGCATGATACTCTACATCCTCTTTCTCATCAGATATTTTTTCAGTTACCGGCATAGGATAAACCTTTCCTGTGCTGCCCTGATAAGCGCGGTTTTCTAAGAAAAGTGGGCTTTTTTCCGGAGCTGCCGGTTTGTATGTAGGGAGAACGATCTGCTCTTCCCAGACGCGTACGTTGTTGTTCGCCATAATAATAATACTCCTTTCTGCGGTTTTTGTGTAATTGTGCGGATCCTGCTCTGGTAGAATCCATGGACAATTACCCTGTTCTAATTTTGCTTTCTGTAGTCAGAATAGCATAAGTATCCGACAGATAAAATGGCATATAGCATATAAAGATGGACAATATTCCTCTTCGGTGCTATATTGTTCCCAAAGGAGTGGATGAGATTATGGCAGATATGAATGGTAAATCAGATGGCTTCCGGGATGAAAAATATATGATCGTCCCAACGGAGTCTTTTACAGAATATATGGCGCATCCTTTGATTCGAGCGGCATATCTTACGGATGTGGGTTTCTTCCCGAAAGCAAAAGAGCACTATCGGGAGAGAGAAGAGGGAGCAGATCAGTATATTTTAATCTATTGTACGGAAGGGAAAGGTATCATAGAAGTAGAGGATCAAATATACAGGTTAGAGAAATCAGATGCTTTTTGTATTCCGAGAAATGTTCGACACAAATATTATGCGGATGAGAAAGAACCATGGAGTATTTTGTGGGTTCATTTTAAAGGGGAAAATACGAAGTACTTTCCGTTGGAAGAGCGGAAGATCGTCCATATTAATTCCGGACACAGTGATAACCGAATGATGGTTCTGTTCAAACTGCTCTTCCGGGTATTGGAGCGAAACTATACCATTGGGAACTTTATTTATATCTCGCAGGTGCTGTCACTGATTCTTTCGGAGGTGTATTTCCGGGAGAGGGTGGATGAAAGCAGTACGCAGGACCGGCATGTTACAATGGTAATCCGCTATATGTACCAGCATTTGCGCGAAAATCTTACTTTAGAAGAAATATCCGAAGAAGTGCAGTTGTCAAAGAGTTATCTGAATGCGGTTTTTAAGGCACAGACAGGGAAATCTCCGGTAGAGTTTTTTATCCATTTGAAAATGCAGGAGGCATGTAAGCTTTTAAAATCTACAGATTATTATAT
>ERZ894183.1960-NODE-1960-length-10023-cov-5.323736_pt1 | contig 10023 bp, 7 predicted proteins | sample MGYA00380279_ERZ894183 | MGnify/ENA primary metagenome ERZ894183 (study PRJEB32331, sample SAMN06328422) | human gut metagenome | biome: human gut microbiome; feature: stool | host: Homo sapiens | collected 2013-06-26 ... | reverse complement strand
GATTTCACCCGTGAAATAGTGGAAAGAATCGAAAAATAAGAATAATGATTAAAAACATACGAATATGAAGAAAGAGTACCTGATTTACAAGCTGTCCGAAGAAATGAAGGAAGCTACCCGGATTGACACAGCATTGTTCCCCAAGTTCGACGTGAAACGCGGGCTACGTAATGAAGATGGCACAGGTGTACTGGTAGGTCTGACCAGAATTGGTAATGTAGTAGGCTACGAACGTATTCCGGGCGGCGGACTGAAACCGATTCCTGGCAAACTGTTCTATCGCGGTTATGATGTGGAAGATATTTCTCATGCAATCATCAAAGAGAAACGTTTCGGTTTTGAGGAAGTGGCGTACCTGTTACTTTCCGGTCGTCTGCCGGACAAGGAGGAACTAGCTTCATTCTGCGAACTGATTAATGATAATATGGCACTGGAGCAGAAAACGAAGATGAATATCATCGAGTTGGAAGGTAATAACATTATGAATATCCTTGCACGCAGCGTACTCGAAATGTATCGCTTCGATCCGGATGCGGACGACACTTCCCGTGATAACCTGATGCGTCAAAGTATCGACCTTATTTCAAAATTCCCTACCATTATTGCTTATGCTTATAATATGCTGCGTCATGCTACTTTCGGACGTTCGCTGCATATCCGACATCCGCAGGAGAAACTCTCTATCGCTGAAAACTTCCTGTATATGCTGAAAAAAGACTATACCGAACTGGATGCACGTACTCTTGACCTGCTTCTGATTCTTCAGGCAGAACACGGTGGTGGTAATAACTCGACTTTTACTGTCCGTGTCACTTCTTCTACCGGAACAGATACTTACTCGGCCATTGCCGCAGGTATCGGTTCTCTGAAAGGCCCGCTTCACGGAGGTGCAAATATTCAGGTTGCTGATATGTTCCATCATTTGCAGGAGAACATCAAGGACTGGACAAATGTTGATGAGATTGACACCTACTTTACTCGTATGCTGAATAAAGAGGTTTATAATAAGACCGGATTGATTTATGGTATTGGTCATGCCGTTTACACGATTTCCGACCCGCGTGCACTTTTACTAAAAGAATTGGCACGTGATCTGGCACGTGAAAAAGGCAAGGAACGTGAGTTTGCCTTCCTCGAACTTTTGGAAGAACGGGCGATCGCGACTTTCGGACGCATCAAGAATAACGGCAAGACAGTATCGAGCAACATTGACTTCTATTCGGGCTTTGTGTATGAAATGATCGGATTGCCGCAGGAAATCTTCACTCCTTTGTTTGCAATGGCACGTATCGTAGGCTGGTGTGCCCACCGCAATGAAGAATTGAACTTCGAAGGCAAACGTATTATCCGTCCGGCTTATAAGAACGTGCTTGATGATCTGGCTTATATCCCAATAAAGAAACGCTGACAGGAAACAATCCTTTTATTGAATAGATAAGTGTAGTCCCCAGGTGTATATTCCGATCATTTCCGGAGGTATGCCTGGGGATAAGTGTTTTTTAGAGAAAACTTTCTGTGTGTCATCGAGTTTTTATTTAAGGAGTTTTGCGTTGCAATTTTCCTCTTTTTTGTTACTTTTGCACATTGTAAAAGAATATCTGTATGACTATGAATGCATTTAATCTGTTTTTGGGCATAATGAGCCTGATCGCTCTGATTGTTTTTATTGCCCTTTACTTTGTGAAAGCCGGATATGGTATTTTTCGTACTGCTTCGTGGGGTGTGGCTATTTCCAATAAGTTAGCTTGGATATTAATGGAGGCCCCTGTATTTTTAGTTATGTGTTGGATGTGGGTGCATTCGGAACGCCGTTTTGATCCCGTCATACTGATGTTCTTCATATTCTTCCAGATTCATTATTTCCAGCGTGCATTCGTTTTTCCTCTATTGCTGACCGGAAAGAGTAAAATGCCGTTAGCTATTATGTCAATGGGCATTCTTTTTAATTTGTTGAACGGATATATGCAAGGACAATGGATATTTCATCTTGCGCCTGAAGGAATGTACGGCATTGATTGGTTTATGTCACCATGGTTTATTCTCGGAACTCTGCTTTTTTTTACTGGTATGCTGGTGAACTGGCACTCGGATTATATCATCCGGCATTTGCGAAAGCCGGGAGATACCCGCCACTATCTGCCTCAAAAAGGGATGTACCGCTACGTTACTTCCGCCAATTACTTCGGCGAAATAGTAGAGTGGGCAGGCTGGGCGATACTCACTTGTTCACTTTCCGGACTTGTGTTTCTTTGGTGGACGATCGCTAACCTTGTCCCGCGTGCCAACGCAATCTGGCACCGTTACCGCGAGGAATTCGGTGATGAGGTGGGAAATAGGAAACGTGTATTCCCTTTTCTGTATTAAGGCTATCTTTTGACAAAATATATCATACTACTATGAAATCAAAGTTATTTACCCCGGTCACTTTTGGACCTTTGACACTTCGCAACCGGACCATTCGTTCGGCAGCTTTTGAAAGTATGTGTCCGGGAAACGCCCCTTCACAAATGTTGTTGGATTATCACCGTTCGGTAGCCGCAGGCGGGGTTGGCATGACGACGGTTGCTTATGCTGCCGTGACACAAAGCGGGCTTTCTTTTGACCGCCAATTATGGTTACGATCTTCCATAATTCCCGGTTTACGCGAAGTGACCGACGCCATACACGATGAGGGTGCCGCAGCAGGTATACAAATCGGTCATTGCGGTAATATGTCCCACAAGAACATTTGTGGAGTAACTCCTATCTCTGCTTCTTCCGGTTTCAATCTTTACTCTCCGACCTTTGTGCGCGGAATGAGGAAAGAAGAACTTCCTGAAATGGCGCGTGCTTATGGAAAGGCTGTCAATCTGGCTAGAGAAGCTGGTTTCGATGCTGTTGAGGTTCACGCCGGACATGGATATCTGATTAGCCAGTTCCTTTCCCCTTACACGAATCACCGGAAGGATGAATACGGAGGTTCGTTGGAAAACCGGATGCGTTTTATGGATATAGTGATGAAAGAAGTGATGAAAGCTGCCGGTAGCGATATGGCGGTTCTTGTGAAAATGAATATGCGCGACGGTTTCAAAGGTGGAATGGAGTCGGAGGAAACGATACAAGTAGCCCGACGCCTGCTCGAACTGGGTGCTCACGGGCTGGTATTGAGCGGTGGTTTCGTCAGTCGTGCGCCGATGTATGTGATGCGAGGGGCGATGCCTATCCGTTCTATGGCTTATTATATGAATTGCTGGTGGCTGAAATATGGCGTCCGGATGTTCGGAAAATGGATGATTCCGACTGTTCCTTTCAAAGAGGCATATTTTCTCGAAGATGCGCTGAAGTTCCGTGAGGCCCTTCCGGGTGCTCCGTTAATTTATGTAGGCGGCCTTGTTTCTCGTGAGAAAATTGATGAAGTGCTGGATGCCGGCTTTGATGCTGTTCAAATGGCACGTGCCCTGCTGAATGAACCGGGATTTGTGAACCGTATGGCACGTGAAGACCGTGCACGTTGTAATTGCGGGCATAGCAATTATTGCATTGGCCGTATGTACACGAACGAAATGGCTTGTCATAAACATTTGAATGAAGAACTGCCTCCTTGTCTGCAAAAGGAGATTGAAAAATTGGAAAAACAATGAATGAAGTGAAATGGGCGATCATTACCGGAGCTGACGGAGGCATGGGAACGGAGATAACCCGTGCCGTGGCCACAGCCGGCTATCATGTCATAATGGCTTGTTATAACCCGCAAAAAGCGGAAAACGTGTGCCAACGTTTAATGAAAGAAACCGGAAATCCGAATTTGGAAGTACTCGCTATTGATCTGTCTTCGATGCACTCCGTAGCCTCTTTTACTGATCGGATTTTGGAACGTAAACTTTCCATTTCCTTGTTGATGAATAATGCCGGGACAATGGAAACCGGATTTTCTATTACGAACGATGGATTTGAACGGACGGTCAGTGTAAATTATGTTGGTCCTTACCTGCTGACTCGTAAATTAGTTCCGACTATGGCATCCGGAGCACGTATTGTAAATATGGTTTCGTGTACGTATGCAATCGGCCGTCTTGATTTTCCTGATTTCTTTCACAGGGGGAAAACGGGAAACTTTTGGAGAATACCTGTTTATAGTAACACAAAATTGGCTTTGTTATTATTTACTTTCGAACTATCCGAGCAACTTCGGGAGAAAGGAATCACCGTCAATGCTGCCGATCCGGGAATTGTCTCTACTGATATCATCACGATGCATAAGTGGTTCGACCCTCTGACAGATATATTCTTCCGTCCTTTTATTCGTAAGCCGAAGAAAGGAGCTTCTACGGCAATTGGTCTGTTGCTGGACAAAAAAGAAGCCGGTGTGACAGGGCAACTCTATGTCAATAATCACCGGAAAAGCTTATCCGATAAGTATGTGAACCATGTACAGAAAGAGCAGTTGTGGGAAATAACGGAGCGTTTGCTGGCGCAATGGTTGGAGTAGGATTTTTTTCTCTTTTTATTTAATTTATCTAGTAATTACTTATATATAGGTATTGTGTATATCTATATGTTTAGTTTTTGTTGTCTAATTTTTACCAATAGATAGGGATTGTTTTGCGCTCCTGTTTCTACTTATCTTTGCATCGCTTTTAAAGTAAATGAATAGGTATAAAGTAAAAAGGAGATGATTAATAAATGTTTTTTGGTTTTTCTAGTATTCTTATTTTCTGTATCAGCATATTCACAGCACGAGCGTCATTATACTAGTATGATTTCGGGCAGAGTGATATCTACAGAAAAGGAGGTCGTAGATTTTGCGACGGTCTATCTGAAAGGAACGAACTATGGCAGTTATACGGACGAAAAGGGAATTTATCACTTGAAAACTGTGGAAGGTGAATATATACTTGTCGTTTCGGCTGTAGGTTATCAAACAGTAGAAAAGAAGGTTAAATTAGCTAAAGGAGAAAGGATAAAGGTCAATGTCACCATTGCACCGAAAGTGAAAGAGTTGGGAGAGGTCGTAGTAACAACTTCCGGAGTTGGCCGGGTAAATAAGTCAGCCTTTAATGCGGTAGCCGTTGACGCGAAGAAGTTGCATAACAGTACACAGACTTTAGCCGGCGCACTGACTAAGGTGCCGGGGGTAAAACTCCGTGAGTCAGGCGGAGTAGGATCGGATATGCAGTTGTATATTGACGGTTTTTGCGGGCGGCATGTGAAAATCTTTATTGACGGAATACCGCAAGAAGGGGCCGGTGCTGCATTCGATTTGAATAATGTTCCTATTAATTATGCAGATCGCATAGAGGTGTACAAAGGTGTGGTTCCCGTAGGATTCGGTACGGATGCTATCGGGGGAGTGATTAATATTGTCACTAACAAACAACCCGGGAAGTGGTTTCTGGATGCTTCTTATTCTTACGGTTCATTTAACACTCATAAGTCATACGTACGTTTCGGACAAATATTCAAGAATGGTTTTATGTATGAAGTGAACGCTTTTCAGAATTTTTCGGATAATGATTATTATGTAGATACGTATGTACGTGACTTTGAAATCAGAGAAGATGGAAGTGTGCGTTTTCCGCCACTCGACAAAAGTAAGATTTACCATCTGAAACGTTTCAATGACCAATACCATAATGAAGCTGTGATTGGAAAAATCGGTGTGGTTGGAAAAAAATGGGCGGACAGATTGGCTCTGAGCTTCAATTATTCCTATTTCTATAAAGAGATACAAACTGGTGTTTATCAAGATGTCGTGTTCGGTGAAAAATTCCGCAAAGGACATTCATTGGCCCCTTCGTTGGAATACTACAAAAAGAACTTATTCGTGAAGAATTTGGATTTACTGCTGACTGCCAATTATAACCATAACCTCACTAATAATGTCGATACCGCTTCACGGGCTTACAACTGGCGTGGTGAGTTTTACGAAAGGGGCAGCCGGGGAGAACAGTCTTATCAGAATAGTGAATCTAAAAACAAGAACTGGAATGGAACGCTGAGGATGAATTATCATATCGGAGAGGCGCATACGTTTACTTTTAGCCATGTGGTAAGTGATTTTGAACGTACAAGCCGCTCTATCATAGGTGCTTCTTCCAAATTTACGGATTTTAGTATTCCTAAAATTACGCGTAAGAATGTCAGCGGTCTTTCTTATCGCCTGATGCCGTCGGACAAATGGAATATTTCGGCATTTGCCAAGCATTACCGGCAATACAACAAAGGTCCGGTGTCACAGAGTACGGATGGCATAGGTAATTATATAAATTTATCCAATACGGTAAGTGCTTTCGGATACGGTGCTGCGGGTACATATTTTTTATGGAAAGATTTTCAGGTAAAACTTTCTTATGAAAAGGCTTTTCGGCTTCCTACGACAGACGAACTGTTTGGTGATGAAGACTTGGAAGCCGGTAAAGTAAATCTGAAGCCGGAGAAAAGTGATAATCTGAATCTGAGTTTCAGCTATAATTATCAGTTTGGCAAACACGGGGTGTATGCCGAGGCCGGCTTGATATATCGGGATACGAAAGATTACATAAAAAGAGGATTGGATGTATTGGGGGGAACAAGTTACGGATACTATGAGAATCATGGGCATGTGAGGACTAAAGGATATAATTTATCGCTGCTTTATAGCTTCTCGCACTGGTTCGATGTAGGCGGTACATTTAATTGTATTGATACCCGTGACTATGAAAAGTACCTGGCAGGCACCTCTTTGCAGGAAAGTATGCATTACAAGGTGCGTATGCCGAATCTCCCTTATCGTTACGCCAATATAAATGCTAATTTCCATTGGAATGACCTGTTTATTAAGGGAAATGTACTGACGATAGGCTATGATAGCTACTGGCAACACGATTTCCCTCTTTATTGGGAGAATATCGGCGATAAAGATTCAAAAAACATGGTGCCGGAACAGTTTTCTCATAATTTATCCTTGTCCTATACAATGAAGAACGGACGCTATAACGTATCATTTGAATGTCAGAATTTCACGGATGCGCAACTGTTTGACAATTTCAGCCTACAAAAGGCTGGACGTGCATTTTATGGAAAGTTCAGAGTGTTTTTCGGTAGATAATAAGATTAAGTTTTTAGTATAAATCAATAATAAAGAATATATGAAGAAGAAGTTTTTGCAGTGTGTGTTTGCGGCGGCCTTTTGTTTGAGTGGTGGTGTGTTTGTTGCATCTTGCGATGATGTTGATAATCCGGTGGATAACCCTTCGACTGACGGAGAAACAGCCTATGTAGGCTGCTACAGTTGGTGAAGCAAGTTATTTGGTGGCAGTTAGTTCTCTTGATGAAGGAACAGTATCAACAAAAGGAAAAGGTACCGAAGTGATTGGCGGTACGTATTGGGTATATAAAGGGTTGGATTATGTATTTGCTTTAGTTTATAATAAAGGTGGTGCCGGTACGGGAGCTTCTTATTATTTGGGAGCAGATGGTAAAATGAAAGAAAAATATACATATACCTTTAATCGTATCACATCGTATGGAACATGGGGAGACAAGGTGGTGACTGTTTCTACCGGAGACTCAAGTCAGAAAGACGATGAGCAGAATGTAGCTCAGGCTTTGTTGTTTAATTATCTGGACGCAACTGACGGTTCGCAAGAAGAAGGCACATTGATCGCCGAAAATTTCTTGGGTAATGGTGAAAAAGTTACTTGGGCAGGATTGGTAGAAGCTAATAATAAAATTTATACTTCTGTCATTCCGATGGGTATGAGTAAGTACGGTATTAAGGCATGGCCGGACAAAGTAACCGACCAAGAACTTATCACTAAAGCTGAGGGCGGTAGTGGTAGTGGTGCTTATACGGCTGGCGTAATTCCTTCCACACAATATCCGGACAATGCTTATGTAGCAATTTATAGTGGTACTAACTTCAACGGGACACCCGTGATTGCTACGACTGATAAAATCGGTTATGCATGTGGTCGTATGCGTTCACAATATTATCAGACCATTTGGGCCGCTGATAATGGCGATGTGTATGTGTTCTCTCCCGGATATGGGCGTACGGCAGTTTCATCTTCTGATTTGAAGAAAGTGACAGGAAAGAAACCCTCAGGCGTAATGCGTATCAAAGCGGGTGCAACGGATTTCGATCCGGATTACTATGTGAACTTTGAAGAGATAGGCACTAAACATCCTATTTTCCGTTGCTGGCACATCTCTGAAGATTACTTCCTGCTTCAATTGTATAAAAAGGGAGCGGAAGATATGATTAATGGTGGTACAAGTGCAGATGTTAGCGAATTAGCTGTTTTCAAGGCGGAAGATCAGACGATTATGCCTGTTACAGGTCTGCCGGCTGACGGAAAGTTTGGTGGCGAGCCTTATGGAGAAAAAGGGTATGCTTATATGGCTGTCACTGTGACTACGGGCGAGAAACCGGCCTTCTATAAAATAGACGCAAAAACAGGCAAGGCAGTCAAAGGTTTAACGGTAGAGGCTGACGCTATCACTACGATAGGTAAGATGGAATATCTTTCAAAATAATACAGTCGGTTAAATAGAGAATCTTTTGTAGATAAAAGCCTGCCGAGCGGAAAGCTTTGCAGGCTTTTTCAAGAAATAGGATTGAAAACATGAAAAAAATATTCAGAAAGATACATTTGTGGCTTTCTGTCCCTTTCGGATTGATAATCACCCTTATTTGTTTTTCCGGTGCTATGTTGGTATTCGAGGATGAGGTGAATGAGTTGTTCCGCCACGAACTTTATTATGTGGAAACAGTGGGAGAAGTCCCACTCCCTATCGAACAGTTGCTTGAAAAGGTGACAGCTACATTGCCCGACAGTGTTTCTGTGACTAGTGTCAGCATTTCTTCCGATTCCGAGCGTGCTTATCAGGTTAACCTTTCCAAACCACGTCGTGCGTCATTATATGTAGACCAATATACGGGTGAAGTAAAAGGGAAAAGTGAGCGTAGCGGCTTTTTTATGTTTATGTTTCGGATGCACCGTTGGTTGCTGGATAATATGAATCCGGGTAATGAAGGGATCTTTTGGGGAAAGATGATTGTGGGTGTCAGCACGCTATTATTCGTTTTTGTGCTGATTTCAGGAATTGCTATCTGGTGGCCACGTACACGTAAAACACTGAAGAACAGTCTGAAAATATCAACAAAAAAAGGTTGGAAGAGGTTCTGGTATGATCTGCATGTAGCGGGAGGAATGTATTCCTTAATCTTTCTTTTAGCTATGTCGTTGACGGGGCTGACATGGTCTTTCCCGTGGTATCGGGCCGCTTTCTATAAAGTGTTCGGTGTGGAAGTGCAACAACGGGCTGCTTATGGGCAGGAGCGGAAAGGTGATTCTCAAAAGGGAGATACCAAGCTGGCTTTGCGTGAAGGAAGAAAAGAAGGGAATAAGGAACATTCGGAAAACGGTCACAATTATATACACTCTGTCACTTCACCTTTCGTCTATTGGCAAGAAGTTTACGATAAGCTAAGCCGCCAGAATCCGGAATATAAACAAATCAGTGTTGCTTCCGGTACGGCGAGCGTCTCTTTCAACCGTTTCGGAAATCAGCGTGCAGCTGACCGTTATTCTTTCAACACTGATAATGGTGAATTTACAGAAACAAATCTTTATCAACATCAGGATAAATCAGGAAAAATTCGTGGTTGGATTTACTCTGTACATGTTGGCAACTGGGGAGGAATGTTGACTCGGATTCTTACCTTTATTGCTGCTTTGATTGGTGCCTCATTGCCGTTGACCGGTTATTATTTATGGGTAAAAAAACTTATGAATAAGAGAAAACGTGAGAAAGCTATTTCTTTATCTTCCGTTGAGGCGAGAAAAATAGCATAAAGTGGCCATACGAAAAGTCTGGATATTGAATGATAAAAAAGAGCGGTGGATGAATTGGAGAAACCAATTGTCCACCGCTCTCTATCTTATACTAATATAAAAAATCGATAATTGCAATATGCGTTAAAACAGATTAACCTAAAGAAAAAAGAAAAATATTTGATTTTTGTTGGATTGTGACCAAAGGCGCAGCAGAGAGGAGGAC
>ERZ894183.1956-NODE-1956-length-10028-cov-10.328587_pt1 | contig 10028 bp, 8 predicted proteins | sample MGYA00380279_ERZ894183 | MGnify/ENA primary metagenome ERZ894183 (study PRJEB32331, sample SAMN06328422) | human gut metagenome | biome: human gut microbiome; feature: stool | host: Homo sapiens | collected 2013-06-26 ... | reverse complement strand
CTGGGAAGACCGGTAAGTCAGGAGGAATTGATGGAGCATGTCTGGGATGCATCTGCAGATAGCTTTAGTGGAGCTATCAGAGTACACATGTCTTCGTTGAGAAGAAAGCTTAAGTCAGTGCTTGGATATGATCCGATTATGAACAAAGTAGGAGAAGGATATAAAATACGAGAGGAGTCCGATCAATGAAAAGAATGTCACTGCAATGGAGGCTTACCTGTATAACTACATTGTGTATTGCGATCATATGTGGCTGTCTGACTATGTTTATCTATAAAAATGGTGTGTATTATATGGATTCTCTGCAAGAGGCTGTTAATGCCCGGGAAGATGATAACGAGGGTGATTCAGATGAAATATATATCAGCATTCCGGAGGATAAGTGGGATGAGTTTGCAAATGATTTTTCTGTTCAGGTGTACAATAATAAGGCAGATTACAAAAGAAACAGTTTGATTATTTCAGCTTTACTGGCTCTTCTTGGAGGGGTGGCTACATATTTTATAAGTGGGCATGCACTCAGACCAATCAATGAGTTTTCAGATAAAATCGAAGAGGTACAGGCACAAAATCTGGCAGATTCACAAATAGAAGAAAACAAGATTAAAGAACTGAATCAGCTTAGTGTTTCATATAACAAGATGCTTGAACGCCTCTCAGATGCATTTGAGATACAGAGACAATTTACTGCAAATGCGGCACATGAGCTTCGAACCCCATTATCTCTGATGCAGGTACAGCTTGATCTATACAATTCCACCCGACATCCGGATCAGGATGCAGACACGTTACAGACGATAAAGATGGTTACGGAACAGAACGACAGACTCAGCAAAATGGTAAAGACACTTCTTGATATGAGCGAACTTCAGACAGTAGGACGGGATGAAAAAATTATAGTTGACGCTCTTATTGATGAAGTATTGGAGGATCTGGAACCGCTCGCGCAGGAAAAGAATATAAAACTGATTGGGAAATGTAAGGATATAACGATGGTTGGAAGTGATATCCTTATATACAGGCTGGTATATAATCTTGTTGAAAATGCTATAAAATATAATCATTTAGGAGGACAGGTTACAGTAACAGCATGCCAGAAGGAAAAGCATATTTACCTGTCAGTAGAAGATACGGGAAGCGGAATTCCTGAAGATCTCAGGGAGCGCGTGTTTGAACCGTTCTTTCGTGTGGATAAATCCAGAAGCAGGGAGCTCGGCGGTGTAGGCCTTGGGCTTGCGCTGGTACGGGAAATCGTGAGAGTACATGATGGCAGTATTACGGTCAGAGCCAATCCGTTCGGAGGGACAATTTTTGAGGTGATGTTTCCTCAGGGATATATTTAACCATTTGTTGAAAAACGTTAGAGACTTTAGTATACTATAAAAGAACTTAGAGCATTTGAAAGAAGGGAATAATTAAGATGGAATGGAAGAATTTTGACTTGCTTGAGTCTTATAAAAAACTTGAAGCAATGAAAGAAACTGTCAATGTAAAAGAACTTATGTCCGGAGAGAATGGTGCAAAGCGTGTAAAAGAATATCAGATACCGATGGCCGGCGGAATGACATATTGCTATGCTGCTAAGCAGGTTGATGATAAATTACTTGAAGTTTTGCAGGAGCTCGCTGATGAGGCAGAACTTGCAGATAAATATAAAGCATTGTATAACGGTGCTGTAATTAACACAGGTGAAAAGAGACTGGTTCTTCATCAGCTGACACGCGGACAGCTTGGTGATGATGTTGTAGCTGATGGTATCAATAAGAGAGAATTCTATGTTGCCCAGCAGACAAGAGCGGCTGAATTTGCTAATAAAGTACATGCCGGTGAGATTGTGAATGAGAATGGTGAGAAATTCACTACAGCAGTACAGATCGGTATCGGCGGAAGTGACCTTGGCCCTCGTGCGTTATACTTAAGCCTTGAGAATTGGGCAAAGGTCAATGGCACACATAAGATGGAAGCCAGATTCATCAGTAATGTTGACCCGGATGATGCATCAGCAGTGCTTGCATCGATTGATGTTGCTCATTCAATTTTTGTACTTGTGTCAAAGTCAGGAACAACCCTTGAGACATTGACAAATGAAGCATTTGTTAAAAATGCTCTTACAAGTGCAGGGCTCGATCCGTCTAAGCACATGGTTGCTGTTACAAGTGAGACTTCACCACTCGCGGGCAATGCGGACTATCTCGATTCTTTCTATATGGATGACTTTATCGGAGGAAGATATTCTTCTACATCAGCTGTTGGTGGCGTGATCCTTTCACTGGCATTCGGACCGGAAGTATTCGGACGCATTTTGAAGGGATGCGCAGAGGAAGATGAGCTTGCAAAGAATGCAGACATTAAGAAGAATCCGGCAATGTTAGATGCATTGATCGGCGTTTACGAACGTAATTTCCTTGGATACAGTTCTACAGCAGTGCTGCCTTATTCACAGGGATTAAGCCGTTTTCCGGCACATTTACAGCAGCTGGATATGGAGTCTAATGGTAAGAGTGTGAACCGTTTTGGAGAAAAGATTGATTATGTGACAGGACCGGCAATTTTTGGTGAACCTGGAACAAATGGTCAGCATTCATTCTACCAGCTTCTGCATCAGGGAACAGGAATTATTCCGCTTCAATTCGTGGGATTTAAGCATAATCAGATGGACAATGATGTTGTGATCCAGGGAAGTACGAGCCAGCAGAAACTCTGTGCAAATGTAGCAGCTCAGATCATGGCATTTGCCTGCGGTAAGGATGATGAGAACCGTAACAAATACTTTGAGGGAGGAAGACCATCAAGTATCATCGTAGGTGATCAGCTGAATCCGGAGACACTGGGAACACTGCTTGCACATTTTGAAAATAAAGTAATGTTCCAGGGATTTGTATGGAACATCAACAGTTTTGATCAGGAAGGCGTTCAGCTCGGTAAGGTGCTTGCGAAGAAAGTGCTTGCAAAAGAGACAGATGGAGCGCTCACGGAATACAGTAAATTACTTGGCATCTTTTAAATGAAAAGATAATAATAGTAACATTTATAAAAGTCCAGACAGCAAAACATGAGACCAATCGTATTTGTGTTGTTTGGACTTTTCTGAGTTCGCAAAAGGAGAAAGATTATGTCGAAAAATATGATTTGGATTACGGGAGCAGATGGTCATGTAGGGACAGCGCTCCATAAAGTACTTCCGGAACACGGATATCATGTACTGTGTACGAATAAAGAAGATGTCGATGTGACAGATATGGACGCAGTACGTCTCTATGCAGAAATGAATCGCCCGACGGTTATTATCAACTGTGCAGCATTGACAAATCCGTCAGAATGTGAAGCAAATCCGGAAGAAGCGTATAAGGTGAATGCAATTGGTGCAAGAAATCTTGCGACCGCGGCAGAACGTCTGGGTGCCAAGCTGGTCCAGATGTCTACGGATGATGTGTTTGATGGCGACAGCGAAGTTCCATATAACGAATTCGATAATCCGGTGCCGAGATCAATTTACGGCAAGTCCAAGCTTGCAGGAGAGCAGATGGTCAGTAGTCTGTGTACCAGACATATCATTATCCGTTCATCCTGGGTGTATGGAACAGGCGCAGATTTTGTACATGAATTTCTGGAGGCAGATGGCAGGATTGAAGTGGCTTCTGATGAATGCGCAGTACCAACCAGTGCAAAAGAACTGGCGAAGGTGATCATGAATCTGATAGACGGTACGAATTATGGCATTTTCCATATTGTGTGTACCGGAGGTCCGGTCAGCCGATATGAGTATGCAGTTAAGTTAAAAGAACTGACTGGAAAAGATATCGAGGTGAAAGAGACAGCAGGACAGAAGCATGTACGTCCGGTGTACTCACTCTTAGATAACATGATGCTGCGTATCTGCGGACTGGAAGAGCCGGCAGACTGGGAAGAGAGCCTGCAGGAATTCTTGAAAGAAATGAGATAAGGAGAAAGACAGTGAAAGAGAAAAAGAAAAAAATCAGTCTCACGACGCAGATATTTGCAGCATTGATTCTGGGATGTCTGTGTGGTGTACTCATGCATTACGTTGTACCGTCTGGCTATGTGAAAGACACTGTATTTGTAAATGGGATATTCTATGTAATTGGTAACGGATTTATCCGTTTGATGAAAATGTTGGTAGTTCCACTGGTATTTTGTTCATTGGTATGCGGAAGTATGGCAATGGGTGATACGAAAAGTCTTGGAAAGATTGGTGTGAAGGCGTTACTGTTTTATCTGGTGACTACAGCCCTTGCGATCAGCGTGGCCCTTGCTGTAGGACATTTGATCAATCCGGGTATTGGTCTGGATATTTCGGGAATGGAAGCTGTTGAGACATCGACGGCAGAGGCGGTCAGTACCGCAGATACAATCCTGAATATCATTCCGGAGAACCCAATCGCAGCACTGGCAACCGGAGAAATGCTACAGGTTATCGTGTTTGCGTTGTTTGTGGGAATTCTGATCGCAAAGCTTGGAGAACGTGTGGATACGGTGGCTAATTTCTTCTCTCAGTTTAATGATGTGATGATGGAAATGACAAGCACGGTCATGCTTGCAGCGCCGATCGGCGTATTCTGTCTTATTGCAAAGACATTTTCCGGAATTGGGTTCAGTGCATTTTTGCCACTTGCAAAATACATGATCGGAGTATTGTTGGCGCTTGCAATTCAATGCTTTGGTGTATATCAGATTTTGATGAAGGTATTGACTGGTCTGAATCCAATGAAGTTCCTGAAGAAATTTGCTCCGGTTATGAGCTTTGCATTTTCAACAGCAACATCAAACGCAACGATTCCGTTGTCTATTGAGACACTGGATGAGAAGCTTGGAGTATCCAGAAAGGTAAGCTCTTTTACCATTCCGTTAGGAGCAACCATTAATATGGACGGAACAGCGATCATGCAGGGTGTGGCGGTTGTATTTGCGGCACAGGCGTATGGAATTGTGCTGAAACCGGCAGATTATGCAACCGTTATCCTGACAGCGACGCTTGCTTCAGTCGGAACTGCGGGCGTGCCGTCAGTCGGTCTGGTAACGCTGTCGATGGTATTTGCATCGGTAGGACTTCCGGTAGAAGCAATCGGTCTGATCATGGGAATCGACCGTATTCTGGATATGAGCCGTACGGCAGTTAATATTACCGGAGATGCTGTGTGTACGACAATCATAGCACACCAGAATAAGCTGCTTGACAGAGACATTTTTAATGCTGATCTGAAAAAGCAGAACTAGGAATTTAGAAATGTGAATAAAGCTGGTACATAATGAAAAGACTTGCAATTTGGTATCAGATTGTATATGATAAAGGTGGTTAGTAGGTACTAATCACTTTTTTTGAGCATATAGTTAGCTGTAACTAATTGGCGGAGAGGAAGAGTTATGTTTCTAGAGATTAAAGGAATTACAAAGCATTTTGGTGATGGAGAAAGTCGTGTAAATGTGCTGAAAGGCATTGATGTGAGTATGGAAAAAGGAGAGATATGCGTGCTTCTGGGACCGTCAGGATCGGGTAAGTCTACGCTGTTGAATATCCTGGGGGGTATTGATCAGGCAGATGACGGATACATTGCTGTCGATGGGGAACGGACGGGTGATATGTCAGAGAAAGAACTGACTTTATATCGGAGAAAGCATTTGGGATATGTGTTTCAGATGTATAATCTGATCCCGAATCTGAGTATCCGGGAAAATATAGAAGTTGGTGCATACTTAAGTGACAATCCGCTGGATGTCGATGACCTGATGAAGACGCTTGGATTGTATGAACACCGGAATAAATTACCGAATCAGCTATCAGGAGGACAGCAGCAGCGTACCGCAATTGGAAGAGCAATTGTGAAAAATCCGGATATTCTGTTGTGTGATGAGCCTACAGGTGCGCTGGATTACCATACATCCAAGGAAATATTACAGCTGATCGAAGATGTGAATAAGAAATACGGTAATACGGTCGTGATGGTTACCCATAATGGGGAAATTGAGCATATGGCTGACCGGGTTGTAAAACTTCGTGATGGAGTGATCCGCAAGAATTATATGAATGAGCACAAGATACCTGCAATGGATCTGGAATGGTAGGTGGTGAGCGATGAAGAATCCACTGAATAAAAGGCTTCCGCGAGAACTGAAAAGCGAATTTGGTAAATACCTTGTACTGTTTATTTTTCTGGCAGGGATGATCGCGCTGGTGTCCGGGTTTCTGGTGGCCGATGGAAGTATGCTTAAGGCATATGAACAGAGCTTTGAAAAGTATAATATCGAAGATGGTAATTTTGAACTGGATGAAGAAGCGTCAGATGGTACGCTGCAGAAAATCGAACAGGATGGCGTAACTGTATATCCGAATTATTATATTGAAGAAGAGACGAAAGATGTAGACAGTACGCTTCGAATCTTCAAACCTCGTACAGATGTTGATAAGGTTTGTCTGATGCAGGGAAAGATGCCGGAGAAGGCAGATGAGATTGCAATTGACCGTATGTATGCAGATAATAATGAATTGAAGGTTGGAGATGATCTGAAAGTCGGTAAGCAGTCATTAAAAATCACCGGACTTGTAGCCTTGTCTGATTACAGCGCATTGTTTTCCAATACATCGGATATGATGTTTGATGCAACCAAATTCGGGGTAGCGATCATGACAGAAGATGGCTTTGCTACATTAGACGACACACATATTCACTATAGTTATGCCTGGAAATATAATGATCCACCGAAAAATGATACAGAAGCCAAGACAGTGGGAGAAGATTTTCTGAAAAAACTGGCAAAAAGAGGAACGATTGTGAATTATATTCCGGAATTCGTCAATCAGGCAATTATATTTACGGGTGATGATATGGGAGGAGACAGTGCGATGTTTACTGCTTTTCTGTATATCGTAGTAGCAATTATTGCATTCGTATTTGCGATTACTACCAGTAATACGATATCCAAAGAAGCGACTGTTATCGGTACACTTCGGGCATCCGGATATACAAAACGAGAACTGATCCGGCATTATATGACGATGCCGGTGATCGTGATGTTAGCTGCGGCAGTAGTCGGAAATATACTGGGCTATACTGTACTGAAAGGTTATATGGCTGCCATGTATTACGGCAGTTACAGTCTGCCGACCTATGTGACTATATGGAGTGCAGATGCGTTTATCAAAACAACATTGGTTCCGATCCTGATCCTGATGTTGATCAACTACGTGACCTTGCGCAGCAAGCTGTCGATGTCAGCGCTCAAATTTATGCGGAGAGATCTCAGTAGACGAAAAAAGAAAAAGATCATACATCTGAGCAGTCGGATTCATTTTGTTACAAGATTCCGGTTCAGAATCATTTTCCAGAATGTACCGAATTATATTACGATATTTGTCGGTGTATTCTTTGCTAATCTGATCCTGTTATTCGGCTTGATGTTCAGTCCGCTCTTAGCTCACTTTGAACAGGATATAACACATAGCATGCTATGTAAATATCAGTATGTGCTCCAGGATATGGATAGTGAAGAATTCTCAGATGCACCGGATGGCACGATGACCAATGTGTTATATAAATTTTATACAGATTCACTGTTGTCTACGTCCACAAAAGGGGCAGAAAAATACAGCATAACTACATTAAAAACACAGGAAGGCAAGCTGAAAAGCGAAGATGTTATGGTATATGGAGTCAGCCCGGACAGTGCGTATGTGGGCATTGAATTCCAGAATCCGGATGATATTTATATATCCAATGCGTTTGCGGAAAAACACAATATACATGTGGGTGACAGTGTTACACTGGATGAGCCGTATGATGATAACGATTATACATTTAAGATAGCGGGAATTTATACATATCCGGCATCCATTGCAGTCTTTATGGAACAGGATCAGTATAATAAAGTATTCAATAAACAGGAAGGATACTTTAACGGATATTTTTCTGATAAGAAGATTACGGATATCAGTGATGAAATGATATCGACGGTTATTACCAAAGACGATCTGGATAAGACATGCAGACAGTTGGAAGTATCTATGGGAAATATGATGGTATTATTCCAGGGATTTGGTGTGATCATGTTTGTACTTATCATTTACCTGTTGTCCAAGATCATTATCGAAAAGAATGCCCAGTCCATATCCATGGCAAAGATCCTGGGATATACGAATCATGAAATTAACGGTTTGTATATCACAGCAACGACCATTGTAGTAGTATTGTCGTTGATCCTTACAATTCCGTTGGCAAATATTACGATTGAGGAGATATGTAAAGCTGCATTTGCTCAGTTTTCCGGATGGCTGCCATATTATGTACCAGAGATTACCTTTGTGAAAATGTTTGCGGCAGGAGTGATAGCCTATGCACTGGTAGCGTTTTTCCAGATACGGAAGGTGAAATGGATCCCGATGACAGATGCATTGAAAAATGTAGAATAGACACAGAAGAGTGCTTCGAAAGATGCACTCTTTTTACTGCTGTTTTATGGGGATTCGCGCTTTTATTCCTCATGAAACTGTGCTAACATTAAGTAAGTGTATGAACAGGGGTATAACAGCAGATATAAGAAAAGAGGGAGTAATCATGCGGGAGCAATTGACAAAAAGTGATGTAGAGAAGATACAGGAAGAGATCGAATATCGGAAGCTTGTGGTCAGAAAGAATGCGATCGAGGCGGTCAAAGAAGCCAGAGCGCACGGTGATCTGAGTGAGAATTTTGAATATCATGCGGCAAAAAAAGATAAGAATCAGAATGAGAGTCGTATCCGTTATCTGGAGCGTATGCTGAAGACTGCGGAAGTAATCGATGATTCATCTGCGGATAATGAAGTGGGTATCAACAATACGGTAACTCTTTACTGTGAGGATGATGATGAGACGGAAGTATATAAGCTGGTGACATCGGTTAGGGGAAGTTCACTGAATGGCCGCATCAGCATTGAATCACCGATGGGAAAGGCACTGCTTGGACACAAAGAAGGTGACAGGGTGTATATCGAAGTACAGCCGGGAGCCGGATATTATGTAGTGATCAAAAAGATAGATAAAACAGGAGAAAGCGAAGAAGATACGATTCGTAAATTCTAGGGTTTTAGTTCACATTGTTGGATATAGAGAATAAGAATAAGATAGAGGAGAAAATGAGATACTATGGATCAGAAATTATATGATCAGGTAGAACCAAAGGCAGAGTTCCTGATACAGGCATTACCGTATATCCGGGATTTCAGTGACAAAATTGTGGTAATCGAGTATGGATGCCGTAAGTATTTAAGTCCGATTGATGAGCAGATACTGATGAAAGATATTGCACTGCTCAAGACGGTTGGCATGCGGCCGGTTGTAGTACATGATACGCCGATGGGAGCGGATAAGTTCCGTGAGAATAAAAGGATTGCCAAGCTGATTGAGCTGTGCGGTGTGAAAGCCATCGGTATCTGCGGCATGGATCTTCATACGCTGCATATGGCATTAGATAATGATTTTATCCCGGTTATCGTACCGAATGACATTGATAATGAATATGAATTGATTGATCCGAAAGATGCATCATTAGAAGTTGCAGTCGGCTTAAAGGCGGACAAGTTAGTCTATCTGTCATCCCACAGAGGTATCTGGAAGGATGTGGAACGCACTAAGGTGTATCCGAGACTTACCGTAGATGAAGTCCATCAGCTGCTGGATGAGGGAAAAGTGACAGAAGGTGTGATAAGCAGAGTAGAACGCGGATTCCGTGCAGTCGAACAGGGGGTAAACCGTGTACATCTGGTAGATGGACGTATACCACACGCACTGATTCTGGAATTTTTCAGCAAAGCAGGTGTCGGAACTATCATTATCAAAGAAAAAGATATCCTGTATCCGCATGAGTTAGAATTGGATGAATAAGGAGAGATCTCTTGAATTATTGAACATATACAAGTATAATAGCACTGTATTAGGCGATGCCTTGATCCACGTCTGTTAGGGAAAATTCTCTGACAGGCGTGTTTTTTACTTTACAGGAAATTGCTTTCCTGTAAAGTAAAAAACGCTCCGCGAGGA
>ERZ894183.1954-NODE-1954-length-10037-cov-4.814165_pt1 | contig 10037 bp, 11 predicted proteins | sample MGYA00380279_ERZ894183 | MGnify/ENA primary metagenome ERZ894183 (study PRJEB32331, sample SAMN06328422) | human gut metagenome | biome: human gut microbiome; feature: stool | host: Homo sapiens | collected 2013-06-26 ... | reverse complement strand
CTTTATATCCTTTTGCCGCTGCCACTGCTGCAAGTCCGATTCCGGTATTCCCGCTGGTCGGTTCAATAACCGTTGCGCCCGGCTTTAAGATACCACGTTTCTCTGCATCTTCAATCATAGCAAGTGCAATTCTGTCTTTGACGGATCCTGCCGGGTTTAAATACTCCAGCTTTGCCAAGATGGTTGCTTTACCCACTCCTGCTTTTTTACTGTATCTGACTGCTTCCAGAAGCGGTGTTCCTCCGATTAATTCTAATGAACTTTTCTTGATATCTGACATGATTCTGTCCTCCACTCTTTTCATTGCCTATTGTTTATATAGGTTATATATGTTTATGTTAGTATAGTGCCACAGATTCCATTTGTCAATCCATTTTTAAAGCTTCCCGTATTCACCAAATCCTATAACTGGATATAAGAAAATCTTATACATTGAAAGCCTATCTTTTCTGTAGTATAATAGGCAATGAGGAGGTGTTCCTATGAAAATATCAACCAGAGGACGCTATTCCCTGCGCATGATGATAGATTTGGCACAGCATTATAATCAGGGATTTATTGCATTAAAAGACATTTCAAAAAGACAGGATATTTCAAAGAAATATCTGGAACAGATCATTCCGTTCCTGAACAGAAGTAATTTACTTAACGCAAACAAGGGGCATATGGGCGGTTACAGGCTGGCAAAAGCGCCTTCCGAGATCACAGTCCGTGAGATCTTAGAAAGCGCCGAGGGAAGTCTTGCTCCTGTAAGCTGTATGGACAACAATCCAAACCTGTGTGAAAAGTGTGCGGACTGTGTTACTTTACCAATTTACGAAGGCCTGTACGATGTTGTCACAAAATATTTTGACAGTATTACCTTGGAAGACATTATCAGCCGTCAGGTTTCTGAATTCACTTATAACATTTAAGAATATCCATATACTCCTTATCATGCAGGCTAAGGAGTATATTTTTCTTTTTTATCATACTCATCCAGAAAATGATGCCGGATACCGTCCTGTTTATAAGCTATCATCGTATCCAGCATAACGTTTTCTACACTCTTAAATATGTTTCCCTCGATAAATGGATTTGTTTTCTTTAACTCTGCAATCAGCTTTTTCGTTTCCAGCCTCTTTGAATTACTCTGTCCGTCCTCCTGACAGGAAGAACAGGTATCTGTAAATTTGCAGGCACATTGCAGAAAATACAAATCATTGGCATCTCTCCATGCTTTGATATCATCTTCCCTTATCAAATACATCGGCCTGATTAATTCCATTCCTTCAAAGTTTGTGCTATGCAGCTTTGGCATCATGGATTGCATCTGGCCTCCATAAAGCATTCCCATAAGTATCGTTTCAATCACATCATCATAATGATGCCCTAAAGCGATCTTGTTGCAGCCAAGTTCTCTGGCTTTACTGTAAAGGTGTCCTCTTCTCATTCTGGCGCAAATGTAACATGGTGACTTTTCGATACCCAAAACAGAATCGAAAATATCTGATTCAAATATCGTAATCGGTATTCCAAGCAATTTTGCATTATGCTCAATTACCCTTCTGTTTTCCGGACTATACCCGGGATCCATAACCAGGAATACCAAATTGAAATTCTTTTGTTTATGCTTCTGCAGTTCCTGAAAAAGCTTTGCCATAAGCATGGAATCTTTTCCACCGGAAATACATACGGCAATCTTGTCTCCATCCTGAAGCATATCATAGGTTTTCACAGCTTTTGCAAATGGAGAGAACAGTTTTTTATGCCACCTTTTTTGAATACCTCTTTCAATTTCTTCTTTCTTGACAGAATTCGTATCGATTTCCTGCTGCATCCGCTCTCTCAGCCAGGCATTGTATCCACCTGCCAGACTATATGCAGGAATATTCTCTTCTCTCAGTTCTTCCGCTGCATAAATGCTGTTTTCTCCTCTTGTACAATAGATGATCACTCCGGGATGCTGACGGAATTGTCCTGCATTTTGAAGCAGATTCTCCATACGCAGAGGAACCGCACCGGGAATCATTCCGTATTGAATGCTCACTTCATCCCGCATATCAATCAATACATATCCATTTCTTATTTTCTCTTCCATTTCACTTAGCTGAATCTCTATTTGCATTTTTTACTCCACATTTAATAATTTTTTAAGGCCAGCCTGACAACCTCTTTGCTCATAAAATCAATGGCTTCTTTTATCTGCTCCTCGGACAGCGATGAGTAATTGATAACAAACTCATGTTCACTTCTGTTTTCGGTTCTCTGATAATACTCGGATAAAGCACATAGTTTAATCTTTTTTCGTTCCATGATTCCAACAAACTCTTCATCACTGCACGGAACATCCAGATGGATAATAAAATGAAGCCCGGCATCTGCTTCCATTATTTTCACATAGGATGCCATCTTACTATTCTCGATTGTATTTACAAGAAAGTCTCTTTGCTGTCTGTAGTAATTTCGCATACGGTTAATATGCTTTTCAAAGAAGCCTTCACTTATGAATCTGGACACAGTCATTTGAATGATTGTTGTAACAGGGCACGAATAAAAGGAAAGCCTCTTGTAATACAGCTTCATCAGATGCTTCGGCAATATCATATAACTGACTCGTATTGTATTAGATATTGACTTTGAAAACGTATTTAGATAGATGACCTTCTCATTTACATCAATACTCTTAAGAGCCGGTATAGGTTTACCCGTCATTCTGAACTCACTGTCATAATCATCCTCTACGATATATCTGTCAGCAGCTTTTGATGCCCATCCCAAAAGCTCATACCTTCTGCTGATTGGTGTAATCTTTCCTGTTGGAAACTGGTGAGAGGGGGATGTGTGTGCTACCTGCACATTTTCCTTTTCCAATTCCTCCACACTGATTCCTTCCTGATCCAGAGGAATATGCTTTACCGTGGCACCGCTTACCCTATATGCCTGTGACAGTTTTGAAAACCCGGGGTCTTCTACCCCATATATCTTGTCCTGACCAAGAAGCTGTATAATCTGACCATACAAATATTCTGTTCCTGCACCAATAATAATCTGTTCAGGATCTATCGTCATATCACGAAACTCATACAGATGATTTGCAATTGCTTTTCTAAGTGCTAATACGCCGCCACTGGGCGGCATTTCAAGCAGCGCCTCCTGATAATCCGTCAGGCATTCCCTTAACAATTTAGCCCAAACCGTAAACGGAAACTGCTTCACATTGGATCTGTTGCTGGAAAAGTCAGCTAAGTATCTTTGCTCATCTGAGGTCATAACCACGTTTTCTTCCGTAAGAACGATAGGTGTTTTAGCCGTAACACTATTTATATCTGCGACAAAATACCCTTTTTTTGCAATGGAATATACATATCCCTCACAAATTAGCTGCTCATATGCGTTTTCTACTGTTATTACGCTTATACCCAGATTTCCTGCAAAATTTCTCTTTGACGGAAGCTTCTCCCCTGGCTTGATTTTACGGTCTATTATGTCTTTCTTGATAGATTTATATAAATGCTCATAGAGTGAATCTGACCCTATATTTGCAAATGAATATGTTAACAATTCTCCTCACTTCCTTTCATTCTGATATTTCTGAATATATGCAAACTGGATATTTTAATATAGTCAGATTGATTATATACTCTTTTCCATAGCTTGTCTACAAAATATAAGGAAATATGGGAGGATATAATGATGCATAATGAACGTTATCAATTAAACAAAAACCTGGCTCAGATGCTAAAGGGGGGTGTCATCATGGATGTAACCACACCTGAACAGGCAAAAATCGCTGAAGCTGCAGGCGCATGCGCTGTAATGGCGTTAGAAAGAATTCCTGCTGATATCAGAGCGGCCGGTGGTGTATCCAGAATGAGCGATCCAAGAATGATTAAGGGAATTCAGGCAGCCGTTTCCATCCCTGTTATGGCAAAGTGCCGCATCGGTCACTTCGCTGAAGCACAAATTCTGGAAGCCATTGAAATCGACTATATTGATGAAAGTGAAGTGCTCTCTCCTGCAGATGACGCATATCACATAGACAAAACAAAATTCAATGTTCCATTCGTATGTGGTGCCAGGAATCTTGGCGAAGCATTAAGGCGTATCAGTGAAGGGGCTTCCATGATTCGTACAAAAGGCGAACCCGGAACCGGAGATATTGTGCAAGCGGTAAGACACATGCGAATGATGAACAGCGAAATTGCCAGAATCAAAGGCCTGCGCGAGGACGAACTTTTTAACACTGCCAAGGAACTTCAGGTATCCATTGACCTCGTTCGATATGTCCACGAAAATGGCAGGCTTCCGGTTGTAAACTTTGCTGCCGGCGGTGTTGCAACTCCTGCCGATGCAGCACTCATGATGCAGCTGGGGGCAGAGGGTGTCTTTGTTGGTTCCGGAATTTTCAAATCCGGAAATCCCGAAAAACGTGCAAATGCCATTGTAAAGGCGGTAACAAATTATCAGGATGCAGCTATGCTCGCTTCATTATCCGAGGATCTTGGTGAAGCTATGGTTGGCATCAACGAACAGGAGATCGAACTTCTCATGGCAGAAAGAGGAATATGATGAAAATTGGAATTGCTGCTGTTCAGGGAGCCTTTCTTGAACATGAAAACATGCTCGAAAAGCTTGGTATTGAATATATTGAGCTTCGTCAAAAAGCAGATTTATCAAAAGGATATGATGGTTTAATTCTCCCCGGCGGTGAAAGCACCGTCCAGGGGAAGCTCCTAAAAGAGCTGGATATGTTTGATACTATCAAAGCGCAGATCGAGTCCGATCTGCCTGTACTTGCCACCTGTGCAGGTATGATTCTTCTGGCAGAGAATCTGTCTAATGATGACAAGCGCTATTTCCAGTCTATCCCCATGACAGTAAAAAGAAATGCCTACGGAAGACAGCTTGGAAGTTTCCATACCACTGCTCCGTTTCAGGGTATAGGCGAAATTCCGATGACCTTTATCAGAGCACCCTACATAGAATCTGCTGATCCGGAGGTTCAGGTTCTTGCTGCAGTGAATGGTAAAAAAGTTGCCGTAAGATACAAAAAACAGATTGCACTGGCATTTCATCCGGAGCTGGATACGGACATGCGAATCTATGAAGGTTTTCTGAAATTAGTACGGAATGGAAGTTATAAATTCACTGCCTCCACCTGACTGACTTTTCAAGTTCACCATGCCATGATCCCTTACCCGGATGATGGCATGTTCTTCCTCCATATCGTTCCTCCTATATCATTTCCACGTAACGGTTCTTTCTGACAGCTTCTTCCATTCTGTCGAGAGCCTCTGTCAGCTGTTTTCTTGGGCAGCCAAAATTCAATCGCACAAATCCTTCCTTACCATAATCCCGGCCATCATTCAGACGCACGCCAGCCTTATCCCTGAAAAAGGTGTAAGGATCGTGAATTCCAGACTCACGTGCATCAATCCAGCAGAGATACGTAGCTTCATTATGTACGGCATGAAGTCCCGGGATCTTACGAATACGTTCCTCCAGATAATTTCTGTTCTGACGCAGATAAGCAATCAGCTGGGCTTTCCACTCCTTGCAGGATCCATCATAGGCGGCTGATATTGCTGCAATAGCAAGTTCATTTGGATGTGAAAAGAGTCCACAAGCCTCTTCCTGAAAGCTTTTACGAAGCTCTTTATTCGGAATAATCGCAAATGCCAAAGGCAGTCCCGGAATGTTTCCGATTTTACCAGCACTGGAAAGTGTGATACTGGTTTGCTCTGCGTGCTCATTCAATGCAAAATAGGGAATGTGGTGTCCCTCTAAAATCAGTTCACAATGAATTTCATCCGATACAACCAGAAGGGAATGTCTGTCAGCAAAATCATCAATTTCTTCCAGTTCTGATCTTGTCATGACTCTTCCAACAGGATTATGAGGATTACAGTTAACAAACACCTTCACATCCGGGGTAATTGCCTGCTCCATGGCTGCAAAATCAAGTGTATAATGTAAGCTGTCCTCCCTCATGGGAACCTCGACAACATTCACTCCTGCTTCCTTCGGCAGTCTGCGAATATGTGTGTACATTGGTGTATTGTAGATCATATCTCCGCCACCTGCGCGGCATGCAAGATTTGCCCCCGGCATAACACTTGGAACCCAGACAATCCAATCCCGAGATACCGCTGCACCATACACCTCCTGATAATGCTGTATTACCGCTTCTGCAGCCTCTTCAGGATATCCTCCATACCCAAATACAGGATGACCGAGACGCTTTTGAATCGCATCCATGATTGGCGGAGCTAACGGAAAATCCATATCAGCGACCCACATAGGGATAAAATTACCGCCTTGATGATCCCATTTTGAACAATTCGTTCCTTTTCGAGTAATCTCCTTATCAAAATCAAACATTGTGAATCTCCTCTATATCGTATAGCTGTAGTCTTCTGGCAGCAATCGGCGCAGGAATGCAATGGTACGAGGATTCTGCGGCCTGTTCAGGATTTTTTCAGGCGGACCTTCCTCAACCACTACGCCCCCATCCATAAACACGATACGGGACGCTATTTCTTTTGCAAAGCTGATTTCATGTGTGACGATCAGCATCGTGCGTCCCTGCCCTGCAATCGCTTTCATTACATCAAGTACCTCGCCTACCAGCTCTGGATCCAATGCGCTTGTCGGTTCATCAAACAGCAGCAGTTCCGGATCGATGGCCAGCGCACGTGCGATGCCTATACGCTGCTGCTGTCCGCCGGACAGCTGTCGGGGATATTGATCTGCCTTATCCTCAAGACCTACCTGTCTCAGGTATTCTGCTGCAATTGCTTCCGATTCTTTCTTCGGTAATTTTTTTACCATCAGCAAAGCCTCACTGATGTTTTGAAGTGCCGTTTTATTATGAAACAGATTATAGTGCTGAAATACCATAGCCGTCTTTCGGCGCAATGCCAGTATTTCGTGTCTTTTGGGCTTTTTCAAATCTACACTTAGATCACCAATTGTTACCGTTCCGTCATCTGCCCTGTTGAGGTAGTTGATGCTTCGCAGCAACGTGGTTTTTCCGGATCCGCTTGGTCCCAGAATCACTACCACCTCACCTTTTTCAATGGTTAGGTCAACTGATTTGAGTACCTCCAGATCATGGAAAGATTTTTTTATACCGCTTAGTTGTATCATGAGGCCATTTCTCCTTTATAAGACCAGCGAATTTTATTTGTTAAGAACGAAAATACAGTTTCCAGTAAGAATGTAAGCCCCCAGTAAATCAGTGTTTCGGCTACATATGCCTCAAGAATATTGGAACTGATTGTAGAAGCAATTTTACCGGCTGCAACAATATCCACCACACCGATATAACCGATTAATGAAGTGGCACGGATCATGGTGATAAACTGGTTGCCAATCAGAGGCATAGCCACGGGAATTGCCTGAGGCAGGATAATGCGGTAAAAGGAAGTAAAACTGTCCATACCGCAGGCCAATGCGGCATCCTGCTGTCCATCACCTACTGAATTGAGTGCCGTAGATACGGTTCCGCTTAAATATGCACTTGCAGTAAGGCTGAGTGCTATAATGGCAATCAGAATGGGGGATATCACACTGGCATTAACCCCCCAGTTATAATACTTTGCCAGATTGTTAAAGTTTGTTTTAATTAACAGGTAAATAATCATCAGCAGCAAAATCTGGGGGATACCGCGTACCAGATGAACATAAATGTCTGCCAGAATATTCATAACACAGTATTTGCTTCGCTTTGCTACTGCTAACAGAATACCAAAAAACAATCCTATACAAACAGAAACAGCAGCAACAAATATACACAAAGGAACATATTGAAGGCAGATCCGAAAAACCTTCCATTCAAAAGCCCAGTCAAATCTAAAATTCATCGTTATTTCCCACTCCTTTTACTTGTAGCTGTGTTTTTTCAACAGATAGAATATAAGCTCAATGATGAATGAAATTGCAAGATATATGACTGCAACATCTACATAAGCTTCCAGATTATGAAAAGTCTCTACAGAAACAATGCTGACTGCCCCCATAATATCTATGACACCAATGATATAGGCTAACGAGGTGTTCTTTACGATATTAATCAGAATATTTCCCAATTCCGGAATCGCAATCACCATGGCCTGAGGGACAACAATACGTCGGAACGTTTGGAATCCCGTCATGCCCATAGCTAAGCCAGCTTCCGCCTGCTCATGATCTACGCCGGATAACGAGGCACGGATCAGTTCAGAGAAGAAAGCACCATTAATAAAGGAGTAGGCAGTCACTACATACCAGATGCTGTCAATCCGGTTCATGTCAACCCGAAATAACGCTAAAGCCATATCTCCGAAAATCATTGGCAGTGCAAAGTAAAAGGAAAGCAGAAGCACATTCGGCGGAGCTGAACGCAGTGCAGAAACAACAACCGCAAAGAACTGGCTTAATACAGGAACTCTATAGATACGAACAATCCCCATAATTGCTCCGAACACGAAGCCGAAGACGATGGAAAAACCTATGATTTTCAGTGTTACGGGAAAATAAGATAACAATCGCGGGAAGTATTCGATACAGAGTGAAAAATCAAAGAAATTCATAACTGTTTATACTCCAATCACTCTTTATATGGATCAATACTGAAATCTTCACCGTACCACTTGATCGAAAGCTCTGTCAAGAACCCCTCAGCACGAAGCTTGGCTAAAGCCTCATCTATCCTGTCACGAAGTTTTTCTTCCTTTTTGTTCAAAAGAATATAGGTATCAGAAGCCATGATCGTATCACCAACTGTTTTGAACTGAGCATCATAGCTTGCATTTACCTTATCCTTATTTCTTTCCACATAAGTCATTGCGTCCACTTCTCCATCCTGGAACATCTGAATCATGGCAGCTGTGCCCGCACCGTTTAGATAAACAAGCTCAATATCAGCTCCGCTCTCAGCAATATAATTCTGCCAGAAATAGTCATCACTGCCGCCAGCAGCCTTTACAAGTACTTTTTTTCCTTCGAGATCTTCCAGGGAATTGATATCATCTCTGTCTCCCCATACGGTAATGTTCTGGGGGTATGTAAGGTAATACTCATTTGTGAAGAGATATTTTTCTCTGCGAGACTGGTTGTCTTCCCAACGCTGAAGGGAAGCATCGATCTTCCCGTTTTCCAGAGCAAGAAGCGCATCCGTACTGGAAATTGAAGTATACGTGAATGTATATTCAGGAAGTAATTCGTCAATTGCCTTCAGCATTTCTGGTTCAAAACCAGTATACGCTCCGTTTTCATCGATAAAGCTGTCCGGATTAGAATCATTGTTTGTGGATATCAGAATTTCTCTTGGATTTTCAGCTGTCGGCTCGTTCTGATCTGCAAGCAATGTGCTGCTCTTAGCGCAGCCGCTTAAGGAAACCAAGAGTAAACCAGCTGATAAAAAGAATGCGAACGGTTTTGTGTTATTGAATTGATTTCTCATTATTGTTTCCTCCTCGTATCCATATATCCTTTATTACTTTTTTGATTGAGCTTCCCCGTCTACCGGAGCAAGCAGCAGTTTCTTATAATATGCTCTGGCCTGATATAAAGCAGACACAGGATTGTGAGCAAGTACGCGATCCTTGGTAACAAGCGTGGTGGTTAAGCCATTCGCATATTTATAGAAAAGGCTGTCATGACCTACACAAAGGCCAACCACAACATTCAGATCAACGTTTTGTTTGTTAAGAAGCTTGGCCTGCATGATCGGATTGCACATCACCGGTCCGGTCTGACAGGTGTATTCCTCCGGAATGCCAATACTGGTCTTATTCTGCGATGCAACCTTACAGCTTATCCCATACACTTCAAATCCATTAAGACGTAAAATCTGAGCAAAAATTCGGCTTTCCTCCAAAAGGCCAACGCAGGTAGCAATCCCTATTTTCTTTGCACCGATCCGATGTGCAAACTCGATGATTTCTTCAACACGGGTATACTTTCCATAGAATCCACCTTCAACCTCCGCTGCTGCTACTGCAACTCTGTTGTTCTTTTTATTATTCACATAAAGATCCGTGACTTTCTCAATTTCCTCATCTGTTAATGCC
>ERZ894183.1945-NODE-1945-length-10087-cov-5.291069_pt1 | contig 10087 bp, 10 predicted proteins | sample MGYA00380279_ERZ894183 | MGnify/ENA primary metagenome ERZ894183 (study PRJEB32331, sample SAMN06328422) | human gut metagenome | biome: human gut microbiome; feature: stool | host: Homo sapiens | collected 2013-06-26 ... | reverse complement strand
GGGCGTGAGGTTGTGATCCTGGGCTCCGGTGACATCGGGCTGATTATGGCCCGGCGTATGACCTTAGAGGGAGCTCATGTGCAGGTAGTAGCGGAGCTGATGCCTTATTCCGGCGGTCTAAAGAGAAATATCGTCCAGTGCCTCAACGATTATGATATTCCCCTCAAGCTGAGCCATACAGTGGTTGAGATTCGGGGAAAGGAGCGGCTGGAGGGCATTACCCTGGCGGCAGTAGATGAAAAGGGAAGACCCATTCCGGGAACAGAGGAGGACTACGCCTGCGATACCCTGCTGTTATCGGTGGGGCTGATTCCTGAAAATGAGCTTTCCGGGTCCATGGGAGTGGAGATGAATCGGATCACCTCCGGCCCGGTGGTCAATGAAAGCCTTGAGACCAGTATTGAAGGGGTATTTGCCTGCGGAAATGTGCTTCATGTCCATGACCTGGTGGATTTCGTATCAGAAGAAGCGGCAGCGGCAGGAAGAAATGCAGCCCGGTATGTAAAGGGGGAAAGGCAGGAAACCTCCGGTAGGGAGATCCGTTTAAATGCCGTAGACGGCGTCCGCTATACTGTTCCCTGCACTGTAAATCCGGAGCGGATGGAGGATACCCAGGTGGTCCGCTTCCGGGTGGGGAATGTGTATAAGAACTGCTATATCGGAGTCTATTTTGATGATGAACGGGTTCTTCACAGAAAGCGTCCGGTGATGGCTCCCGGCGAGATGGAGGAGATTAAGCTGGAAAAGGAAAAGCTTCTATTGTATCCGGAGCTTAAGAATATTACAATAAGGATAGAGGAGGAATAGTCCATGGAAGTAAGAGAGCTTATCTGTATCGGCTGCCCGATGGGCTGCCCTCTGACTGTTGAGCTGGAAAATGGAGAGATCTTAAGCGTAAAAGGACACACCTGCAAGCGGGGCGATGTATATGCCAGGAAAGAGGTTATAAGCCCTACCCGTATTGTGACCTCTACCGTAGAGGTAGAAGGGGGACAGGCGGCAAGAGTGTCAGTAAAGACAAGGGAGGACATTCCCAAGGATAAGATTTTCCAGTGCGTAAAGGCACTGAAGGGGGTAAAGGTAAAGGCTCCGGTTCACATCGGCGACGTGATCGTGGCGGATGTGGCAGGAACGGGAGTGGATATAGTGGCAACCAGAAATGTATAACCATAGGGCAATCAAGTCGGCTGCTGCCATCAGGCAGAGGCCGGCTTCCTGTGGTTTACGGATCAATGTATACTGAGAATAAGATAAGGAGGCTTTAAATGGAGAAGAAGGATCTGGGGATCACCAACATGAACGGCGTTACAGAGGATGAGGAGAAAACCTGTGGTTTAAACGACATGAACTGTCTGGGTGAGGATGAGGATAAGACCTGCGGCTTAAGCGATATGAACTGCGTAAGTGAGGAAGAGGACAAGACCTGCGGTCTGAATGATATGAACTGTCTGGGTGAATAAAAGGAGGGCTTACATGAAGAAATTTATTAATGACGTGGCGCTGGTGGAGGATCAGATGATCCAGGGTATGGTAAAGGCGTATCCTCAGTATCTGAGAAAGCTGGACTGTGGAAATGTAGTGGTGCGGGCTCATAAAAAGGAAGGCAAAGTTGCCCTTATAAGCGGCGGCGGCAGCGGCCATGAGCCGGCTCACGGCGGCTTTGTGGGAACGGGTATGCTGGACGGAGCCGTTGCGGGAGCAGTATTTACCTCCCCGACGCCGGATCAGATCTATGAGGGGATCAAGGCCATTGCCACCGACGCGGGAGTGCTGATGGTGGTGAAAAATTATACCGGCGACGTGATGAATTTTGAAATGGCAGCGGAGATGGCACAGATGGAGGGCATCAGCGTTCAATATGTGGTGACCAATGATGATGTGGCGGTAAAAGACAGCCTTTATACCATAGGACGCAGAGGGGTGGCCGGAACCATTTTCGTACATAAGATCGCGGGGGCCTTGGCAGAGGCCGGCGGCACTCTCGATGAGGTCCGGGCAGTGGCTCAGAAGGTGATCGACAATGTAAGAACCATGGGAGCTGCTATCCGTCCCTGTACGGTTCCGGCAGCCGGAAAGCCGGGCTTTGAGCTTTCTGAGGATGAGATGGAGGTAGGTATCGGTATCCACGGGGAGCCGGGAACTCACAGGGAGCCCTTAAAGCCGGCAGATGAGATTGTGGACCTGCTTCTGGGCCAGATTCTGGCTGATATTGATTATGAAGGCTCCGAGGTAGCTGTGATGATCAATGGAGCCGGGGCAACTCCTCTGATGGAGCTGTTTATCATCAACAACCATGTGGCCGATGTGCTGGCCCAAAAGGGGATCTCGGTGTATAAGACAATGGTAGGCGAATATATGACCTCCATAGAGATGGAAGGATTTTCTATTTCCCTGCTGCGGCTGGATGAGGAGCTGAAGGGGTTTTTAGACGCGCCGGCGGATACACCAGCATGGAGATAGGAGGAAGGACATCATGGCAGACAGTAAAATGATACTGGCCATTATAAGGGCCATCGGCGCAAAGCTGGAGGAGGAAAAGGACTATCTTACCCAGCTTGATCAGCCCATCGGTGACAGCGACCACGGGATCAACCTGGCCCGGGGCTTTGAAGCGGTGGCAGAAAAGCTGGATTCACTGGAGGACAAGGACCTGGGAACTATTTTTAAAACGGTGGGCATGACCTTGGTTTCTACCGTAGGCGGAGCTTCCGGGCCTCTCTATGGTACAGCCTATCTGAAAGCAGGAATGACCCTGGCAGGAAAAACAGAAATGGATATGCAGGACTTTCTGGCTATGCTTAAGGCGGCAGTGGAGGGTGTGATGCAGAGGGGGCACGCAGCGGCAGAGGAGGCCACCATGCTGGACGCCATGCTTCCATCCCTGGAGGCCATGGAAAAGGCCGCAGGGGAAGGGCTGGATCCTAAGGAAGTGCTGGAGGCAGGAGTAAAGGCCGCCTGGGCCGGCGCGGAGCATACAAAGGAGCTGATCGCCACCAAGGGCCGGGCAAGCTATGTAGGCGAGCGGGGGCTGGGACATATGGATCCGGGAGCTGCTTCGTATTCTTATATGCTGGAAACAGCAGCAAAGGAGCTGGTATGGTAGGACTTGTAATCGTATCCCACAGTCAGAAGCTGGCAGAAAGCGTGGTGGAATTAGCTGCCTTGATGGCCCCGGACGCCCCTATGGCGGCAGCCGGAGGCATGGAGGACGGTGGCTTCGGCACCAGCTTTGAAAAAATCCAGGGCGCCATAGAGCAGGTATACTCTGAGGATGGAGTGCTGGTTCTTATGGATATGGGAAGCGCTGTTATGACTACGGAAATGGTCATCGAGGGTTTTGAAGGAAAAGTAGAGATGGCAGACTGCCCGCTGGTAGAAGGCGCAGTAGTGGCCGCCATCGACGCAGCAGGCGGTATGAGCTTTGAGGAGATAAAAGAGGCCCTGGGGAAGGTTGGGACGGCGAAGAAATTTTAGCTGCCTTCCGGCGGGAGCGGGGATGAAAATGGGGACTGCAGTTTTTGGCAGTCCCCTGTTTTTAATTATTATTTTGCAGCCAGCTTTAAACATTCCTCAAAAGCGTTGATAAATGGATAAACATTGATGCTTACGCTGGAGATCGTGTCCATAGCGTACCCCTGCTCATTGGCAAGGCTGTTGATGTTCTGATGCTCGATCACATACTGGGACAGGGCATCGGACTGGGCTTTCCAGGTAGGGCCGTCTTCCGTCATCACGTACTGACCCTCCATGCTCAGCTTCTGCTTGCCGTTGCCGTCCGCGTCCAGCGAATCCCAGGAACAGGCAACAATAATGCCGTCTGTTACAGTGATGCTGACAACGTCCCTGTAGCCGCTGTCGTCCGGCTCCGAAGCCTCATAGGTATAGGTGCCGTCTGCCAGAGGAAATTCAGGCTGGTTCAGCGTAACCGGACCCTTAAGCGCCTGGTAGATGGGATTTGAAACTGCAATAACAGCCAGGGACAGGACTGCCATGATAATGATACCGGTAAGGCCGCGCCGGTGGCCGGATGTGGATGGTCTGCTCATAATGCTCCTCCTCGTATGATAAAATGTGATGGGGCCGCCTGAATGGCGGCTTATACATTGTTTATTTTATCACAATCTGGGAGGTTATACAATGTGTTATGAGGTGAATGTTTGATGTAAACTGCCTATCAGTGAAAATATATGGAAATACAGCATCTAACAGCCTTATGGCTGATACATGAAAATCATCTTTTGTCACCCTTTTATACCTCCTGCCGTAATTCCTTCTACGTAATACTTCTGCAAAAATAAAAACAATACAATCATTGGAATAGAGGCAATAGAAAGGGCTGCCATAATAGGGCCGTACCTTACAGGAGGCTCGGTAAAGAAGGTCTGCAGTCCGATTTGAACGGTTCTTTTAGCTGAGTCTGTGATAACCAGGAGAGGCCACATGAAATCGGACCAGTAGGCCACAAAATCCAGAATAAACACAGTGGCAAAGACTGGCTTTGAAATAGGGACTACCACATTCACAAAGGTTCTGAAAGGAGATGCCCCATCAATTTGGGCAGCTTCGATCAGTTCATCAGGTACATCCAGAAAAAATTGGCGGAACAGGTATATATCAAAGCATTTTGCGATAAAAGGCACGATCAGGGCAAGGTAACTGTCCATCCAGTGCAGTTTGTTTACAATGAAAAACAAAGAGAGCATAATACTTTCAACAGGCAGTACCAGCAGAGCCAGGATCAATGTGAGAAGGAACCCTTTTCCTCTAAAACGAAACTTTGCCAGAGCATATCCGAACATAGAGTTGACGATCAGGCTTAAGCATACCAGGATACATACATATCCGACACTGTTACCGATGTAGCGGAGCATGTCGCTTCTGAAAAAAACAGTTTTAAAATTTTCAAGAGTGGGCTGGGAGGGGATAAAAGCAGCCAGTCCCTTGGACATATCTGAGAAGATCCGGTTTTCAGGTTTAAACGCGGATACTATCATCCAGATCAAAGGAGACAGATACAGCAATGACAGTATCATATTTACAATGTAGATGGTTATAATTTTTCTGCGTTTCATACATACACTCCTATTTAGCCTTTGTTACTTTTTTTATACCCATAGATAGGCCTACAACAATAATGAAAAATATAACAGATACAGCGGAGGCATATCCCATATTCCGGAACTGAAAGCCCTGTTGATAAATAAAATAAGTTAATGTCATAGTGGATTCCTTGGGGCCGCCGTTGGTCATAACATAGGGCTGGGTAAACAACTTCATGGCAGAAATAGTTGTGTTGATCAATACAAAAATCAGCACATTTTTTACACCGGGAACGGTAATATAAAAGAACTTTTTAATTCCGTTTGCACCGTCAATGGAAGCAGCCTCATACAGGTCCTCTGGAATTGACTGAAGCCCTGCAAGAAGGATCATCATCTGGTATCCGGCACCGTGCCAGCCTGACATAAAGATAATGGAATTCATAGCTGTATCTGCGCTTCTTAAAAAATCGCAGGCGGGAAGTCCAAACCTGGTCAGGATGGCATTTAAAAGGCCCTGGGTAGGATTTGGGTTGTAGATAAAGGTCCAGAGGATCGCTACTACACTGATGGAGGTCATCAGGGGAGAAAAGTAAGCGGAACGGAAAATACCGATTCCCCGGATATTTGCTTTTACCAGGAGGGCCAGGGCAAATGCTAGAGTCACCTGATAGGGAACAACAATCACTGTAAAATACAGGGTGTTTTTAAGGGCTTTTAAAAAGCTTGGATCGGAAAAGAGCCGAATATAATTATCAAAGGCAACAAATCTGGCATCTTCCGGCCGTAAAAGATTAAAATTTGTAAAGCTGAAACCGGCTGACAACAGGGCGGATAATATTAAAAAGGAAAATAATAAAAATGCCCCTGGAAGTACGAAAAAGTAGCCGTAGCTTATGTTTCGTTTTCTGCTCATATTTCTTCTTCTCCTGTTTTCCAGATACTTTTTACAGGACGTAAGGAAAGTTCTGTAAAATGTGTCAGATTAGAGCAGCATCCCTGAATCTGATAGTTCCGGTGGGGGATAAAATATCTTCTGGTGCAGGTATAGCTGCCCTGATTCACAAATATTTCCACTAAAGAGCGGTCAGTAAAAACTTCAATTTCAGTTATTCCTTCCTGGATATGAAGCAGGCAGGGATCTTGGGAGTTTTGACAGTACAGAGTCAGGTTGTAGCCGTCGGCAGTAAGCAAAAGCCCTGTGTCTTCATTGCAGGCAAGTATTATACTCAGATATAAAGGCTTATCAGACTGGATATGCAGAGCATACTCTTTGGGAGAAAAGGATTGAAAATGGTTTCCATCTATGATCCAAGGGCATTCTTCCTCTAAAAGGGAATAATACTCTTTTACAGGAAGCATACACAGGCGTCCGTTTTTCAGATGAAGCTCTCTTGGAATCGACAGGGTTCCATTGGCTCCGCCGTCCTCTTGGACTGCTTCCAGGCCGCAGTTCCAGCCGATGCTGATTCTTCTTTTGTCTGATTCAAAGGATTGAACCGCATAAAAATCTTTCCCGTAATCGTAAATACCCTGGGATTCTATAAAAAATCGGTTTTCTTTAAGCTCACCAATATAATATTTAGTATCTCTGCGAGGATCAGAGCTGGAGGGCTCACGATAGATAAAGCCGGTAGTCAGCACATATTTTCCGTCTAGGAAAAAGAGATCCGGACATTCGCTGATGCCGTATACTGGATCGGTTTCTCTAAGAAGAACACCCTCATAGGTCCAGTTTTTCAAATCCTCTGAGCGATAGCAGAGAATCGAGGGAATATGTCCGACTGTTCCCCCCAGAACCATGAGCCATGAGTCCTGGATCCATTCTACCTTAGGATCCCGGAAGTCATAATAGACTCCCTCAGGCGTTCCCCAGATGCAGATTTCTTCCTGGGTAAAATGAACGCCGTCGGAGGTTTTCTTTGTTACCTGCCATTGTCTCTGCCAGGTCCGGTCAGTCCTTCCGAAATGTCTGGTGTAGAAAAGATGCATTTCATTTCCTGTTGTTACGGCACTGCCTGAAAATGCTCCTCCTCTGAAATCTTTGTTATCCTGAAGCTCAATTTGAGGATATGCAGCCAGAGGAAGATGATTCCAGTGCAGCAGATCTCTGCTGACAGCATGGCCCCAGTGCATATTTCCCCATTCAAAGCCATTAGGATTATACTGATAAAACAGATGATAGCAGCCCTTGAACCAACAGAGTCCATTAGGATCATTCATCCAGTTTTTAAAAGGGGAAAAATGAAACTGATTCCGGAAATCCTGGTTATAGGCCTGATATAGGTTTTTGCAGTCAAAAGCGGATATTCCTTCTTTGCAGAAAGTTAAAAAGCGGACCCCTTGATGGAGAAGCTGCTCATTTTCACAAAGATATGCCAGGCTGATGTCCAGATTATGTATTTCAACCCGGTATTCCCTCTGCTCCTTCAGATCGAAGGAGCAGGGTTCAAAGCCGTTAAACTTAAAATAATATTCTCCAGCTGGTTTCTCGTTCTCCCACAGACGGATCCAGCCGCAGGGGGAGGAGATTCTCTGTGCGATCAGTTCCAGCCTTTTATATTCCCCTGACCGCAATGTATAGTTTTCCATGTTTTTCTCCAGATTAATTGCCTAATGAACTTTGAAATCTTACATATTCAGCATCTACATATTCAGCCAGAGCGTCCAAGCTTTCTTTGGGATCTGATCCGGTAAAAATATCCAGCATAGTCTCGGAAAATTTGGGAGACAGAACCGTATAGATTGGAGTCTTTGGTCTGGGAACAGCGGCTTCAAAAAGCTGTTCGGCTGCTATATTGTAAGGATAAGAGGACCATTTTTCATTATTTTCATAGGAAGACTGCCGTGCAGAAGGATAACCGGAATGATCGCTGTAAAACCGTGCGGATTCTTCATTAGTCAGGTAGTCCAGAGCGATAAAGGCAGCATCGGGATCTTTACAGTTTTTGGTAATTCCTGCAGCCCAGCTGCCGCAGGGAGCAGAGACTTCTCCAGTATCATACCGGGGAAGGTAGGTTGCACCCCAGTTCAGATCCGGATAATCGCTTTCAAAACCGGAAATTTCGGATACATTTGCGGAGATCCACATAGCTGCTTTTCCGTCTTGAAATTCGGTGGGAGTAGGATCAATGTTAGCCAGCTTTTCTGTAAAGAACTTCTGTAGCCAAGTGGCGGTTTCTATACTTTTATCGCTGTTGAGGTAACCTTCACAGGTTGAACCGTCTTCACTTACAAGAGGAGCGCCGGCAGAGATCCACATAGGGGTAAGGCCATAGGGAATGCCTTCGCCTTTATTCATAATGATCTTAATCCCTGCCATTTCCGGCGTAGCAACCTGCTTTGCCATGTCATATACTTCGGTCCAGGTATAAGCATCTTCCATGCTTTCTGGGATCCGAAAGCCATTTTTCTCAAAAATATCTTTATTGTAGAAGAAAAGGCAGGTAGCTTCATTTAAGCCAATGGCGTACATCTCATTTTCATATGTGTTTTGAAGAACCATGGAAGGCATCATATCGTTTTTGCTTTCTTCGGTAATGTATTTTGTAATGGGGATTACGATACCGTTTGCAGCATAGTTGGATACATTTACCCCGTCCATGGAAAGAATATCAGGAAGAATTCCTGCAGATGCGGCTGCATTTACCTTATCTTCGTAGGCATAAGAAGAGCCTCTGGGAATAAACTCCACATTCAAATGATATTTTCCCTCATATTCTTTGTTAAAGTCATCTACACGCTGCTGGATGTAAGGCACCATAAGCTGGTTGTCCTGATACCAGAAGGATAACTCCGTTACACCGTCTGCACTTTGAGAGCTATCTGTGCTCTCCTCTGTTTTTTGCTGTCCGCAGGCAGTTAAACTGAATGCTGCGGCGGCTGCCAGAGCAACGCCGGAAATAAAGTATCTTTTTTTCATAATTGAAACCCTCCTACATTTTGATGGTTTTATCTTAGCACTTTGGGGTTCTTGTAAACAATATGAGGTTTTTGTCATAATGGCTGTGATTTTGTCCTCTTACCTTCCCCCAGATATGTCTGGTGGAAATTTTATGCTATAATGTTGTTACTGTAAAAAATGGTTTGAATCGTATAAAATAGTGAGGGCCAGGTTTATGCTAAAGGAATATATTAAGAATCTATCTATACGGAAGCAGCTTTTACTGGGGATTTTATCGCTGTCACTGATTTCTCTGTTCATTACATCTGTGCTGTGTTTTTTTGCAGCTGCCAGGATCATTGGAGAGAAAGCAGAGCAATATACATACGAAAATGTCTGCCAGCTTTCTGATAATATTGATAACTATCTTTCTCAGATTGAACTTACATCCCTGGCTATCGCTTATAATCCCAATATTCAGGATTTTTTAAACAGCGTAAACAAGGGGGAAGATTACTCTAGATCCCAGCTTTATCAACTGGAAAAGAGTATGATTCTCACGTATAATTATTCGTCTATGAGAGATATAAGTCTGATTAGTCTGGATGGAAATATAGTTTCTGTGCCTCACAGTCAGGAGGGACAGTATAATTTTGTAAAAGAGCTGAACCTTAAGCCTCATCAGGCATTGTGGCACAATGATTCCTCCCAACAGTTGCTTCAGATGATCCGGCATGTAGAAGGCAGTCGAAATTACCAGGCAATCGGAACTTTGTGCATATCTGTTTACAACGGATTTATAAATGATTTGTCCAATAATATTGATTTTGGAAATAAGGGCTTTTTAACTGTATTAGATGAAGCAGGAGAGCCAATCATGGCAAGCGGGAATCCGGAGAATTACCTTAAGGACTGCAGGGATCAGTTCGGGGAAGGTTCCGGTGATTTTACCCATAAAATAAATGGAAAGTCCTACCACTATTTTTACCACACCTCATCTGAAACAGGCTGGAGAACGATTGGGGTAATTTCTTTGGAAGAACTGTTAGGGCAGATTATAGAGCTTGGGATTATGGTGATCTTGTGCTTGTGTTTGGTAACACTGGTTGCTGTATTTTTCTCAAGGCGTCTTGCTGCTTTGTTTTCATTAAAAATACAAAAGGTG
>ERZ894183.1939-NODE-1939-length-10118-cov-19.813972_pt1 | contig 10118 bp, 10 predicted proteins | sample MGYA00380279_ERZ894183 | MGnify/ENA primary metagenome ERZ894183 (study PRJEB32331, sample SAMN06328422) | human gut metagenome | biome: human gut microbiome; feature: stool | host: Homo sapiens | collected 2013-06-26 ... | reverse complement strand
AAAGAATAAGTCTGTAAGCTGTTTTCTTTTGCTTACAAACTTATTATACGAGGAGAAATGTTGTGCAATTTTACGGCCGTTTGTCAGTTCCTGATTGTCATCAATCAAGAAAAACCCAATATAGCTGTTGGCCTGTTGCTGGGATGCATTACTGCGCCCCCATATTCTCTCGCCATTCTGGGAAAATGCTTCCGAATGGTATCTCCAGTAATCCGTATCGGTAGGGGGGGTTAGGTGTACATCATAGCGGAACTGATCAGAACAACAGTCATCCTCCCATTCCAAGGAAAGATCTATGGTCAGTTTCTTCCTTTTCAGATCCTTAGAGTGTGTTAAGAAAAATCAAAACATCACAGTTAAGGAATTGGCAGAATTGCTGGAGGTCTGTACATTCACAATAGATAGGGCAATTAAAACGCTGAAACAGAAAGTTATCCTTACATGTCAGGGAAGCAATAAGAAAAAAGAATGAGCTTTTTTGCTTACAGGTTCTGACGGATGATCCAGGTGACAATACCTACGGCCACACCCTGCGCCATATTCAGACTGGTGACGGCAAAAGATACAATGCCCTTGAGGACATCTGTGACACGATCGGCATACTTGCTCTGGATACGGCTCTCATAGACACGGTACATGCCGGCAGCATCCGTATCCAGATAGAAAAGAAATGTATTATTTGGGGAAGCCCAGATAAAAACACTAGGAATTATGATTCAGGATGGAGTTTATGACTATATTGATTTCCGAAACCAGACACATTCCACTTTTCAAAAGTTATATCGGATCAATCAGAGAGATTACCCGGAAACTGCGGCGCCCCTTTTCTTTTTCGGCATCCGGAATATACATTCATCAATACTGAGGGGAAGGATCCGAAAAAACAAAGATGCTCAAAAAAAGAGAAACCATCATAGAAGATGTCTGATTTTACAAAAAGTTACATAATAAAAAGCCAAAATATTGACTAAAATACCAAAGAAATATAATATAAAGACATAGAAAAATAAACAATATCATTATAAAAAATCACATAAAATTATCATAATATACATTTTCTAAAATGTATTTGACAAAAAATGGGGGAAGTTGTGTAAAATGCCGCTGAAATATCAGGAAGTAAAAGAAGGGTTAAAAAAGTCTGTTATTGAGTCAAAAGCAGGCAGCAAAATTGCGTCGCGTAATTTTTTGAGCAAAAAGTACGAAGTTGCCCGTAATACGGTGGACAAGGCGATTGCAGAACTGGAGGAGGAAGGCTATCTGGTTTCGGTAAAGGGGAGCGGGACATATGTATCCGATAAAAAGCCGCAGAGAAGTCTGAACGTAGGCGTGATCATGCCGTCGCTTGTGGGGGACATTTATCCGAAATTCATTTCGGGAATTGAAAAAGTTGCATCAGCGCATAACATGAACATTATCGTGTCGAGCAGCGATAATTTTCCGGAGAAGCAGCATGAAAATGTCATGCGGATTATTGAGATGCAGGCAGATGGATGCATTATTATCCCGACGATCAATTCGGAAAAAACATTTGAAACATTTCAGCTTCTGGAAAGAAAAAAGATTCCCTTTGTAGTCTGCAACAGGAGCATAGACGGACTGGATGCGCCGTTTGTAGGGGTAAATAATCACTATGGGGCTTATATGGCGGCGAAGCATCTGGCAGAGAAGGGATGCAGGATATTGTCGTATTTTGCATCGCGCAAATATTCCATATCGATTGACAGATACTGCGGTTTTGAAACGGCGCTGACGGAATATGGGGGAAAAGTCTGTAAGGGACCGGTTATTTTAGGCAATTATGAAGAGGATGTCCTGAAAGAAAAGATGCGGGCTGTTTTTGAAAAAGAGGAATATCCGGATGGGATCGTGTGTTTTGACGATACAATGGTAACCGCTTTATATGGGATTCTTCAGGAAAAAGGGCTTCTGATCGGAGAAGAGGTAAAAGTGACAGGCTATGATGACAGCGGGATTTGTCCGATTTTACCTGTACCGCTGACATCAGTATCTCCCGAAGCGGTAGAAATGGGAAAGGAGGCAGTGGCGATATTAAGAAAGCTCATTGAGGGGACGGGAGAAAAAGAAACTTTTTATTTGATTCAACCCAGGCTGATCGTCAGAAAAAGCAGCGGGGAGGATTAACGTGCCGTATACGCGGCGGAAAGAGAGGGAAAACATGGAATTAGGAGGACTGGTACCTGCGCTGGTAACGCCGTTTGACCGGGAAGGCAGGGTAAACTGGACGGAGCTTCGCAGGCTGGTAAAAATGCTTTTGGAGGAAGGGGCTGATGGATTTTATGTGACGGGAAGCACCGGGGAATGCTTCCTGCTGACGGACGAGGAGCGGATCAGGATCGCTTCCGTGGTAGCGGAAACGACGGAAGGAAAAGTTCCGGTTATTGCACATGTCGGAAAAATCGGAGCGGCACAGGCAGCGCATCTTGCAAAAGAGGTCGAAAAAGCCGGTGTGAGCGCTGTTTCAAGCGTTCCTCCGTTTTATTATGATTTTAAATTTGAGGAGATCGTCGATTATTATAAAGCGATTTCCGATGCGGTGGAGCTGCCGCTTGTGATCTATAATTTCCCGCAGTTTTCAGGCGTGACGATCAATGCGGAAAATTTAAGAAGGATCACGGACTGCTGCAGGGTCGGCGGACTTAAATATACGGATTCAAATTTGTATGAGCTGGAGCGGATACGCAGAGGCTTTCCGGATCTGAAAATTATGTACGGGCAGGATGAGGCGTTTCTGTACGCGCTTCCGATCGGGGTGGATGGAGCGATCGGCAGCACCTACAATTTTATGCTGAAAAAATATAAACGTATTTTGAAGGCGTATCAGGATGGGAATATGAAACTGGCGGAAGAAATCCAGCATGAGGCATGTTCGATCATAGACGCGCTGCTAAAGATCCGGGATATTACAGCTGAAAAATATCTGCTGAAAAGAAAAGGGATTGAGTGCGGAGACTGCAGGGCGCCGTTTAAAAGGATCACAGAGGAAGAAAAAATCCTGTTGGATCAGATAGGGAGTTTGGATTGAAAACAGAGAAATTATCGGTCGTAGAACAATTTGGGAAAAACGGATATGAGGAATACCGGATCCCGTCGATTATCATTACAGAAAAAGGAACGGTGCTGACGGCCTATGAAGCCCGGCAGGAAAAAGGGAATGACTGGAGCCGGGTTGATATTGCGGTAAGAAGAAGCTGCGATCAGGGAAGGAGCTTTGAAGCGCCGGTATTTCTTCCGGTGGAAACGGAAGAAGCCATGAACGGAAAACAGACATGGAGTAACCCTGTATTGATTGCAGACGGAGAGGTGATCCATTTACTGTTTTGCCAGAATTATGAAAAGGTCTGGTATTGTACGAGCCTGGATGAAGGAAGGAGCTTTGGGCTGCCAAGAGATCTGACAGGAGTTTTTAAAAGATTTCCCTATAGGTGGAATGTATGCGCCGTAGGTCCGGGACATGGAATCGTTTCTGAAAAAGGGCGGCTGATCGTTCCGGTATGGCTGGCGAATGGGGAGGTACGGACGGATCTTGATCCTTCCGGAAGAATTAAAAATCATTTTCCCTCAGCGGCAGGATGCGTATACAGCGATGATCATGGAAAAACGTGGGAAACAGGATTTGTTACGCAGGGAATTGAAAATGCCAATGAGACAACTGCAGCAGAGATGGAAAATGGTAAAATACTGTTCAATTTCCGGAATGAAAGATATGAGAAATGCAGAGTGATGGGAATTGCGGATGAAACGCTCACATATCTGGAAAAGGTCTGGACAGAGGAGGCGCTCCCGGATCCCACCTGTTTTGGGAGTATGGCGCGCGGGAAAAATGGTCTGTATTTTGTAAATTGTGCAAATTCGGATCAAAAGAGGCTTTATTCAGAGCGGATCCATCTCACTTTATACAGAAGCTGCGATCAGGCAGCTTCATGGGATGCAGTCGGTGAAGTCGATTATTATGGAGGATATGCAGATATTTGCATATACGAAGGGTATGCTTATATTTTTTATGAGCATTGCAGGGAAGGGAAAGTGGAACAGCTGGTATTGAGCAGGATCAGAGCAGAGGAGGAAAAGGGATGAAGTACAGAAAAGCGGTAGCATTGCTGTTGGGTATGTCGGTATTGTTGGGAAGCTTAACCGGATGCGGCTCCGGGGAACCGGCAGAGGAGCAGGGGACGCAGACAGCGCAGAAGGAAGGAAAGGAAGAAGCCGGGCAGGAGGAGGTTCCGACGATCGTGATCTATAACAATTCCGGGGCGTTTTCCGTAACCGGGGCGGAAGCCGGAAGCGACGAATCTGTTTACAAAGAAATGCAGGATTATATTTTGCAGGAAACGGGTGTGAAAGTAGAGATCATTATGCCGCCCTCGGATGGATCTGCGGCGGCGGAAAAGCTGAATCTTTTGCTTGCCGGCGGCGATCAGATCGATGCATGGTGGGGAAGCTGGACAGATTATGCAAGCGACGGGATTATCCTGCCGCTGACGGATTATGTGAAAGCTCCGGAGGGGCAGGCGTTATATGAGCTTTGGGAGCCCTGGGGAGCCTGGGAGGGCGTGACGGATACGGACGGTACGATCTGGGCGATCCCGAGAATGACCGATACGACGCCATATCAGGTTTTTGTGAGAAATGACTGGCTGGAGCTTGCAGGAATGGAAATGCCGGAAACGATGGAGGAGCTGAACGAATATCTGTATAAGATCAAAGAGCTCGATCCTTACGGAAACGGGGAAACGATTCCGTTGATGATCGAAAAGGGAGGCTCAACGGATGTACTGGATCGTGTGGAATCCGTCTTTTTAGGCGGATATGTGGAAACCGGAAACGGAAAGTGGCTTGATCCAAAGGATAATAAGGTAAAACCCGAGTGGATCGCCGACGGATATGTTGATTTTTTGAAGCAGCTGAACCGGTGGTATGAGGACGGAATCATACATAAAGAGAGCTTTACAATGGATGTGGATACGATCAAAAGAGATCTTTCCAAGGGCTGCGTAGGAGCAACGGCAATCTGGTATTCCAGAATCATGCAGACCGAACAGATTCTCAGGGAAAGCATGCCTGATTTTGACCGTGACAAGTATACGTATGTGTGGGGGATGAATGAAGCCGGAATGACCGGACCGAACGGAAAGCTTGTTCAGACGAAGGCAATGGGAGGAAACAACGGGCTTTTGATCAGCAGCAAGTGTGAGCATCCGGAAGCGGTTATGAAGTTTGTAGAATGGTCGTTTGAATGGGAAAACTATACGAACGAAATGTATGGACCGGAAGGAAAATACTGGCAGTACAATCCGGATGTGGAAAATGCAAAGGAAAACCGCAATGTGGTTGCGCTGGAGGGAGAAGCTACTTATGCGAGGGATTTCCTCGTTTCCCTCGGTCTGCCCCTTGAAATCCAGACAACGGAATACGATGAGGATGGGATCCAGACAATGGAAAACCTGTGGCTGCAGGAGCATCTTGATGATTTTGACGCGACCATAGAGCCCGGAATTGAAAGCGGGATCATCTGGGATACGGCGGCGCTTGCAGAAAATATTCCGACATTAAACGATCTGAATACGTTTAAGGATGAGGAGCTGGTTAAATTTGTAAACGGAACAAGAAGCTTTGATACATGGGATCAGTTTATTGAAGAATGTTATGCAATGGGACTTGACGATTACATTGAGGAGTATACGAGACAGTATAATGAACAGAAATAAGGATTAGGGCTGTGCAGGAGCGCTGCAGGCAGAAATAGGAGCCTGCAGCGCTGCAAAAAAGAAGGGGTATGGCATGAAAGAGAAAAAGAAACCGTTATGGTATTATCTGAAAAGGGATAAATTTATTTACCTTTTAATGCTTCCGGGATTGCTGTGGTATGTTATTTTCTGCTACCTTCCGATGTTTGGTATCGTAATTGCGTTTGAGGATTATAAGCCGTTTTTCGGAATCGAAGGGATCTTTACGGCAGAATGGGTGGGATTCAAACATTTTATTAAGTTTTTTCAGTCTGCATACTGTTTCCGGCTTATAAAAAATACGCTGCTCCTGAGCGTATATTCACTGATCTGGAGTTTTCCGCTGGCGATCATACTGGCGCTTTTTATCAACGAATTACGGGGGCGCAGATTTAAAAAAGTTGTGCAGACAGTATCATATCTGCCGCATTTTCTTTCAGCGGTTATTATTTGCGGGATCATCCGTACATTGACATCTGTTGACGGGGGGCTGATCAACGGGATCATTACGGCGCTGGGAGGGGAAAGCATCCACTTTTTGGGACAGCCGGAGTGGTTTCGGACAATTTATACGGTTTCGGAGGTATGGCAGAGCATTGGCTGGGAAAGTATTGTCTTTATTGCGGCAATGACGGGAATTGACAAAGAGCTGTATGAAGCGGCAATGGTTGACGGAGCGGGTGTATTCCGCAGAATGTGGAGTATCACGATCCCGGGAATCATGCCGGTAATTACGATCATGCTGATCCTGAGGGTAGGAAGCATCCTGAATCTGGGATATGAAAAGGTACTGCTGTTATATTCCCCTCAGATTTATTCTACTGCGGATATTATCAGCACCTATGTATATCGTGAGGGCGTATTGAACCAGAATTATTCATTTGCGGCGGCAGTTAATCTGTTTACATCGGTAATTTCCATGATCATGGTATTGGCAACGAATAAGATCACGAAAAAGCTGGGGCAGGGAGGAATATGGTAATGAAGAAGAAACTGTCCGGAGAAAAGGTTTTTCAGATTTTTGATATTATTGTGATGTGCATTTTTATGGCGCTGATCATCATTCCGGTTTTTACGGTGCTGATGACCTCGTTTGTCAGCGAGGCAGAGATCGCAAGGAGAGGAACGTTTATTTTAATTCCGGAGGAATTTGATTTTTCCGCATATCAGATGTTGTTTGCAGGCGGTAAAAATATTATCAGGGCATATGGAAATACGCTGTTCCGCACGATTGTAGGAACATTTCTGAATCTTTTGGTAACCATTTCCCTGGCATATGGACTGTCCAGAAAAGAGCTGAAGGGAAGGACGCTTTTAACGGGCTTTGTATTTTTTACAATGCTTTTTTCCGGAGGGATGATCCCGAGCTTTATTTTGGTAAAAGGAATGGGGCTGATCGATTCCAGATGGTCGATGGTTTTGCCGTGTCTTGTAAATACATGGAATCTGCTGATCATGAGAAACTTTTTTTACGGGATTCCCAAAAGTCTGGAAGAGGCGGCGGTGATAGACGGTGCAAATGATATGCAGATTCTGGGCAGGATCGTGCTTCCGCTTTCCAAAGCCTCCATTGCGACGATCGGGCTGTTTTATGCGGTAGGGCATTGGAACGCCTGGTTTGATTCGATGCTGTATATCAACCAGACGGCATTGCTTCCGATGCAGAATATTCTGAGAAATATCATTACGGCAGCCTCCAGCGTCGGAGATCTTGGAGCAGAGGCATATAATTCGCTGGATGTTGTGCCGCCGTCCCAGTCTATCCGCGCGGCGACGATCGTTGTGACAACACTGCCGATTCTTGCAGTATATCCGTTTATACAGAAATATTTTGTAAAGGGCGTTATGGTCGGTTCTGTGAAAGGATAACAGGATGAAAAAATGTGTGATCGGATTTGATGGCTATCGGGATATTCTGTGCAGGCCTGTAAAAAAATATCAGGGAGATACGCCCGTTTTCTGGGAAAATATGGAGGACTTTGCAAAGTATATAGGAAGCGGCAGAAATGCGGACATCCAGCTTATACAGACGTGTGTGAAATATGGAGGAAACGCCCCGATCCTTTCCGGGGCGCTGGCGGCTTTGGGGATAGAGACCGCCTGTATCGGGATGTTTGACGGCTGCGGGGATATTTTGCAGGGCTTACGGGAAAGGGTGGAGTGTTACAGCATCGGGACGTGTAACCAGTGCACGGCACTGGAGTTTGCAGATGGGAAGATTATGCTGGGAACGCTGGAAAGCATGGGGCTTTGCTGGGATGCGCTCCGGGAAAGAATGCCGGAAAAAGAGCTGCGCCGGATTATGGAAGGATGCGGCCTTTTGGGAATTGTGAACTGGAGCGCCTTTTTGAACATGAACAGTATGATCGAGCAAATGGAGGAGCATATTTTCACGGAATGGGACGGGGATCATATTTTTTTTGATCTGGCAGATTTTTCAGCCAGGGAAAAAGAGGATGTGAAGGAGCTGATAAAGATCATAAAGAGGCTTGCGCTGAAATATAGGATTATCCTTAGCTTAAACGAGAAAGAGCTGGAAATTTTAGAAGAAAAGTATTATGAGGAAAAATCTTCAAAGGATGCGGCGGGGATGCGTCTGGCAAAGGAAATTCCGGAAAGTATGGTAATCGTGCACGGAAAAGAAGGGGCTGTCTGTTATCAGAAGGACGTCCGGACAGCGTCTGAAAGCAGCAGGATTGAACAGCCCTCCTTTTTGACAGGCGCGGGCGATCATTTCAACGCCGGGATCTGTTATGGCATTTTGAAGGGAATGGAGGTCCGGGAGGTCGTAGGTTGGGGAAACCGCATGGCTTATCACTATATTTTATATGGCAGGGATCTGACGTTGGATACCTGAAAGGGCATTTTCAGAAAGGGGAAGTATGGGGAATTATTTAGAGGATATTTTGTCGCAGCCGGATCAGCTTGAAAGGTTATTTGAAGCATATTCGGAAGAAGGTTTTCTGAGGGAAAAAATGAAAAGGCTTTCGGAGCATAAGTGGGGGAATATTATTTTTACCGGTATGGGGAGCTCTCATTTTTGTGCGGTGGGCGCCGGGCTTTATTTAAAGGAAAAGGGAATTGATAATCAGGTCGTTTCCACCGGGGAGCTTCTTTATTATGAGAGGGAAATTATAAAGGAAAATACCCTGCTGATCCTCATTTCGCAGTCAGGCGAAAGCGCGGAAACGGTAAAGCTTTTAGGAAAACTTCCGGAACAGGTTTTTGTGGTGGGAATTACCAATGAACCGGACAGCACGCTTGCCAAAAACAGCGCTCTGGTATGCCCGCTGCTTGTAGACAGGGAAGAATCCGTAACGACAAGGACATATCTTGCTTCTGTCTGCGTCTGCCTCTGGGCAGCAGACGCGATTGCCGGAGGAGAGGGCTGCGATATGACAAAGAAAATCCGCCGGGGGACAGAGTGCCTGAGAAAAGCAGTACAGCAATCCAAAGAGTATGAGGGGAAAATAAAGGAATTTGCGGAAAACTGCAGCGCTCCGGCGATTATGGGCAGAGGATATTCGATGGGAAGCGTGGCGGCAGGAGCGCTCTTTTTGAGGGAGGTTGCAAAAATCCCGGCGATGGAATTTGATGAAGCCGAATTTAAGCATGGCCCTCTGGAAATGGTGGAAAAAGGCTTTAAGGCAGTTATTCTGGCGCCGGAGGGGGAAGGAATGCTGATGAACGTCCGAATGGCGGAAAGCATCGTGAAAAAGGGAGGGGAAGTGCTTCTGATCACGGATGGAAGCTGTACTGCTTTGGAGGAGGAGCGGTTAAGGATAATCAGATTGGAGCGGTCGGAGGAGGCTGCGGCGGCATTGTTTCAGATCGTTCCGATCCAGATACTGGCAAACTCGCTCGCTCAAAACAGGGGGATCTGTCCGGGAAAATTCCGTTGGAGCAGCAAGGTTACGAGTTCGGAATACGAATAAAGACATCCATTAAAAGTATTTTTATTTCCGACCGACCTGTGCTATACTCCCGTCTTTGACACTTAATAGAATCAAAAACAGCCATACCCTCAATGTTTATCAGAGATGTGGCTGTTTTCTTTTTTGCTTTGAATTACCTTGTTGTTAGGTGTTGGTAAAAAATGACACCTAATCAATTACAAGCTGTAAATAAACGCCTGTATCTTGGAAAAATAGAGTATTTATGGTATGGTGTTAATCGAGTAACTGTAACCAGAAGAAACGGAGAATACAAAGGAGAGTTACAGATGAAAAGACAGGATTTAATGCGTGCAGCGGAAATTTCATCATCTGTTGCGACGAAGCTGAATAAGAACGAAACAGTATCTCTTTATGTTCTCCGGCGAGAAAGTTCTTGTGGATTTACGGTGTGATAACAGCTTGATGAAAACAATGG
>ERZ894183.1930-NODE-1930-length-10146-cov-8.433059_pt1 | contig 10146 bp, 11 predicted proteins | sample MGYA00380279_ERZ894183 | MGnify/ENA primary metagenome ERZ894183 (study PRJEB32331, sample SAMN06328422) | human gut metagenome | biome: human gut microbiome; feature: stool | host: Homo sapiens | collected 2013-06-26 ... | reverse complement strand
ATAGTCAAACCTGTAGAAAAGGTAAAGAAAGACTATGACTTTATATAATAGTAGGAGAAGATTATGGGTATTTATGAAGAACTTCAGGCGCGCGGACTAATCGCGCAGGTGACTGATGAAGAGAGAATCAGAGAACTGGTTAACAATGGAAAGGCAACATTTTATATTGGCTTTGACCCGACGGCGGACAGTCTGCATGTAGGTCATTTCATGGCATTGTGCTTGATGAAGAGACTGCAGGAAGCAGGAAATAAGCCAATTGCATTGATCGGTGGTGGTACAGGATATATCGGAGATCCGTCTGGAAGATCTGATATGAGAAGCATGATGACGCCAGAGCAGATCCAGCACAATTGCGACTGCTTCAAGAAGCAGATGAGCAAGTTTATCGATTTCTCAGAAGGCAAGGCGCTGATGGTTAACAATGCTGACTGGCTTCTGGATCTGAACTATATCGATGTACTGCGCGAGATCGGACCACACTTCTCGGTTAATCGTATGCTGACAGCAGAGTGTTACAAGCAGAGAATGGAAAAGGGACTCAGCTTCCTGGAGTTTAACTACATGATCATGCAGGCATATGATTTCTACGAGCTGTTCCAGAATTACGGATGTAATCTGGAGTTCGGTGGTGACGACCAGTGGAGCAATATGCTGGCAGGTACAGAATTGATCCGCCGTAAGCTTGGCAAGGATGCGAGCGCGATGACCATTACGCTGCTTCTGAATTCAGAAGGCAAGAAGATGGGCAAGACACAGAGCGGTGCTGTGTGGCTTGATCCGGAGAAGACATCTCCGTTTGAGTTTTATCAGTACTGGAGAAATGTAGGAGACGCTGACGTGCTCAAATGTATCCGCATGCTGACATTCCTTCCGTTGGAAGAGATTGACAAGATGGACAGCTGGGAAGGTGCACAGCTTAATACAGCAAAAGAGATTCTGGCTTATGAGCTGACAAAACTGGTGCACGGCGAAGAAGAAGCTGAGAAGGCACAGGCAGCAGCGAAAGCATTGTTCAGTCAGGGTGCAGCAGCAGACATGCCGACAACAGAACTGACATCAGAGGATCTGACAGACGGAAGCATCGATATCCTGAGTATTCTTGTAAAAAGTGGTCTGGTTCCATCAAGAGCAGAAGCAAGACGTGCTGTACAGCAGGGCGGTGTAACTGTTGAAGGCGAAAAGGTCGGAGATATCAAGACTTCTTATACAGCAGATACATTGGGAGAAGGTCTGGTAGTAAAGAAAGGCAAGAAGAACTTCCGTAAAGTAGTAATGAAATAAGATGCCAGTGAAAAGTGCGGAGTGATCCGCAGGCATCTGCTGATATATGTATAAAATGAGGCTGTGATTAATCAAACACTTTTGATTAGTAATCAAAACGAATGATTAGTCACAGCCTCGTGTTATATATAGTTGCCTACAGCAGGTATGTTTTTAGAATTTCAGATAATTTACACTGTAAGGTGCCATGTCAAATTGTCCGGTCAACGTTACCACATTACCGCTTAAAAGCTCTGTTACCGTGCCATTCAGATCACCATGGTAAGCAGTGTAATGATCACCGGAAGCATTAATTGCCACCAGAATCCGTTCTTTTTCAGAAGCGCGTTCAAAGATTAACTGATGGTTGGTCAGAACTACATTGCGGTAACTGCCATTGCACAGACCATCACTCAATTGCCGTATGGCAATCAGCTTCTCAATAAATTCTGTCAGTTCATTTGGCTTTGGTGCATCAAAACACGGTCGCAGAGCATAATCATTGTCTGGTGCTTTTGTACCTTCTTCACCCCATTCACTGCCATAATAGAGACATGGAATGCCAGGCATGCCCATTAACAGACCATAAGCCGGGCGTATATGTTCTTTGTTCGTCAGAATGGAAGCAAGTCTGGTGACGTCATGGTTGTCTACAAAGTTCATCAGATGCTTGCCGCGGTAAATGCACCATGGGTCCGGACCGTATTGGCGGTGCAGCGAATGTGCAATCTCGAACATATTCATAGAATTAAAACTGGAGTATATGCCCTTGTAGCATTCGTAGTTGGTGCAGCTGTGCAGCATTTCATCATTCACGATCAGATTATAATCACCGAATAAAACTTCTCCGATCAGTGCAAAGTCTGGTTTGAGCTCGGTGGTAAAATGTCGGAGACTTCGCATAAAGTTGTGATCTAGGCTGTACGCTACATCCAGACGGAGTCCGTCAATGTCAAATTCTTCAATCCATCCGCGCACGCAGTCCAGCAGATAATCGGTTACGGTCGAATTCTGAAGGTTCAGCTTCACCAACTCATAATGTCCTTCCCAGCCTTCGTACCAGAAGCCATCGTCGTAGCAGCTGTTGCCGTCAAAGCTGATGTGAAACCAGTCTTTGTATGGAGAATCCCATTTCTTTTCCTGCACATCGCGGAATGCCCAGAATCCTCGTCCTACATGATTGAATACGCCGTCCAGCACGATGCGGATACCATGCTCATGAAGTGTGCAGCAGACATCTGCAAAATCTTTATTCGTGCCAAGGCGACAGTCAATCGTACGGAAGTCTCTGGTGTCGTAGCCATGATTGTCTGAATCAAAGATCGGATTCAGCAGGATGGCATCAACACCAAGTTCTTTTAAATAATCAGCCCATTCTCCAATCTTGAGGATGCGAGAAACGCAGATGCCGTCATTGGCATATGGCGCACCGCAGAAGCCAATCGGATAGATCTGATAAAATACACTATTATAAGCCCACATATAATAACCTCTTTTCAAATAATTAGTAATTAGTAAATGACTAATGAATTCACACGCTTAAGTTCAGCGAGCGTCGATTTGTCGGAAATGATCAGTTCATCACGAAGCGCATCATCTGTAGGAAGTGGATTTAGTGAAAAAATGACTTTGGTTGCATAAGGGTTGCGCAGCGATTGGGAAAGCGCGATTAACAGACCTGTAGTTGTGTTCTTAAGCGAAAAAGTTGCTTTGGCGCAAATAGACAGATCATCACTTTCGTTATATGGATTCTTACAGTAAATGTTGGTAATGAAATCGTGAACAAATATGGTGCCTTTGTAGATATATTGTGCATCGGTATAGTTATATTCATCAGCGACATCATAATAAAGGACGATATCATCATAATCCTGTTCGAGATTGGTCTGCACTTCCATTACACAAGGGTAGATTTTTCGGTCGATTGCAAAATACTGATACATATAGAAAATATTGGAACGTCTGAAGAAACTGCGTTCATCAGTTTTTTCAATCTTAGGCTTGCCGGGTTTCTGGTAATCTGTTAGTTGATTCACGGATACATTGAGCGCATCTGCAATTTCAAATAGCACAGAAACATTGAGTGCAAGTCTCGCATTTTCATATTTGGAAATGGTGGATGGACTTACATGAAGTTTGCGTGCCAGAGTATCTATTGTCATATGTTGTCTGGTGCGGTACATACGGATTCTCTGCGCAACGTGTTCTGCCGGTGTATGCGTCATGTCAGTTGTCATATAATCACTCCCTTATAGATAGATATTTACAATAATCACCTGTGGAAATAGATATTCACAATAACTAATATATCATATATTTCCAAAAAGGAAAGATTTTTTTGAAATAATAAATACAATAAATAGCAAAATGCAATATTTTCTAAAAATAATATATTTCGGTCCAATACGGATAAAAAAATATTGAAACATTCCTTAGAGGAAAGAAATGCCGGTTTGCGAAGTACAGAATAGAATGATAAACTTTTATCAAGATAAATCCTGAGTTGCGCATAAGGATTTCTTATATTGCGATAAGTAGTTTGATAGAAGACAAGAGAGAAAGGGTGATTATATGGAAACACGTGGTTATAAACAGAATCGAATTGTTATCATGTTAGTTGCATTAGCGGGAATGAGTGTATACCTGCTTCCATATTTCCGTTACTACTATTACGATGCGTATGTTTCATATTTTGGAATTAATGACCTGCAGATGGGAACGCTGGGAAGCATCTATGGTGTACTTGCAATTGTAGGCTACTGTCTTGGCGGCTGGATTGCAGACCGTGTATCCCTGAAGCTTGCAATTTCAGGATCGTTGGTAGTAACAGGACTTGGAGCATTTGTACTTCTTCTGAAACCGGCGTTTCCAATTCATGTAGGAATTTATGCATTGTGGGGCGTAACTTCTATCATGACATTCTGGAATCCATGTATGAAAGCATTACGTGCACTGTCTAAAGCAAGTGAGCAGGGACGAGGCTATGCACTATTTGATATGACAAGAGGTATCTTGAATTTCCTCTCAGGACTTGTAATTCTGGCGGCATTTACAGCAGTTACAAAAAAAGTTGGCGAAGCCAATGGAATGACCGGATTGATCCTCTTCTATGGTATTGAGGCAATTATTGTTGGTGTGGCCGTATACTTCGCATTGCTGAAGCATCTTCCGAAGTCATTGGATTCCAATACGGAGAAGGATACAAGCTTTGGAAAGAATGTGTTAAAAGCATTGAAGATGCCTACCACATGGTGTGTAATTGTTATCATGTTCATGACCTATGGCGTTATTATTACATATAATTATGTAGTACCTTATTGTACCGCAGCATTTGGAATGTCAGCAGCACTTGCAGCTATCATGGGATATGCGGCCAATGGATTCCGCTTTGTGGGATGTGCAATTGGTGGACAGATTGCTGATAGAAAAGGTCTTTCAACGATGATGCTGGCGGATGTTATCCTAATGATTGTTGGTGTGGCAGGTATTCTGTATACACCGCGTTCTATGAAATTCATGTGGATGTTGATTATCAGTATTGCACTGTTGTGTATGTTCATGTACAGTGCACAGGCATTGCATTACGCAGTACTTGAAGAAGGCGAGTATCCGGTAGAAATTATGGGTGCAGTTACATTTATCATTTCACCATTAGGATACAGTGCAGAAAGTATTATGCCGCTGTACAATGGCTGGTGTCTGAATCACTTTTCAGGACTGGAAGGATATGAGATGATCTTTAAGACATTTATCGGTATGTTGTGTATTGCGATTGTAGCGATTCTGATTTTCCGTAAGCTGACAAAGGAACGTCGTACGGAAATGGCAGAGATGCGTAAGAAAGGTGAAGAAGCGAACTAGCTTCATAGAACTGTGAAAAGAATGCAAAAGGAGGTAACAGATTATGATGAACAAAGAGAGATTTACAAGAGTTGTGGAAGAAATGAAGCGACAAGGACTTACACAGATTCTGATTGCAGATGATCCGGCTATCTTCTGGCTGACTGGTCGTATCGTGAACCCAATGGAGCGTTGCGGTGCAATCTTGCTGAAGGATGACGGAGAAGTTCATGCATTTATGAACAATCTGTTTTGCTTCGCACCAATTGACGGAATGACCATGCACTATTATGCAGATGGAGAGAATCCATACAAACTGATTGCGGACGAACTGGCACCAGGTAAGATTGGATTTGATAAGAACTGGGCATCTAAGCATACTATTTCTGTATTAAAAGAACGTGACGATCTGATCCCGGTACTTGGCTCTGATCCGATTGATATCTGCAAGTCACACAAGGATGAGGCAGAAAAAGAAGCACTTCGTTATGCTGCAAGTATTAACGATATGGCAGTAGAATTTGGCATTAAACATATTGATCCGAGTCTGGATGAGTTGACACTTTCTAATATGATCGAAGAGTTCTTTGAGGAACATGGAGCTGTTCAGGATATGCAGTTGCAGTATGTATGTTATGGTAAAAATGCAGCAGAACCACATCATGGAGCTGTTGCGGGTGAGATGCTGAAAGAGGGAGACGCAGTATTATTCGACCTGTGGGCACCGATCAATAATTACTGGTGTGATATGACCCGTACCGTATTTTATAAGAGTTGCAGTGAAGAACATCGTAAGGTATATGAGATTGTAAAGGCAGCTCAGCAGGCAGCGATTGATTTTGTGAAACCTGGAGTAAAGATGTCTGATATAGACGCGGTTGCGCGTAAAGTTATTTCAGATGCAGGATATGGAGAGTATTTTCTGACCCGTACCGGACATGGAGTTGGAATGACGGTTCATGAGCCACCGGAGGCAAGCCCATCCTGTGATTTGATTGCTGAACCGGGAATGTGCTTCTCTATTGAACCTGGTATTTATCTGAAAGACGACGTCGGAGTTCGTATTGAAGATCTTGTAATTGTAACAGAGGATGGATGTGAAGTGTTGACCAGGTATCCTAAGGATCTTCAGATCGTAGGAAATGATTGATTCTACGAAAGGTTTATTAGCTTCATATAGAAAGAGCCTGTGACTTATCCATATGGGAGAGCTACAGGCTCTTTCTGTATGAAAAGTATGGGAAAAAGTATGGGAAAAAGTATGGGAAAATGCTTGACACACCGGGACACGTATAATATAATAAATCAGTATGACGATGAGAGAAACAGAATGCTCCAAAGCCCCGGAGGCTTCTGATTTCGATAGAGTTAATTGTTAAATAAGCAATGTAATGAATCACAGGAGGGAAACCAATGAAAACTTATATGGCTAATCCAGATAAGATTGAAAGAAAATGGTATGTAGTTGATGCAGCAGATTGCACATTAGGACGTCTGGCATCAGAAGTAGCAAAGGTTTTAAGAGGAAAGAACAAGCCGGAATTCACACCGCATGTTGATACAGGTGACTACGTAATCGTAGTTAACGCTGAGAAAGTTAAAGTAACTGGTAAGAAAATGAGCCAGAAGGTATATTACAATCACTCTGACTATGTTGGAGGAATGAAAGAGACTACTCTGGCAGAGATGATGGAGAAGAAGCCAGAACGCGTTATCGAGCTGGCTGTTAAGGGAATGCTTCCAAAGGGACCTCTGGGAAGATCTATGATTAAGAAGCTTCATGTATATGCAGGACCGGAGCACGAGCAGCAGGCTCAGAAGCCGGTTGAACTGAAATTTTAATTAGGAAGGTCGAAAGGAGGATATAACAGTGGCTACAGCAAAATTCTACGGAACAGGAAGAAGAAAAAAATCAATCGCAAGAGTATATCTTGTACCTGGAACAGGTAAGATTACAATTAATAAAAGAGATATCGATGAGTATCTTGGACTTGAAACTCTGAAAGTTATCGTTCGTCAGCCATTAGTACTGACAGATACAGAAGGTAAATTCGATGTAATCGTTAACGTAAAGGGTGGCGGTTACACAGGACAGGCAGGAGCAATCCGCCATGGTATTTCAAGAGCACTTCTTGAGGCAGATGCTGATTACAGACCAGTGCTTAAGAAAGCCGGATTCCTGACACGTGATCCACGTATGAAAGAACGTAAGAAGTACGGTCTCAAAGCAGCTCGTAGAGCACCACAGTTCAGCAAACGATAATCGATTGGAACGTAAAAAGATTTATAAAACCTCAGAAACCGCGTGTTTCTGGGGTTTTCTTTACTTTTTGATTCTGTGGTGAGGCGTCCAGAAATGTGATGAAAATTGGTGGATATGTAGCGAGTATACAGCAAAAATCACAACAACTATGAGGTCAGATTGAAAAATAAAAAGACAGGTTTATGAGATAGACAAATCGGATTTGGAGGTATATACAATGAGAAAATGTGAAAAGTGCGGAGCAAGCATGAAAATGGATTTGAGACTTAAAGTTGGCGGCGGTGGTTATGGGATTGTTGTTCGTGTAGATGAAAAACAAAAGGCGACAACTATAGATGATGTTAGAGTTGCAGTTTGCCCAGAATGTGGATATACAGAAATGTATTTAGAAGATTTATCGAAATTGAAGGATTAAGAGACAATCAAGATTTATCATTAAGGTGTGTTAAGTACGTCTTTTTTTTCATAAAACCATTTTTATCAATCCGATAGATGTAAATATAGATGGCGAAAAGGCAAAAAGGGAGCTGCCGCTTCACGACAGCTCCTTTTTCTCTATTATTTATTCGTATTATCTGCATCAATTACAGATTGAATCTGTTTCATCAAAGTATCATAGTTATCCTGGTTATCAATTCCACCGAGCATAGGATCACCCACAATATTACCGTTTCTGTCAACTAGTATTGTTGTAGGAAATGCCATAATATCGGAGGCGTATTTGCCTGCATCTGAAGTAGAGTCAATGGAGAGATTGCGATATTTGACACCCTGACTTTCGAGAATGGATGCTGCTTCTTTAATGGCAGATTTATTTTCGTCGAAGGTTTCGGTGTTTATGCCTATTACTTCGCCTCCCATTGCCTTAATGGCATCGTTCAATTCGTTAAGCTTAGACAGCTCAGCAACACAAGGTTTGCAGCCGGTAAACCAGAAATTAACGACAGTTACTGCATTTTTGGAAAACAGGCTTTCATCAACAGAATTGCCATCATAATCTTTGCCGGAAAAATTCTTAAAAGGAGATACATCGTCGGAAGTGTTTTTCTGGCTATCTGATGCGCCATTTTTCTTTTCGAGTTCTGCGATCTGCTCCTCGATTTTTCGTATCGTTTCAATATCATCTGTAAGTATTTTCAGTTCGTCATCTGTAAAAGAATCTTTGTTTGATTCAATTGTGTCGGCCAGATAATCCGCATAATTTCCGTTTGGATCAGCAGCGCTTTTATTCATCATGCCAAATGCTTTGTCCCATACGTCTTTATGATCTGCAAAGAGCTGGTTTTCCTGCTGATACAAATCATCCAGTTTCGTATTGGAATCGTCAGAAGAGTCTGTGCTGGATTCAGTCTGGGTATTCTGAGAATTTTTAGTGTCTGAAGTTCCGTTTCCGTTGCATGCTGTAAGTAATAATGCTACGCAGAGTGTAAAAATAGAAATAAATGTTCTTTTTGTTTTCATGAATAATTGCTCCTTTAAATAATAGTATTAAGATGAATGGTTACCCATAAACTCATAGTGGATGGCATCTTTCGGACAAGCCTTTATACAGGCTCCGCATCGTATGCATTCCGGATGGTCTGGAGTTTTACACACATCGACATCCATTTTGCATGCCGTTGAACATTGGCCGCATCCGACGCATTTGCTGTTCTCAACTTTGATCGAAAGAAAGCTCACCTTATTAAACAATGAATAGATTGCTCCAAGAGGACAAATCCATTTACAGAAGGGTCTGTAAAATATAACACTTAACACAACAACTGTGATTAGAATAACGCATTTAAAAGAAAAAAGCGTTCCCAGTGCAGACCGTATAGCAGCATTTCCAAGTGAGAGAGGTATAGCTCCTTCCAAAACGCCTTGCGGACAAATGTATTTACAGAAGAATGGATCACCCATTCCTATTGAGTTCGTTACAAACATTGGAAGAAGTATAACGAAAATAATAAGAATGATATATTTCAGGTATCTTAGCGGCTTCAGGCGGGCTGTAGAAAATTTTTTCCCCGGGATTTTATGAAGCAAATCCTGAAACCATCCAAATGGGCACAAAAAACCACATATAAATCTTCCAAGTGTCACACCGAGCAAAATAAAAAAACCGGTTATGTAGTATGAAAATTTAAAGCTGGATGATCCGACAACCGCCTGAAAGGCTCCGATCGGGCATGCTCCCGTTGCAGCAGGACAGGAATAACAGTTTAATCCCGGTACACATACTGTTTTAGCATTGCCCTGATATATGGTTGCTTTAAACAAATTGGGAATATGAATATTGGTGAGCAGTGTGGCACCTGCCTGTATCCATCCGCGTATTCCGGCTGCTTTTTTTGACAGTAAATTCTTTTTCTTATCCAATTCCGACACACTCCAGACATAATTTTATTGCTTTACCAAGCACGACAGCTGCTTCACCCCTGATTACACCATAGCTAACCATAGTTATACCTGTGATGAGCAAAATAATTTGAGATGATTTTTTGCATTTCAAGTTTTTATTACTCCTTTCGTTTGTTGTATTTGTTGACCAGCTGACATTGGTATTATACAATAGCTGGTGTAAAATTATTGTTAAGAAACAGGTGAAAGAATCTTGAGATTATTAATAGTTGAAGATGAGAAACAAATATGTGATACGGTTGCAAAAAGATTATATGATATTGGGTACGAGGTGGATACCTGTTATGATGGAGAGGATGCTCTTGAATGCATTCTGGCAGAGAATTATGATTTGATTGTTCTGGATCTGAATCTGCCCGGCATGGATGGGATGGAAA
>ERZ894183.1907-NODE-1907-length-10240-cov-318.221699_pt1 | contig 10240 bp, 22 predicted proteins | sample MGYA00380279_ERZ894183 | MGnify/ENA primary metagenome ERZ894183 (study PRJEB32331, sample SAMN06328422) | human gut metagenome | biome: human gut microbiome; feature: stool | host: Homo sapiens | collected 2013-06-26 ... | reverse complement strand
CGAGCTCCCACACCGGGAGCCGCTTCATATCGAGCAAGCTCATGGTGGGGTAGTGATCGACGGCGGCGCCGTTGCTGATCGTGTTCCCGTAAGACCAGGCCGGGTCGGCATAGATAAGTGAGTAGCGGTTCATAGGACTGACTCCATTTCATCGATATAGAGGCCAGATGCGATAAGCCGGCGGCGCCGGGCCGCTTTATCAATACATTTCTGGCGGTTGCCAGAAGCGGCCTGAGCTATCGAACGCTTAGTGAACAGGCGAGTTTTACCCTGCGGGGTAATGACCTTTGGTCTTGTGATCAGGTCAAAGGTGCGATCGCAGATGCCGTCCTCGTTGAGCCAGGTTTCCGATGCGATCAGCTGCGCAATGCGGCCTTCTCCCTTGGTTATGCCGTTCGCAACGCGGTTAAATTCAACAAGCGTTACGCCGAACTTCTCCGCTATTTCGCTGCCGGTAACAGGGCGGCCGCGCGTCTGGATCATCCAGATCACACGCTCTCGAAGGCCGGAGAATTTTCCTGCTTTGCCGGGCCTGCGGTAAAATGGAGTGCGTTTCATTTCCACTGCTCCCCGAAGGTGAACCCGATCTCCGCCAGCGATTCATCCATCTTGCTGATGAACTCGGGCACCATTTCGTTGAAGTCAGACATGTATTTGTCGTCGCGCTCAACAACAACATGGTGAATACCTTCTCGCTTCATGCGAGGGTCATAATTCGCGAAATACCAGACATCCTTGCCGGTTACCCACATGCTGAATTGCACCTGGGCCATGTAGGCGGATTTGATAGCCTCGAAGCCGCCAAGCCGGAATTTCATGAAGTCGCGAGAGGTGAAAGGGCACTTCAGCTCAAGGCCGCGGCCATCACTGCACAGGCCGTCTGGTGAGCAGGCGGTGCGCATACCTTCGTCACGGAAAAGGATCGGCGACTCGGTTACCTGCACTTCGGTGGTGAACTCAAACAGGGTGCGAGCATCGGCCTCATACTGTTTCCCCCAGGCCAGCGCCTTGGCGTTAACTTCCGGCGCCACGCCGGTGCACACTTCGGCAAGGAGCGTAAGGAAGTAGGACATCTTCATATCAGTCCATTTTTTGCCTGACTTGGGCTTAGAAATGACGTTGTGAACTTCTGAGGCAGTGATCACGCCGAGGCGTAAGCGGTGCCAGGATTCATCTCCCTGTTCAACGCGGGTAACGTCAATGCCTGTTCGCTCGAGGATAATTTCTGGTGTCATGCTGCCACCTGCGCTTTTTTCTGGAGGAAGCTAAAGCCTTTCTGCGCTTCTTCTTCGGTGAGCTGTGATGCCTGGAAAATGTCACGCTTGAAGATGTTGCTGCACAGAGGCAGGAAGTCCTGCTCCCAGTCCTTATTCAGGGACGTCAGGAGGTCGGTAATTGCCTGCAGCGTTTCCTCACTGGCCACCAGGGGGAGCGCCTCTGTAGTGCTGCGCGGCGTTACGTCACGCGCATCTACTTCCAGCGTTTTACCTTCCATCTCTTCGGCAGTGGGCTGCTGGCCAATTTCAGGCCACGCCTTACGCAGAGCCTGGGCCTCGGCACACTTCGCCAGCTGGCCGTAAGGGCGCTTTTTCCACATTGCGTTTGGCGCGGTAGTGTCGCGGCCGGCGGTGGCATAGTTCTCAACCCAGTATTCTTTCGCGCTGAATTCGACGATTTCCCCGCTTGGCATGCGCTTGCTGACCGTGTACTTGCACCATTGAGGTACGGTCACTTCAATACCGGTAAGCGTCAGAGTGACGTCCGGGCCGAACTCTGGTTCTTTTGCGCCAGCGTAATCACCGGAGCGATCGGCCTGAATCCGATAAAGCCCGATGCCTGGCATAACCACATCGCGCCACTCGCTTTTACCCGACTTCGAGTCCTTAACGCTCATTGGCACCAGATGAACGGGCTTCAGAAGCGGATCGAGGTTTCTGGCCCGGCAGTAGTCCAGCGCCATCATTACCGACTCATCCTTGGCACCAGGATAAATACTGTTCTTGAGGGCGCTCCAGGTAGCGCCGTCAATGCCTCGCTCAGCAAGAGAGCTGGCTGTAATCACAAGTTCGTTAGCCATTGCTATTCCCCAAAGTTAAAACGGGCAGCCGGTGCGATGATCCCAGTCGTATTCCGCCTGGGTGTAAGCTATTGCTGTGCGCAAGTCGTTGTATACCTCGCCAGCCTTATCGCTACGGAGGCCTTCATATGGAAACGCCTTGGACGATAGAGACTGGCGTAGTGCCGCGTAGGGATCCTCTGGAAGGCTGGCAAAGACCTCTTTTGCCCGATCGTCAATCCACTTTTCCTTCTCTTCGGACAGCGTTTGTTCAGCCCACTTACGCTCTTCGATAGCGTCGTATGCGCGGTATGCGTTCATAAGCACCTCAGTAACTGATACCGGTATAAGGAATGCGGCCGTCTTTAACCGCGGTGAGTACCTCGATAGCCTGATCCCGGGTAGAATTAGTTATTTCTGACATGACTTTTCCTGCAAAGTATTAATATTAACAATCTCGTTATTCGCAAAATTACCATGATATTTCTCGCGAGCTTTTATTACTGCTAACATGGCTTCTTCAAGGTCCATAAATGAACCAAAATAAACAGTTTGTTTATTTGCTCTGCATCGAGCATGCCATCTCTTATCTTTTTTGCTCCAAGAAACACCTTTAACTCCGGATGCGCTGTTTTTTTGATGTTTTTTGTTGTGGTTATTACCAGATCTTGATGCTTCTCTTAGGTTTATCAGTCTGTTATCTGATTTTTCACCATTTATGTGGTCTATTTCATTTTCGGGCCACACGCCATACTCATACAGCCAAGCAAGGCGGTGAGCAAAATATGCTTTATTTTTAATCCTTATTCTTATATACCCATACTTAGAAATTGTGCCAGCAATGCTGCCAATTTCCTGACCACCGGATGATGTATTCCTGCGAAAAACTCCAGTATCTTTATCGTATGTAAGCAAAGCCCTTAACTCATTTGAATTAATCATTTTTATATTCCAGATAAATTTTATTAAATTATCTTAATAATTAATTTTTGTTGCCTGGCTCGATTACCGGCTGAGACCTTGTCCCAACCCGTTCAGATAAACTTCAACCAGCAAGTCGGTTGTGTAAGTCCGCTCAATCCCGCGATGCAGGTACAGTCGGCCGCGTTTATTTGCTGATGCTGTCCAGGTGCTTTCCCGATGCTTAACCAGCATCCCTGGCAGAACGGCGCCGCGGTTAACGGTCTGTGTCCCGTAATGATGACTAACCATTGAACACCCCCGTAACGTGCAGAATTTTGATAATCAACGCTGTCCAGATAACGCCGCAGATCAGCAGGCAGTAAATCAGTGAATGAATGCCTTGTTTGCTCATTTGCCACCCCAGCACGGATAGCTAACTGCGATAACAGCAACCAAAAACGGAACGACCTTTAACCAAAAATTACGCCATGCAGGCTTGTCTTCTTCGCGGATCATCTCTTCACCTTTGCCTTATCGCGGCTAACGGAGCGTTGTTACCTATCACCGGCGCCAACGTTGTTGTTTGGATGAGTTAATTTAAAACCATAGTTGTTTTGCAGTCAACAACAATAGTTGTTTAAATGGCTGCTATGGTTTTATTTGGTTGTTTTTATTGGTTATTTATTTTTGTAAAGCGTGCTGATAAGCTCAAAAAACGCCGAAGAGGACAACGCTATGTCGAATGAGGATGAGTTTTTCGCAGAAATGCACCCGCAGATAGCGCAGGTTATCGGGATAGCGGTTATGCAACTGTTGGTTGAGAGGCGCGAGCCCTCAAGAGAGGCGCTGATAGAGATGATTCAGGTGTTGTGGCAGGGAGACCAGGCAGATCTGCCTGTGGAGCTGGCACTGGACGTGCTGATGCTGAGGGAAGAGTAGGGCAGTAAAAACCCGGCTCGGTGGCCGGGTACTGGTTTTATTTTTAAGTTAGTGAAGCTCTGAGGGGGCGTCATGACTCATATCAATTAGTACCTGCACTGGGGCTGGGTCTATATCTGCAAGTGATTTGACCACTATACCCATTTCTTTGCAGCGGTTGAATACACCTTTGTCATGTGTCCAAACCTCATCTACATTGAGCGCCTTAGCAATGGAAATAATTTGCCGGTCGAATTTTACTTTGCTTGCTGTGTCAGATTTCATCATAAGCTTTAACTCTTTTATCGATGGCATCTGAGCGCATTCAATTGCAGATATTTCATCAAAGCTAGCAATCTCAAAACAAGATTGTCTCTGAATTAAATTAAGGTGCGTTTGGTGATCTTTCTTATCAATACCAACCAGATACTCAGCTAAAACTGGGGTAGGTATGATGACGGCTCCGCCACTGCTCTCTACCATATCGATCAGTGCTTCTACCCTTCTCATGGGATCTGGTATTTCCATGCCATTTTCAGGGTTAGATAACTTGCATCCATCTTTCATTCCTGTGATGGCCTGCACTAAAATGTTAGTATCGAATATTATTCGCAATTTAGCGCCCTTAAAGCTTTTAAGATGGCTTGAGTGTCATCTTCTTCTGTCCATTGATTACCGGGAGCATTCTGCAATGCTTTAAAAGCAGTCTTCAAGTTAGAGCTTTCTAAGACTTCATAGGATTCAATTATTAATTTTTTTAGCTTCCACTTGCCATCTTTTTTAATCCATTCACTATCACCTGAAACCCGTATTTGCTTGAAAAGCAATGCACCAAGCTTTGCGGCCATAGCGGGAGTTGCCTCACAGTGATATGTCTCCCCGTTAGCCCCCTCAAGCTTCACTGGCGCGGAGTCATCCTTGCCACCAACGTTGTAAAGTTTACCTTGCACCTTGCCTTTCTTTCTTACGACGAAAGGGGCTTCTTCATTGATTGATGGAAAATCAAGAATAGTAACTTTATCCTGGTTGATTAATTTTGCGCCAAAACCATCTTGAGCCAGCAAAGAAACTAATTTTAAGTAAGAGCTTCCAGATGTTGCAGCTTGTGTCATTGAGCGCTGTATAACTGCATCGTATGACGCTTGGTTATCCACCCAGGTATTCAGGCACGCCGACCCTTCGCTCACATCCTTAAAGTGAACGGCATCCACCGAACCATAAAGGTCGGATAGAGCTGATAGATACTTACCAAGGCGAGACATTGTAAGCTCGTCTGGACTGGTACCATCAAGTTTCAAGGTCAGGCGCTTATCTTTGCCCATTAATTTATCGAAACCCCAACATCAATTAAAAATCGCCCATTACATATAATCATTGTTGTGCATCACTAGAGAGCCGTCAACGGGTTTGAACCCCTTGCTTCTGATCTCCCAAACACCGCATCAGTCCACAGGCTGACTAACCATGCTTCCTGTACGTCTTCGGCATTACCAAAAACACATCGAACTACCGGTCTGACTTATTCAAAGTCATCCCGCTCATCCTTCCGCTTGAAGAAAACTTTATCCAGCCTGAGCACTATCCCAACCAGTCCGATAATCAGCAAAGTAATGAGTATTGGGATAATCAGATCAGACATGCTTCCTCTGCGTGCTAAGGCTTTACCCATGCTTCCTGTACGTCTGCGGCATGCTGCCGATCACCTTGCCGAACACGAACACCCGGTTCATCTCGTCTTTTTCGATCGGGTCCCAGGCTGCATAGCTCTTGTTATCTGAGATAACCAGCAGCTTGTCCTTCATCTTCTGCAGGCGCTTGACGTGAGCAGTGTCGTCGTACAGGAAGGCGTATATCCCGTCGCCGTCGAAGCTCTTAACGCTGATGTCGACGAACAGCAGATCACCCGGCTCAATCGTGCCGGACATGCTGTCACCCCGGACGTTGATGATCCGGATGTTCTCAGCCTTACGCCCATCGAACATGTGCCGGGCTTCCGCTGGCGCATACTCAACCGAGTGGAGGATCTCCACGAACTCCTGATTCACAATGCCCGGGCCGGCACTGACGGCCAGATCCAAAATGTCGACCCTGAACACATCATGATTTATGTGTGAAGGCTTCTTGTCATCTTCACCATCAGCCCTCATGGCGCCAGTTCCCGAAGAAAGCCACTCAGGTCTCACCCTTAAAGCCTTGGCTATATCGAGCAATTTTGTGGTCTGAGCAGCCCTTCCAGTTTCAATCTTCTGGATCGCAGCCTGACTAACTCCAACAGCATCTCCCAGAGTCTTCTGGGTCATGCTGGCAGCCTTTCTGGCTTCTCTTAATCGTTCTGCAAGTGTCGTTTTCATCTTCTCAATTTACAACCATGGTTTTATAGCGGCAAACGAAAATGGTTGTTGACTAAATACAACTAAGGTTTTATTCTTTGTTTGTATTTACTACGGAGGTTGTCATGAACCCAACCATTAAAACCGCAATTAATATTGTCGGCTCTCAGAAAAAGCTTGGTGAAGCCTGCGATGTTTCTCAGCAGGCGGTTTACAAGTGGCTCCACAACAAGGCAAAGGTTTCGCCTGAACATGTAAACAGCATCGTAAATGCAACTAATGGGGAGGTTCAGGCGTATCAAATTAGACCAGACCTTCCAAAACTATTCCCTTCTCCGAAGGGCGTTCCGGCCGCCTAACCAGCGGCCTCCCAATCAACACCAGAGGAAGTATCACAGATGGAGAGTTCAACGACACGCAACAAAGTGGAGGCTCGCAGGATAGAAAGCTGGTTACACAGCCAGATAGCTGAACTGGGAACCACGAATATCGCCAAAGTGGCCGGAGTGAATAAGTCGACGGTGAGTCGCTGGCGGGAAAGCCTGCTGCCGAACATGTCGCTGCTGCTGGCCATCCTGATTTCTAACAGGCCGGGAGAGAAAGGTGACTTTGAAGCATAAGTGGGAACAGAAAGGCGAAAGCCGCAGTGCGCGAACACTAACGGCTTTCAGGTGCAAAAACGAAGAGGTAATTGCGAGGTAATTATGCCTGGTAAATCTGTAAGAGTAAACAATCCGGAGGTAGCACGTGAGCATGTCACTTATGGCGAAAGCAATGGGGGTCAAAGTGGGAAACTCACTGCGTAAGCTCGTTCTTATCAAGCTGGCCGACAACGCCAACGACAAGGGCGAATGCTGGCCTTCGTATCAACACATTGCCGATCAGTGCGAATGCAGCAAGTCTGCTGTTCGCAACCATATTGATGCGCTTGAGGATATGGGGCTAATCAAGCGTGAAAATCGCGTTGGGGTCAACAACGGGAAGGGTAATACATCCAACGTGTATTATCTGAACCTTGATGTCACCCCTATGCCACCAAAAAGCACAGGGGTATGCCATGAAATAGCACCCCCTATGCCATCTGATGGCACACCCCCTATGCCACCAGATGGCACCAGAACCAGTCACTCTTTTGAACCAGTCACTGAACCAGACTCTCTCTCTGCGCGAGGGCAGTTTATCAGCGAGGCTGCAAAGCGACGGATCGGGATTTCACCCAACGGGGAGATACCTTTCCCTCCTGCCTTCAAGCCATCGGCAGATCACATTGCGATTGCCTCGGAGAAAGGGATCAACATTGAAACCGAGTTGCTGAACTTTCGTGATTATCACCAGGCCCGCGGCACAAAGCTGATCGACTGGAACTCGGCATTCCGGGTATGGCTCAGGAACGCGAGAGTTAATCCGCTTTCCGGGCGCCAGAGAAGCGAACCTGATTCCCCACACTGGAACAGCCCTGAAGGCTGGAAGGACTTCATATGACCGCTCAGCTTATGACCGCGATCAGCAATCGCGATGGTGATGCGCTGGCCAGAATGGCAGCAGGTGGCACGGAGCCGCAGAGGCTTCTCGATTTCGAAGCTGAAAGGATGGTTGACTCTCTGTTCCGTCAGCTGAAGCAGATCTTCCCGGCATCTACCCAGACTAACCTGCGGACCGACGCCGAAGAGAAGACAGCGAAGCGCCAGTGGATTGCCGCTTTTGCCGAAAACGGAATCCGCACCCGCGAACAGTTATCCGCCGGTGTGCGCCACGCGAGAGCCAGTGAGTCGCCGTTCTGGCCATCGCCGGGCCAGTTCATCAAGTGGTGCAAGGACAGTGGCACCGTGCTGGGAGTGACTCTTGTCGACGTGATGAACGAGTTCCGCCGCTACAGCCGTGAGAAGGGGCTGCATACCGGCGGTGCTGAGCGCTTCCCGTGGGCTCACCCTGTCATGTACTGGGTTGTTACCGATACCCGGCGAGCAATGTACCAGCGCCAGCTCAGCGAGGCAGAAACCGAGAAATACGCGGCTAAAAAGCTGGAAGACTGGGCGCTGAAAGTCGCCGCCGGAGAACAAATACCGTCGCCGGTACTGGCTCTGGAGAACAACCAGGAAGCCATTCCGACAAACCATGCCAGCCGTCAGCAGGGGTTTCACCCTGAAGGGAAAAGCTTCGGATGCATGCCAAATGCGGCATCGCTCGGAGCGTTAACTCCGGCTCAGTGGCTGCGGGATGAATACCTGCGCGGGAAAGAGAGAGGGCTTATCTGATGAAAAAGAACTCTGGCAAACAAGCCGTTATTAACTTCATCGGCCAGCATCCTGGCTGCAGCTTTCAGGATATCCGCCGCGGTACCGGGCTTGACTCTTCAGTGGTCAATTCCTCCCTGTGGCAGATGCACCGTGACGGCCAGGTTAAGCGTGAGGGTGAGTGCAGGAGCTACCGCTACACCCTGATCGACACGACAGCCGTAACCGAAAGCGATCCGTCTGTTCAGTATCGCCAGCGTCCTGGCGGAGTAAACCCAATGACCACCCTTTTTAACCAGTGCCTGGCGGGGGTAAGAAAATGAACATCTCAACAGTAAACGAGCTCATCGCCTCCCTGGAGAGCGCAGGCGAGCTGTCAATCAGAGAGCAGAAGTTCCTGAAGCTGGCGAAAGCGTTTAATCAGCTGGCTGCGGAGAATGTGGCGCTGAAAAAATTAGCGCCGGCACCGTTCAGTAAGCTGATGATGAAAGCGCTTGATACTTATCATTCGAAAGCTGACGACGTGCCTGAGTTGGCCATGCTGAGCGCATACGTAAAACTGCGCGATGGGCTAAAAACCCCCGCCACCGATCGCATCGTAGCCGGCTTTAAGTCTGATGGTGTAGCAGAACGGGAAAAGACCATCACATTCACCGCAGCTAAAAAGCGCACGCAGGATGGCGTAGCGTTAATCGCTATCGGAAAGCCTTATAAAATTCACAACGATTATGTGATCGGCGAATTCTTCATCGGTGAGCGTGGTCGTTACGGCGTAATCACCATGGACAGACTCAATTACTTCGCAACGTCTGACGAATACGCATGGGAGTTTTCGCTGCGCGAGGGGGCCGACAAATGATCACCGGGACCACGAATTACGATGAAGTACCTGATGTTCTCTGTACCTTGTGCGGCGGTTATTACAAAGCCGACGATCCGGAAAGTCACGAATGTGAGGATGCAGCATGACTGATATCACCGAACTGACACAAGAAGCTGCCCGCGAGTCGGGGAGTATTTTGATTATCGTCGCTGCACGTATGGCTCGCCGTGAGTTTTTCACGCCACTCCATGCACTCTGCGAAGCTGGTAAGCGCGTGGTCAGCCTAGAGCGTTGCATGATGCCGTAGAACGCGCAGAAGAGCGCATGGTTAGCCAGGTCCCGAAAATCGTTGACGGTCACGACAGGTTGACGAAAAAACTGAAAGAGGCCGAATCCCGAAACGCTGAACTGGTAGAGGCGCTGGAGAAGTCAGAGAAGACATCCGAAGCACGCCTGGAAGCCATAGACATAACACACAAGCGAGCGGCTCGTGAGCGTGACAGGGCGAACGCAGCAGAAGAGGCGCTGGAGAAGGCGCAGCGCTATATCGAAGAATTGCGGGAATGGAATGCTGGTCTGGCGCAAGAGTCATGCGAGCGGCAGCAAAGAATATCCGAATTATTGCAAGGAAAGGTAGGCAGCGCTCTTCTTGAGCGTGAAAACCATCATGTTGAGGTGGTTGGCAAGTTGACGAAGGTCATCACTGAACTGGAGAGCGAAGTCGAGAAGTGGAGGCAAGAGGCCGAAGCGTGGGAGCAGGTGGCAGAGAAGCAACTTGCCACAGCCATCGAATTGGAGTCCCGCACCGTGAAGCTGCCAGACTTACGGCAAATTGTATCTGGGGACAGATATGTCTGGTCTGATGGAGTTTATAACTACAGCCAGGACGTAAAGGTAGTGCTGGCCGCCGCTGGCATCAAGGTGGAGCAACTGTCTTGAACACCACTTCATTAACAGGCCAAATTATGGAAAGTAT
>ERZ894183.1892-NODE-1892-length-10297-cov-4.590607_pt1 | contig 10297 bp, 8 predicted proteins | sample MGYA00380279_ERZ894183 | MGnify/ENA primary metagenome ERZ894183 (study PRJEB32331, sample SAMN06328422) | human gut metagenome | biome: human gut microbiome; feature: stool | host: Homo sapiens | collected 2013-06-26 ... | reverse complement strand
CCAGACCTATTCCAGGAAGATTGACAGCCGTGTGATCAGCGTCCTGGCAGGAATTGCCCAGAGCGCCCACAAATTCTCCAACGACATCCGCCTGCTTCAGCACCTGAAGGAGGTGGAGGAGCCATTTGAGAAAAAGCAGATTGGTTCATCCGCCATGGCTTATAAGCGCAACCCCATGCGGAGCGAGCGGATTGCCAGCCTTGCCAATTATGTGATGAGCGATATGATGAACCCCATGCTGGTGGCTTCCACCCAGTGGTTTGAGCGCACCCTGGATGACTCCGCCAATAAGAGACTGTCCGTACCAGAGGGCTTTCTGGCAGTGGACGGCATCCTGGATCTGTACTTAAATGTAGTGGACGGCCTTGTGGTATATCCAAAGGTCATCGAAAAACACCTGATGGCAGAGCTGCCCTTTATGGCAACGGAAAACATTATGATGGATGCGGTAAAGGCCGGCGGAGACCGTCAGGAGCTTCACGAGCGCATCCGCCAGCTTTCCATGGAGGCAGGGAAAAATGTAAAGGAAAAGGGCCTGGACAACAACCTGTTAGAGCTGATTGCAGCAGACAGCGCCTTTGGACTTTCCCTAGAGGAACTGAAAAAGGCCATGGAGCCCTCACGCTATGTAGGCCGTGCGCCAGAGCAGGTAGAGGAGTTCTTAGAGGAAGTGATCCGGCCTGTTCTTAAGGAAAATGCCTCCCTGCTTGGAATGACCGTAGAGATCAACGTATAAGATGAATGTCAATCTGGAATACTATAAGGTGTTTTACTGCGTGTGCCAAAAGGGCAGCCTTACCGGCGCAGCAAAGGAGCTGTGTATCTCTCAGCCCGCTGTAAGCCAGGCTATCCGCCAGCTGGAAAAGGAGACTGGGGCCACCCTGTTTGTCCGCACCTCAAAGGGAGTGCAGCTGACAAAGGAGGGAGAGCTTCTTGGCCGCTATGTGACAGCGGGAGTGGAGCAGCTTTTAGAGGGCGGACGGATGCTGGAGCGGATGCTTGGAATGGATATGGGAGAGGTGCGGATCGGGGCCAGTGATATGACCCTGCAGTTTTTCCTCCTTCCATTTCTGGAACAGTTCCATAAACAGTACCCAAAGATTAAGGTCAATGTAACCAATGCCCCGACCCCTGAGACCATCCGAAGCCTGGAGGAGGGGAAAATCGATTTTGGAGTAGTCACTACTCCCTTTTCCTGTCAGGAGGGGATCTGCAAAAGACCGGTAAAGGAGATTCGGAACTGCTTTATTGCAGGCAGCAGCTTTTCAGAGCTGAAAGGAAGAGTTTTGGATTACAGGGCCCTTCTGGAGCTGCCCTGTATCTTTCTGGAAAAAACCACCAGCACCAGGCGGTTTATGGACCAGTTCCTCTTAGAACAGGGCATTGAGCCAAAGCCGGAGTTTGAGCTTGCCATCAGCGATATGATCGTCCAGTTTGTAAAAAGGAACATGGGTGTAGGCTGCGTGATGGAGGGATTTGCAAGGGAGGCCATCCAGAAGGGAGAGGTTTTTGAGCTGGCCTTTGAGGGCGAGATGCCTCCAAGGCAGATCTGCGTGGTTACGGGAGAGCCCAGCCTGATCTCCATGGCCGGGCGCAGCCTTCTGGATATGATCCTGGAACCCTCTGAGGAACTTGACAAGCCATAAGTTTAACTTATGGCTTATATAATAAATAAATTCTTTACTTATGGCAGCCTTTGGGGTAAATTAGATATGTTAAAAGATGCAAGTGAACGCAGGGGGATACCCCCCAAGGAGGATTTGACATATGGTTAGAGCAATCGTAGGCGCCAACTGGGGCGATGAAGGAAAGGGCAAGATCACAGATATGCTTGCAAAGGAATCAGATCTGATTGTGCGCTTTCAGGGAGGAAGCAACGCAGGACATACGATCATCAATGATTACGGAAAGTTTGCCCTTCACCTTCTGCCATCCGGTGTATTTTATCAGCATACAACCAGCATAATCGGCAACGGTGTAGCGCTGAATATCCCTTATCTGATTAAGGAGATCCAGTCTGTTGTAGAGAGGGGAGTACCAAAGCCCCACATCCTGGTGTCTGACCGGGCCCAGATTCTGATGCCCTACCATGTACTGTTTGATACCTACGAGGAGGAGCGTCTGGCAGGAAAGTCCTTCGGCTCCACTAAGTCAGGCATTGCGCCCTTTTACTCTGACAAGTACGCCAAGATCGGCTTCCAGGTCAGCGAGCTGTTTGACGAGGAACTGTTGAAAGAAAAGGCATACCGTGTGTGCGAACTGAAAAATGTTCTCCTGGAGCATTTATATCATAAGCCTCTCTTAGACCCTGAGGAACTGTATCAGGAGCTGTTAAGCTACCGTGATATGATCGCGCCCTATGTATGCGATGTATCTGTCTATCTCCACGAGGCCATCAAGGAGGGAAAGAACATCCTCTTAGAGGGACAGTTAGGCTCCTTAAAGGATCCGGATCATGGGATCTACCCCATGGTAACCTCATCCTCCACTCTGGCAGCCTTTGGCGCCATCGGCGCGGGGATTCCTCCTTATGAGATCAAAAATATTACTACCGTTGTAAAGGCCTATTCCAGTGCTGTAGGGGCAGGAGCCTTTGTCAGCGAGATCTTCGGTGATGAGGCAGAGGAACTGCGCCGCAGAGGCGGCGACGGAGGAGAGTATGGCGCCACCACAGGCCGTCCAAGACGTGTAGGCTGGTTTGACGCCGTAGCGACCCGGTACGGCTGCCGGATCCAGGGAACCACAGAGGTGGCCTTTACCGTACTGGATGTACTGGGCTATCTGGATGAGATCCCAGTATGCATCGGCTATGAGATCGATGGCCAGGTAACAAGAGACTTCCCCACCACCGCCCGTCTTGAAAAGGCAAAGCCTGTATTTACAAAGCTGCCCGGCTGGAAGTGCGACATCCGCGGCATCAAAAAATACGAGGATCTGCCAGAGAACTGCCGTAAATACATCGAATTTGTAGAAAAAGAGATCGAAGCGCCCATCACCATGGTTTCCAATGGTCCGGGACGCGAGGATATTATTATCCGTAAGTAAGATCTGGATTATAGACAGAACCCCCGGAGGTGCCAAGGAGATTGGCATTTTCCGGGGATTTTGATATTGAATGTTGTATAGCAGAGGTATCTGAGGAAGCTATGAAGCCAAACTATAAAACAAAACCCTGCGACCTAAATGCTCATGTGAGATAAAGTAACACACAATAATTTGAAAGACAGCAGGCTTACTATTCTGAAAAATATTTCTTGACAACTGCAAGACAGTTAATTATACTTATTCTGTAAATTGAATAAAATCTTCAGGGCAGGGTGCAATTCCCTACCGGTGGTACAGCCCACGAGCCGCAAGGCATGATTCGGTGAGATTCCGAAGCCGACAGTATAGTCTGGATGAAAGAAGATAATGGAATGCGGGAAGATATTTTATCTTCCTGTGTGGTGCATATTGCTCTGGTGTGTTTTTGACATTCCAGAGTTTTTTATTGCTCTCCGTTTTGACACAGGGTTTTCCTGTGTTATTATGCTTGCCTTGAACGATTTTGTTCAAGGCATTTTCTATTTGCGGAGGTGACAAAATGAATGACAGTGATTATATGAAAGTCGCTTTGCAGCTTGCCGAGAAAGGCTGCAGTTTTACTTCTCCCAACCCTATGGTAGGAGCTGTTATTGTAAAAAATGGAAAGATAATTGGGCAGGGCTGGCATGAAAAGTATGGTGAAGCTCATGCGGAGCGTAATGCTTTGACTTCCTGTACAGAAAATCCAAAAGGAGCAACCATGTATGTGACATTAGAACCTTGCTGCCATTATGGGAAGCAGCCGCCCTGTGTCAACGCTATCATAAAAGCAGGCATTAGACGGGTGGTGATAGGTTCCAGTGACCCCAATCCTCTTGTCAGCGGCAAAAGTATAGAGATTTTGCGTGGGCAAGGTGTTATTGTGACGGAACATATTTTACAGGAGGATTGTGACCGACTTAATGAAGTGTTTTTTCATTACATTCAAAAAAAGCGGCCTTTTGTTGTGATGAAATATGCCATGACGATGGACGGGAAAATTGCAACCCAAACAGGGGTATCGAAATGGGTGACAGGAGACATTGCACGCCACCATGTAGCGGTGCAGCGCCACCGATATACTGCGATTATGGTAGGGATAGAAACAGTGTTAACAGATGATCCGTTGCTTACCTGCCGGATAGACAACGGAAAAAATCCAATTCGTATTATTTGTGATACCACACTTCGCACACCTTTGACTGCGAAAATCGTTTCTACGGCAGAACAGATTCCTACAATGATTGCAACCTGCTGTCAAGATAAAAAACGCCATATCTTGTATGAAAGAAAAGGCTGTTATATCCTGCCTGTTGGAGAAAGGGGCGGTCATGTGGATTTAGAACAGCTTATGGATTTATTGGGACAGAAACAAATTGACAGCATTTTGTTGGAGGGTGGTGGTACGCTTAACTGGTCGGCTCTCTCTTGCGGTATTGTGCAGAAAGTGCAGGCTTATATTGCCCCAAAACTATTTGGTGGTCAGACTGCCAAAACGCCGATTGAAGGTGTTGGTGTCTATTCTCCGGCTACAGCTTTTCGATTAAAAAATAGTCGTTTTGTGCGGTTAGGAGAAGATTTCTTGATTGAAAGTGAGGTGGGGTAAAATGTTTACAGGAATTGTTGAGGAAATAGGAACAGTAAATAAAATCAAACAAGGGAAATCTTCTGCCATTCTTGAAATCTGTGCACAAACAGTATTAGAAGACACAAAAGTTGGCGATAGCATTGCCGTCAATGGAATTTGTTTGACAGTTACTGCTCTGTGCTCCGGTAGGTTCACCGCAGATGTTATGCACGAAACCTTAAATCGCTCCACATTGACAAGTCTTATTTCTGGCAGCCATGTGAATTTGGAACGTGCAATGCCGTCAAATGGAAGATTTGGCGGACATATGGTTGCCGGTCATATAGACGGCACAGGAAAGATAGTCTGCATACAAAAAGATGATACTGCAATTTGGTTTACTATACAGGCAAAGCCAGAAATCATGCGTCACATTGTAGAAAAAGGCTCTGTTGCAATTGACGGTATTAGTTTGACGGTTGTTGGAATCGGAAAGGACAAGTTTTCAATTTCAGCAATTCCACATACGGTCAGACAGACGGTTTTGCATGAACGAAAAGTGGGGGATTTCGTTAATCTGGAAACAGATATTGTCGGAAAATACGTAGAAACATTATTGCCATCATTTTTTAAAAAGCAAACAGACAGTAATATCACAAAGGATTTTTTAAAAAAATATGGATTTTAGGAGGACATCATATGACACGATTTCATACAATCAAAGAAGCACTGGAAGATTTGCGAAAAGGAAAAATTATTTTAGTAACTGATGACGCAGAACGGGAAAACGAGGGAGATTTTATCTGTGCAGCACAATTTGCCACAACAGAAAACGTCAACTTTATGGCAACACATGGCAAAGGGTTGATTTGTATGCCTATGTCAGAGGAATATGTGAGAAAACTCAAAATTCCACAGATGGTAGAAAAAAATACGGATAACCACGAAACTGCGTTTACAGTATCTATCGACCATATCACAACTTCTACTGGAATCTCTGCCGCTGAACGTTCTATTACTGCCCTTGCGTGTGTGGAGGAAAACGTAAAGCCGGAGGATTTCCGCAGACCCGGACATATGTTTCCTTTACTTGCCAAAAAAAATGGTGTATTAGAGAGAAATGGTCATACAGAAGCAACTGTAGATTTATGCCGTCTGGCTGGCTTAAAAGAATGTGGGTTGTGCTGTGAAATCATGCGTGAAGATGGAACTATGATGCGAACTAAGGAACTTTTCAGACTGGCTGAATATTTTGGAATAAAAGTTGTAACAATACAAGATTTACAAAACTATCGCAAGTGCCATGACAAATTGGTTGAGCATATGACAACTGTTAAAATGCCAACTAAGTACGGAGATTTTACCGCTTATGGATTTGTAAATAAGCTGAACGGCGAACATCATGTCGCACTTGTAAAGGGCGAAATCGGAAATAGAGAAAATATCCTGTGCCGCGTTCATTCAGAATGTCTGACTGGTGATACTTTTGGCTCCTTGCGTTGTGACTGCGGTCAGCAATTTGCTGCTGCTATGACACAGATTGAAAAAGAGGGACGGGGAATTTTGCTCTATATGCGTCAAGAGGGACGAGGAATTGGACTCATCAATAAATTGCGTGCTTATGAACTGCAAGAACAGGGAATGGATACTTTAGAAGCGAATCTTGCGTTAGGATTTTCCGGCGATGAGCGGGAATATTATATCGGCGCACAGATTTTGAGGGAGTTAGGAGTGATTAGTATGCGACTTTTGACAAATAATCCGGACAAAGTTTATCAGCTTTCAGAATTTGGATTGGAAATCAAAGAGCGTGTGCCGCTTCAAATGGACGCTACTGTACATGATTTGTTCTATCTCAAAACCAAACAGGAACGCATGGGACATATTTTAAAATATTAAATCATTGGAGGAATATCAACATGAAAACATTTGAAGGAAAACTAGTATCAAAGGAAATCAAAGTCGGAATTGTTGTGGCAAGGTTTAATGAATTTATTACTTCCAAACTATTGGGAGGTGCTATGGACGGTCTGCTACGGCATGATGTGGAGGAAAAAAATATTCATGTGGCATGGGTTCCTGGAGCATTTGAAATCCCATTGATTGCGTCCAAGCTAGCAAAAAGCGGAAAATATGACGCAGTAATTTGTCTGGGAGCGGTCATTCGTGGCTCAACCAGTCATTATGACTATGTATGCAGTGAGGTGGCGAAAGGGATTGCTACTGTTTCTCTGGAAAGCGGTATACCCGTACTGTTTGGTGTACTTACTACTGACAGTATTGAACAGGCGATTGAGAGGGCAGGAACAAAGGTGGGAAATAAGGGATATGATTGTGCTGTCAGTGCAATCGAAATGGTAAATCTTATTCAAGAAATTGAAAAATAAATGTTTTTAATAGCAAACCCAACCGAAACAGTCAATAGCAAGATAAACGGCTACGCCGCTATTGACTGTTCCGCCCGGTTTTGCTCAGTAGTAATTAAGGGGCGACAGCCTAAATCTCAGGGCATATCCTCATCCTTCTTCTTCCCCAAAACCCGCGTCATCAGCCCCATGGCATAAAATACCACAGAGATAAACACGATAGAAAAGAACACAGCCATCAGGTGCTCCTTGGGAGCGCCCATAGCGGCCATGACAATAGCGGTGATAAACAGGCCTCCAAGCAGCACTGCGGCTGCCAGGGCCAGGATCCGTTTCAGCTTCAAAGTGTGTGATCTCCCTTCTTATACATCCTCAGCCAGTTCTTCCCAGCGGACGTAAAGCTGCTCCAGTTTCTGAGCCAGCTCCTCTTTTTCATGGTTCAGTTCCACCAGCCGGGCTACATTGGTATAGACCTCCTCCAGGGCCAGAAGCCCGTCGATCTCCCCATCCCTTGTTTCCAGCTCATGGATGGCTTCTTCCGTCTTTTTCAATTCATTCTGACGCTTTCTGAGTCTGGCCTGTTCTTCCTTTCTGGCTTTCCAGTCAGACTGGGAGGAGGAGACAGAAGGCTCCTGAGAAATGGGCCCTCTGGCGGAGGGAGCAGAAGCTTCTGCAGCCCGTCTTGCCAGAAAGGCCGCCTCCACATCTTCCTTTTTCTCCAGATAGTAATCATAATTTCCGATATAATTGATAAAGGACTGGCTGGTCAGTTCCAGGATCCTGGTGGCGGTCCGGTTGATAAAATAGCGGTCGTGAGACACATAGAGAACCGTTCCTGTGTAGCGGTTTAAGGCGCTTTCCAGGATCTCCTTTGAGGTAATATCCAGATGATTGGTAGGCTCGTCAAGAAGCAGGAAATTGGCATCGGAAAGCATCAGCTTTGCCAGAGATAGGCGCCCCCGCTCGCCGCCGCTTAGGTCCCGGATCAGCTTAAACACATCATCGCCGGTAAACAGGAAGGAGGCCAGCGTATTGCGGATCTGGGTGTTTGTCATAGTGGGGTAGGTGTCCTGGATCTCGTCAAAGAGAGTTTTTTCCATATGGAGGACCTGATGCTCCTGGTCGTAGTAGCCCATATGGACCTTGGAGCCTAAGCGGATCTCACCCTGGTCAGGAGAAATCAGCCCGTTAAGGATCTTCAGGAGAGTGGTTTTCCCAGTGCCGTTATTGCCGATGATGGCGATCCGCTCCCCGCGCTTTACCTCAAAATCCACATTCTCAAAGAGAACCTGGGAATCAAAGGCCTTGGAAAGACCGGTTACGGTAAGGACATCATTGCCGCTGACTACATCCGGCTCCAGGCGGATGTCCATGGAGTCGTTGATCTCCACCGGCTTTTCCAGCCGCTCGATCTTATCCAGCATCTTTTCCCGGCTCTCGGCTCTGCGGATGGATTTCTCCCGGTTAAAGGACTTAAGCTTCGCGATCACCGCCTCCTGATGACGGATTTCCTGCTGCTGGTTTAAGTAGGCCCGGATCTGGGCATCCCGGAGCATGGCCTTTTTCTCGCTGTAGGCGGTGTAGTTGCCGGAAAATACAGTGGCAATGCCATTGTCCAGCTCAATGACCTTTGTAACCACCCGGTCCAGGAAATACCGGTCATGTGCTACAATGATCACGCTGCCGGAATAGCTCCTTAAGTAGGTTTCCAGCCAGGCGATGGATTCCATATCCAGATGGTTGGTAGGCTCGTCAAGGAGCAGCACGTCCGGCTTTGTAAGAAGCAGCTTTCCCAGAGAGACCCGGGTTTTCTGGCCGCCGGAAAGGGCTTCGATGGGCTTTGAAAACTCCTCCTCCGTAAAGCCCAGTCCCTTTAAGACGCCGGTGATCTCGCTCTGGTAGGCGTAGCCGTCAGCCATCTCAAATTCGTGGTTTAAACGGCTGTATTCGGAAAGCCGGGTCTCTAATTCTTCGCCGGATACGTGCTTCATCTCAAGCTCCAGGGCCCGGATCCGCTGTTCCATCTCGATCAGGGGGCGTTTTACCTCTAAAAGGGCGTCAAAGATGGTCTCGGCCCCCTCCAGATCCTGGTGCTGGGCCAGATAGCCCAGGGTTTTTCCCTTGGAAAGAACTACCTCTCCTGTATCGGCGTTCAGCTCACCTACGATGATTTTCAGCAGGGTGGATTTGCCGGCTCCATTAATGCCTACAATGGCGGCTTTTTCCTGATCTTCTATATGAAAGGATACCTCGGAAAGAATCTGATCCGTACCAAAGGCCTTGCTGATATGGCTGCAGGATAAAATCATAAATATAAAACTCCATTTCTGTAAAATATCGTAACTATTCAGGACGAAAACTGGCAGAAAAATCAGTGTCAAGTTTGTTGTAAGAGGATTTTTTTCCAGTTTTCACATCGGAGGAATCTCCGATGCTTCTCGTCCGGCTTTGCCGGATAAGAAGATGGCCCGTCCTGAACAGTTACAAATTATCAATAATCTTAGTAAAAATCACTGATTTCAGTAAAATCCTTCTATCAGTATAATATAGGGATCCGTTTATTTCAAGTAAGTCTTACCTGTAGTTTTTCCTTTTCTCAGGGAAACGACATAAGAACTGCCTTATTTTTATGCAGTTTTTTGTTGCCGATTTGCCTGTCATACGTTATAATAGATACGTTAAGCATCAATATGAGTGATTGCGTACCTGTTCCGGACTGCCTGCAGGCACAAAAGACACTGCGGTTTTGTTTACCGGCAGAAGCTGCGGAATAATTACAGAATCAGGAAATGAGGAGATTCAAATGAGCGAAAGAAAAGTTGGAACAATATCAAGAGGCATCCGCTGCCCAATTATCCGTGAAGGAGATAATCTGGCTGACATCGTGGTAACCAGTGTGCTGGAAGCGGCTGAAAGTGAAGAATTTGCATTAAGAGACCGGGATGTTATTGCAGTAACCGAGTCTGTTGTGGCGAGAGCACAGGGAAACTATGCCAGTGTCCAGGCAATCGCGGAGGATGTAAGGGCAAAGCTTGGCGGAGAAACTGTTGGTGTGATTTTCCCGATTCTGTCAAGAAACCGTTTTGCAATCTGTTTAAAGGGAATTGCCATGGGCGCAAAAAAAGTTGTGCTGATGTTAAGCTATCCCAGTGATGAGGTAGGCAACGAACTGGTATCTCTGGATAAGCTGGATGAAGCAGGCATCAATCCCTACAGCGATGTGCTGTCTCTGGAGCAGTACAGAAGCCTGTTTGGTGAGAATCGCCATCCCTTCACCGGCGTAGACTATGTGGACTACTAC
>ERZ894183.1875-NODE-1875-length-10360-cov-5.165648_pt1 | contig 10360 bp, 3 predicted proteins | sample MGYA00380279_ERZ894183 | MGnify/ENA primary metagenome ERZ894183 (study PRJEB32331, sample SAMN06328422) | human gut metagenome | biome: human gut microbiome; feature: stool | host: Homo sapiens | collected 2013-06-26 ... | reverse complement strand
GGCATATCCAACTTTCGTTTTGTTACCGCCGATTTTGTTCTTTATGCCCTGCAATACAGTCGTCACATGGCGATCTTCCCCTCTTGCTCTCCACGAGCCCAGCAGTTCGGTCTGATTATCGGCCAGCGGACCTACCACGGCAATGGAACGGACATTTTTTGCCAGCGGTAATGTATGATTGTCATTCTTCAGCAGGACAGCCGATTTATGAGCCATGTCCAGTGCTGCATCCAGAAATTCTTTTTTCATGATTGTCTGCGATTCGTATTCTTCATTACAGAATTTATATGGATCAACAAACAGTCCCAAAGCATATTTGATATGCAGAATCCGACTGACGGAATTGTCGACATCTTCCATACTGATTTTACCGGCTTCTATCAGTTCTTTCATGTATTTATTATAGAGCCCATCTGTCATATCCATGTCGATGCCGGAATTGAAAGCCAGACGGGTAGCGTCTTTATCGTCTTCCGCCACTCCCTGCGCCACCAGCTGCTTCACTGCTTCCCAATCGCTTACCACAAAACCATTGAAATTCCATTGCCCTCTCAATAAGTCTTTGAGCAGGAACGGATGTGCGGACGCAGGAATACCATTTATATCATTGAAAGCACTCATAAAAGTAAGTACTCCCGCATCAATGCAAGCCTTAAAAGGAGGTAGATAAGTATCAAACAAAGTCCGTTCCGACATATCCACCGGAGCATAATCTCTTCCCGCCTGGGGAAGTCCGTAAGCTACCCAATGCTTTGCACATGCCAATACTGAATTATTCTCCCAAAGATTCCACTGAAAACCATTCACTCTTGCTTTGGCTATTTCACTTCCCAGGTAGGTGTCTTCTCCTGCTCCTTCCACTACCCTGCCCCAACGGGCGTCTCTTGCGATGTCGACCATAGGAGCGAACGTCCAATGTAGTCCGGCTGCCGAGGATTCAATCGCAGCAATCTTGGCAGCTCGTTCGATCGCTGCTAAATCCCAACTACACGATTCCGCCAAAGGAGTCGGAAAGATTGTCTTATATCCATGAATCACGTCCATCCCAAAAAGAATCGGTATCTTTATCCGGGAATGACGCATATTCTTTTCCTGCAAATCACGCAATGTCTTTGCACCGGATATATTCAAAACAGAACCTACAAGTCCGCGTGCTATCAATGAATCGCTCAAATATTCTGATTCAGGACCGGTTAAAAGGGTACGGCCTACGTATTGGGATAACTGGCCGATCTTCTCTTCCACAGTCATCCGTGAGAGCAAATCTTTAACAAATGAATCCGCTTCCGGAGTATGAGGTAGTTTACTATTTCCGACGATCCGGGTATGCGGATCGCGAACATAAACTCTTATCCAATCAATATCGAAATCAAATTGCTGCAATTCCTCCGCAGGATAGCCGACATCCAACTTGTCAAATGCTCCTACCTGCCCGGTGATAGCAATATCCCAAACTCTGTCCAGCCGATCCTCTTTACGAGCCTTAGTGATAAAATCAGTATATGCATCCCCCAACTGTGTACGGGTATGTATCTGGTAATTGACTTTATTATCTATCAGAAACGTAATGATGGCATGATTGTTATCAACAGGATCGGGATCTATCTGAACCGCATATACATGGAAATTATCTCCCGGCTTATCGTCTCCGATTTCAGTATATCGTATCTGACCTTTGGGTAGATTGATTCCCAACTTTTGCGTTTCCGAATTGAACAAATGCAAGGTTTGATTCGCTTTGGCCGGATAAGGATTTTCCCCGAAAGCTTTGGTAAAAAACTCCAGTATATCTATTTCGGCTACTCCAGCTCCTTTATAATGCCTCAACCAAAGTGCATTCCAAAGCCCATATAGATATGGGACTTTGGCTTTGATCTCTATGCGGCAGAAAAGAGGATAATATTTCTCCGTATCGGAATCTCTGCTGGACAGCGCTCCCGACCACCATCCGGTCTTACTCTTCACACTGGGATGAACGGGACTGGGCGCATCTTTACTTTTGAATGAGCGAATTCGACAAATCTTCTCTCCTGTAGGAAGGGTTTCGATAAAGACCTGCTCCGGACGATATGTCTGAAGCATGGCTTTATTTTCCTGATTATAGGTGGGTCGCCCCACTTTTGGGGAACCATATATTCCCCAATACCGGGAGTCAATCACATCTCCGTTAAACTCGTCTCCATCGTAATAAATCCATCCGGGAGGGGTTTCTGATGAAGGAGGAATAACGGTTTGGGCTTTCACCACCCCGATACAGCAAAATATGATTATTAGAATCTTTATTTTCAACATGATATTTCTTTTTAATGATTTACCAACCCGGATTCTGTTTCCAGTTCTTCAACTGCAGAATCTCACTTTCAGGTATGGGATACCAATACATTTTAGAATCAAACACTCTCTTTTCTACCACAGCACGGGAATAATCAAACTTCTCGACGGGATATTCCGGCTTTTCAGGAATCTCTGGTTCTGTTTCATCCCGGGTAAATACACGTACCCAATCTACATCCATCGAAACGTTTCTCAAATTGGCATTCCTGTCTTCGGGATAGCCGATACCATTTTCATTCTTTCCTCCGATTTGTCCGGTTATCGCAATGTCCCAGGTTCGCTTTTCTCTTCCCTCCGCTATTGCTTTGGTTATAAATGTATTATATCTGTCATCATAGTCAATCGTCTTGAATGTATTGGTTACTTTACCATCCAACAGGTAGCTGATGATAGCATGCTTATCCGGAGAAACCGGGTCCGGATCTACCTGAACGCCATACGTATGGAAGTCTGCTCCCGGATCAAAATCAAGCACTGTATGTCGTCCGTACCCATTCACGTTGATTCCCAGATTGCCTGTTTTATTATCATGCAAATGTAAAGCCTGGCTAAGCCGGCGGGGTGAAGCCGTATTCTCAAATTCCTTGACGAAAAACTCTTCGATGTCAAGTTCCGCAACACTGGCTCCTGCATAATGACGACACCACGGTCCCATCCATATACCATATATATAAGGTATTTTTGCACGAATCTCAATGCGGGAATGCAGAGGGTAATATTTCCCCTGATAACCATATTTGTCGGTATCCCGGCTGGACAAAGCTCCCGACCACCATCCTTCTCTCGTACTGGCAGTGCTTAATGTCGGAGCCGGTGGATTGTCGTCCTTGGTGGCTGCTATCCGGGCAAAGCTCAATCCGCCACTCCCTTTCTCAATCGTAATCTGTTTTTTACGATAAGTCTGGATATTTCCGGTGGGTTGTCCATACTGGGAGTTTCCTACCGGAGTGTCGCTTCCATACTGTCCCCAATATGAGTTGTTTATGACCAAATCATTGAATTCGTCTCCATCGTAATAATGCCATCCTTCCGGAACTTCGTTAGCCGGTATTACGGAATTCCGGGTAACAGCTCTTCGAGCCTGATTCTTACGGGTGATTTCAAGACCTAGCAAATCTCCTCCGAGTGTTTCTTGCGCAATCTTCCACCGTCTTACATCCCACGAACGATGCTCCTCAAATGCCAGTTCGACACGACGTTCACGCCGGATACGCTCACGCATTTCGTCCTGCGTCAATCCGGAAGGCAGATTCGGTTGTCCGGCACGGCTGCGCACTCGATTGACGTATTCTGCTATATCCGCATTTTCGGGATCGTATTCGTTCAAGGCTTCCGCATAATTCAGGTAAATCTCCGCTAAACGAAACAACGGCCAGATATGTCCCTGACTTCCTCCGCCGGTTTGGATATTCACATCTTCATTGAGGTATTTTTTCAGATAGAATCCGGTTTTGGTTGCATTGGTAACGCCCAGACCGTCTTTTCCACCGTCCCAATTCTCTACCGCCGTGCTTTTCCAAACGGAATCATTCAGCAGAATGGTAGCATTCAACCTGTCATCCCGGTAGAATTGCGGACGAACGGCATTTTCCTCATTCTCCCAACTAAAATAGCTGCCATCTTTCATTTCATAAGAGTCTACCAGATTCAACGAAGGATTGATGCCGCCTACCCCACCATAACTGACAGGAAAGTTGTATTTTTCAAAGTCGGAATTGTTTCCATAACGACGCATCAGAATAAACTCGGAATTCTGAAAGTTATTCTTGAATAAAGTGGCATAACTGCCATACAACGAATATATGCCCAGATCAATTACGTCTTTCGCAGCCTGTGCCGCAGCTTTCCATTTCTCCATATCGGAAGGAAGATCGCTTTCCGAAAAATTCTGCCAGTCCAGATACAAGGGACTGGCCGCATACAATAAAACTCTGCTTTTCAAAGCCAATGCGGCTCCCTTCGTTGCACGTCCCAAATCCGAATCGATTCCTCGTCCCGGAGTTAAATCGAGCACTTCGGCTACCTTATCACATTCGCTGGAGATGAATGAGATGCAATCGTCCATAGACGGGCGTGGAGTCTCCGAATAATCCGCATTGACGGATAGTGTAGAAGTAATCACAGGTACAGGTCCGAAACGTTTCACCAGCTCGAAATGGAAAAACGCTCTTAAAAAACGGGCCTCATATTTCCATGTTTTCAAGTCATTCAGACGGTTCTGATATTCATTCTGATTATCCGGATCGAGTCTGTATTTATCCAGATTCACTCTGTCTACATTTTCTATAAATTCATTCGCTATGCGAATTCCTGCGTAATACTTATTCCACAAATCATCCGGATTGGACCTTGAATTCCAGGCTCCGGTGTTGAAGTGCTGGATGTTGCAGGAGGCATTAGCATGTTCGGCATCATCGGTAGCGGCATCCAACATAGCTTCGGAACCGATACGGTTGAAACCATCAGGCAGATACCGATAAGCATTGACTAGAAATTTGCTTGTACGTTCATAGGAAGTAAAGGTCATCTCGTTGTCGATAAACGAATCATACTCTCTGTCCAGATAATCACTGCATCCGGACAATATGCTGATAGCAGCAAGAGCATTCAATATGATAGATAAACCTATTGGGTATTTCATAATTATTATATTTTTGTTCTTACCTATTAAAAATCAATTTTTATTCCCAGGTTGTAGGAACGTGTCAACGGATATGTAATCAAAGAACTGCTTTCCGGGTCGGCCAATCCGTCAAGATGACTCACGGTGAAAAGATTGCTCGCATTAGCATACACATACAATCTGGACAATTTTATCGCTCTTGCTATTGACTGGGGGAAGGTATATCCAATCCGGATATTCTTCATTCTGAAGTAGTTTCCGTTTCTTTTCCAATATGTAGATATCCGGTAATTGTTTTCAAATGTCCGGGTAGACAAACGGGGATAAGAAGCATTGGGATTCTCCGGTGTCCAGCTGTCGAGAGCCAGTTTTGAAGCAGAGCCATTGTCGGTAAAGGAATAAGCCAACGGCCCGCTCAAATAGATGTCTCTATTGGCAACGCCATGAAATAAAGCCTCAACGTCTATCCCTTTCCATTCAAAGCCTATTTTCAAAGCATAATTCCACTCCGGAATATTAGAATATCCCACAGGATAGGAGTCATTGGAATCGACTACTCCATCACCATTTTTATCGATATATTTTATATCACCGGGGTTTACTTCTCCAAACTGCGGTACCGGTAAATGTGACTTCAGACTTCCATTCGAATCGAAATCACTCTCCTGATACAGTCCGTCAGCAACAAGTACAAAAGGAGTATTCACGGAACGTCCTTTACGATATTGATAATCGTAGAGTTTCACTTCTTCCGCCATATCGACAATTTCATTCTTTGCATACCACGCCGATGTTTCAACGTAATAGTTGAAGTTATTTTTAAGACTGCTTTCGTACCTGATCGTACCCTCGAAACCTTGATTCTTTACTTTACCTACATTCATATAAGGCAATATGTCGCCATAAGAGGCTCCAACAAATCCGGGAATAGTGGAATACGGCTGTGACAGGATATCATATCTTTCTTTATGGAAATAATCGAATTCTACCGACAGCCCTTTCAGTAAAACTGCATCCAATCCGATATTGAATACACGTTCCTTCTCCCAACTAATATCGGGATTGGCAATCATATCTGCCCGAAACCCGCCTGTTGATGACGACCCTGTACCTAAAAAATAGGAGCCGTTACTGCTATAAGTCTGGTCGAACAGATAACGTCCGTTCTCATTCTGATTGTTTCCAACCAGTCCGATAGATGCTCTTAGTTTCAAATATTCAACCCAGTTGATATTTTTCATGAAGTTTTCTTTCGACAGTATCCATCCGGCGGAGAAAGCGGGAAAGAATCCATATCTTTTTCCAGGAGCATAATCATCACAACCTGTATATGAAGCTGCAAATTCTCCTATGTATTTTTGATTATAAGAGTAAGTTACCCGCCCTGCATAATTCAAGTATTTAATGTCATCACGACTTCCATATTTCTGATATAAATCAGACAGGAAAAAGATGCTGGCAGTGAGTTGATGTTGCTTGAAAACGCGATCATAATCCAACTGTGCCTTAAAGTTCAGACGGCTCCAGTCAGTACGGAATCCTTCATCGGATTCCAAAGGAGAATCAGCGCCGTAGGGTGTATATAGCACCTCTCCCCCTGCTCCTTTGGAAAGAGAATAACGGGCATAATTCTGATTCTTTATAGATGAATCCGCCATATAGTTGTTGTAGGCAATACCGGCACTGACACTTAATCCCTTTGTCAGTTTCTCCAGGTCGTATTTAGGCATAAAAATCAGTTGGAAAGTCCGGCTGTTTTCTTTATAAAGCCCTCTGCTGACGATATTACCGACCGGGTTGGTAAAAGCGGCATTTCCTCCATACGATCCGTCGGGGTTGTACACCGGAAATGCATTCGGAGCTGTTCTCCATATCGCTCCCAAAAGTCCGTTGGCAGAACTGCTGCCTCCGGGAATAGAGCGATTACCTACACTCCCGCTAAAATTGAGTCCGGTAGACAGGTGTTTGCTTATCTGGATATTCAAATTAGACCTGAAATTAAAGCTCGCATAATAGGCATTCGAGTTTTCCCGGCGTTTTTTATCGGTGTCTTTGTAGAAACCGATGTTCTGCAAAAGATTCATCATTACATAGTATTGCACCACATCTCCTCCTCCTTTAAAACTTAAATCAGCCATACTCAAAGGAGCTGTATTATTCAAAATGGCCTTTTTCCAGTTTACATTGGGGTAAAAGTAAGGATCGGTGTTGTTCTGATAGGCATTCAATTCCTCTGGAGTGTATAAACGAGGCAATCCGTCATTCACACGCGCCTGATTGTATAAGGTGGTATAATCATACGCATTGATAGGATCGGGAACGCCCAACGGTTGTTGTATTCCCGTTTGTAAACGGATACTGACTTGCGGAGCGGAAACGCATCCTTTCTTGGTTGTCACCAATAAAACACCATTTGCACCACGCATACCATATAAAGCCAGAGCCGAAGCGTCTTTCAATAATGTTACAGACTCGATTTCCGCAGTGGACAGACTTTCAATCGGGGCTTCGAAACCGTCGACATATACCAGCATTTTTTGTCCGCTTGCATAGGAAGTACGTCCCCGGAGGTAGAGATTCGCGATAGAGAAATCATAGCCGGGCTCTCCGCTTTGTTGCAACAATGTTAGTCCGGGAAGCTGTCCTTGCAGACTATTTCCCAAGCTTGCGGAAGTAGTTTTCATCAAATCTTCCCCACGTATGGAAGAAATGGCACTTGTTCGCCTCCATTCCGGTTGTTGCCCATTGGCGACTTCTACAAGTGCAGAGTCGGCTATGTGTTGAGCAAACAAAACGGGAGCATAAAAAGTGAGAATAGTAGTCAAAAGTATAGCATAACGCTTCCCTTTGTATATACTGTTTATTATTGTCATACCTTTTATTTTTAGTTGATTGAACATATTTACCATCCCGGATTCTGAAGCATATACCCTTTATCTATTTCGGTCTGCTTGATAGGATGTAAATAAGAACGGTCACTCCATAATCTGTTTTCAAAGACATAAGGTTTGTAATGTACTTTACCCGGTGCTCCTGTAACAGCGGAGAGCTGCAATCCATACATGGCACCTTTCATAACACCTTCATCATCGGCTATCAGCCAACGTCGTATATCCCAGAAACGATGATCTTCATAAGCCAGTTCCACGGCTCGTTCTCTTCGCAGTTTCTCCCTGAACTGCTCTTTATTCAAAGTGGAAGGAAAGCCCGGCATTCCGGAGCGTTCACGAACTTTCAGGACTGCATCGAATGCTTCTTTCGGGGGAGTTTCATAATATTCATTCAAAGCTTCTGCATAATTCAGATAGAGTTCGGCTACCCGGAAGACAATCCAGTCCATATTAGTGGAGTTGCGCGGAGCCGTTGCTCTTAGTACGCGAGGTACCCATTTGCGAACCAGGTGTTTCGTTTTATCATTGGCTACATTGTGAGCTCCACCGGGCAGAAAATTAAGAATTCCAATCTCTGTATTCCAGTTAGCTCCATGTGCTGCAATGGTTTGCGCAAAACGAGGGTCCAGTTCGTCGTACTTTTCAAGCAGATCATCGCCACCATCCATATTCCATGTTTGTTGGTTCCCGTCTTTTTTCTCATAGAAACGCACGAAATTGAAGGTTGTAAAAAGACCGCCGTCGCTCCAACTACTTCCCGCCCATGCCGGTATATTGCTTGTTATGGGATGACTGCTTGTTGTGAAATTCCGGTATTTCTTGTTGGCCAGAATTATTTCTTTGTTATCGGGAGCAGTCCACACATGTTCGTAATTTGTTTCAGGTGTTCCCTCATCGTACAAGTCATAATAGCCAGAAGATTCAACAGCGGTAATGGCTGCCTTGGCTGCTTTAGCAGCTTCATTCCAGCGTTCTTTACTATAGTTTCCATATCCTATCAGGTCATTATTTCCACTTAAAGGAAGGTACGGATCGTCGGTATTGAACAAAGGACTCGCCGCATACAGGAGTACTCTGGATTTGAGAGCTAAGGCGGCTATCCTGTTTGCCCGTCCCACCAATATCGAATTCGTATAATAATCCGGTAATATGGAGGCAGCCCGGTCACAATCGACAAGAATGGAGTCTACACAATCGGAAAATGTATTACGGGGTAGTTTACCATCTTCCGACGGATTTATTCTACGGTATATTATAGGCAGTCCACCATATCTATATACTCCTTCCCAGAAGACCAAAGCCCGCATAAAATAGGCTTCGCCTCTGGAACGTTTCTTAAAATCAACGTCTCCCGGATCATCGGGCACTTCGTCAATACGTTCAAGCCCGATATTGCATTTTCGTAATGTCTGCCAACGGGTGTTGTGACGGGGGTCTTCATCCCAGTCTATGCTGCTGTTGTTATGATTGTCCACGTTCCACGAGGCATTGCCCTTCCCCCAGTTTGCACCTTGTTCGGCTTCATCACACGCTCCTGCCAGGGTTGAGGTTGCACACAGTTTACGGTCGATCCCGCTACTTCCCATCGAGAACCCCAGCGGCATACCTTCTGCATAGATGCCTGTTATGTATTGTTCTGTCAAAGTCCTGTCGGCAAAGACACCGTCTTCATCCAAATCGACAGAGGGCGGAGCTTCCAGATAGTCACTACACGAAAACATCAATACAGACGACAGAAGTATTGCACATATATATGTTATTCTTTTCATGATTATCAAAAATTTATATTAAGACCAATATTATATACTTTCTGCAACGGATATGTATTGATTTCAACATTTCCACTTCTCGAAGGTGCTTCCGGGTCCAGATCTACCACATCTGTCCACGTGAATAAATTGGAACCGTTGAAATATAATCTTACACTATTCAGGTTAAGCCGTTTGACAAAACCTCCGGTAAATGTATATCCTACTTCGAGGTTTTTCAATCGCAAATAACTGGCATCCCGTATCCAAAGAGTAGAAGGACGATAGTTGTGATCGGTTTCTCCGTTGGGATTCAGAGACAAACGGGGAAAGGTGATCTTTTCTCCTGCCTCATACCGTTCCTGTGTCCAACGTTCTTTTATCAGAGATTTCGCACTCTCTTCTCCTTTCGCGAAAGGCCACATCGACCGTCCGAAATATTTAATGGATACATTGTCGGCTCCCTGAAATAAGATGGAGAAATCAAATCCTTTATATTGCGCTCCGAATGAGAAACCGTAAATAATCTCCGGTACGGGGGTGTATCCTATCGGGACCATGTCGTAATCATCAATCACTCCATCCTGGTTGACGTCTATATACTTGACGTCTCCCGGTTGCAACTGATTCCCGCTCCATGAACTTTTAGGACGGTCTAATGCATTGATTTCTTCCCACGAGTTATAGTATCCGTCAAAAATCAGTCCGAAAAACTGATTCTTTCTTCTTCCGGTAGTCATCTGATAATCATATCTCTTCTGCAC
>ERZ894183.1864-NODE-1864-length-10424-cov-46.615199_pt1 | contig 10424 bp, 9 predicted proteins | sample MGYA00380279_ERZ894183 | MGnify/ENA primary metagenome ERZ894183 (study PRJEB32331, sample SAMN06328422) | human gut metagenome | biome: human gut microbiome; feature: stool | host: Homo sapiens | collected 2013-06-26 ... | reverse complement strand
TGATTGCACGTGGTGACATGGGTATCGAAGTTCCATTTGAAATGGTTCCAGTTTACCAAAAAATGATCATCACAAAAGTAAACGCTGCTGGTAAAGTTGTTGTTACAGCTACTAACATGCTTGAAACAATGACAGAAAAACCACGTGCAACTCGTTCTGAAGTATCTGACGTCTTCAACGCTGTTATCGATGGTACTGATGCTACAATGCTTTCAGGTGAATCTGCAAACGGTAAATACCCACTTGAATCTGTAGCTACAATGGCGAAAATCGACATGAACGCTCAAACACTTTTGAAAGAATATGGTCGTTTGAACCCAGCTTCATTCGAACGTAACTCTAAGACAGAAGTTATGGCTTCAGCTGTTAAAGATGCAACAAACTCAATGGATATCAAATTGGTTGTAACATTGACTAAGACAGGTCACACTGCACGTTTGATCTCTAAATACCGTCCAGATGCTGATATCTTGGCATTGACATTTGACGAATTGACTGAACGTGGATTGATGTTGAACTGGGGTGTTATCCCAATGTTGACAGATGCTCCTTCATCAACTGATGATATGTTCGAAATTGCTGAACGTAAAGCAGTTGAAGCTGGTCTTGTTAAATCTGGTGATGATATCGTTATCGTTGCTGGTGTACCAGTTGGAGAAGCTGTTCGTACAAACACAATGCGTATCCGTACAGTACGTTACCTTGAGTCCCCTGCGGTCGGGCCCCAGAACCATATCCGGTGTAAGCAGGCGGCCTTCGCACTCAATCTCTTCGCCCTTCTGAAGACGGTTCCAGAATTTCTGTGGGATCTGCTGCTCCTTTGCACGTTCTACATCAAAACGGCCTTTTCTGGGAATGCGAATCGTATACCCATAGCAGAGAACATTGTGGTTAACCTTATATGCATCAATGATATAAGGGCCGGCTGTAAGCTGCTGCCTGTTTTCTGTCAGTTCAATCATCCGAAGCTCAAAGGGAAGCTCTGGAGCTATCATACGCAGTGCATTTACTACTCTTTCCAGTCCTCTGGGGCCAATCAGGGTCAGAGGCTCTGTACGCTCTGCGTTACCCATAGTTAAAAGCAGACCCGGAAGACCACTGATATGATCCGCATGGTAATGTGTAAAGCAGATAGTATCAATGGGTTTAGGGCTCCAGCCCTTTTCTTTTAACGCAACCTGTGTTCCCTCTCCGCAGTCAATAAGAAGATTACTGCCGCCGCATCTGGCCATCATGGATGTAAGCCATCGATAGGGCAGGGGCATCATCCCCCCCGTTCCCAGCAAACATATATCAAGCATATTATTTTCCTCATTTTCTATGTCAAGTCGCACCGTTTCGGAACATTTTCACCGTTCCGCAAAACCGGCTTTTTCAAATCATAACACAGATGCAGCCCAATAATCAAGAGCCCTGAGAAAAACGCTCGTCCGGCTTCCTTTTACAGATATTCTGTCTGTTCCTCTATGGAAACAGGAATCCGAAACCTATTTATCATCTGGTCATAACATTCCTCACACAGATCAAAATGATGAACCTGCCCGTCCTTTTCGGAAAAATAATCCCACACATGGTCTATGGATATGGCTCCCTCTCGTATAATCCCTTGGCTCACTGCCAGTTTCTTCCCGCAGCCGTTACAGATCAGTGTCTCTAACTGTCCATTCTTATTGTACTTTTTCATCAATATACCTCGCCTTTCTCTTTCATGATCCTCGCTTCCTTCTTCCGGCCATAATACGCAAAACGGAGAGGAATGTTCGATTCCTCTCCATTATATACACAGGATTCTGTAATTTTAAGTGGGAATTGCTGTATATTTTCCTCCGCAATTCCAAAAGACCAGTCACAAACTGCGGTTCCACATGATCACTGCATCTTCCTCCGGCTCCTGGTAATACTTTTTGCGGACTGCCTCCTGACAGAAACCGTATTCTTCGTAAAGACGCATGGCTCCTACATTACTTTCTCTGACCTCCAGGGAAACAGAGGATGCGCCCTCTTCCCTTGCGGCTGCTAACATGGCTTCCATCAGTTTCCTGCCGACTCCCTGCCTGCGGTATTCTGAAAACACCGCAATCCTCTGCAGTTCTCCCTCATCTGCCAGGACACGCAGAACGCAGTAGCCCGCGATTTCATTTTCACAGGTACATACAAAATATGTATCCAGAGGACTGTTTAAGCCCTCTGCAAGCAGCTTTTCAGACCAGGGCTGAGAAAAACTGCTCTGCTCCAGTGCCGCTGCCCGTAAAAGGTCTCCGGCTTCCATCCGGCGTACCCTCAAATTCTGATTCATAACGACTCCTTTGCCAGCAGAAATGATATTTTTAATAATCTCCCGGAAGCTTTCCGGCAGCGCCCTCTGGCGACAGTTCAGCCTCCCTCTGGCGTTCTGCCTGTGATTTTCTCAGATAATCGGGATTGAATTCTCCGGCAGACACTAAAAACGCACTATGGTATCCGCAGCCGTCGCCCTCTTCCTTCAGAGCAAGGCTTCCAAGCGCTGCCACACTGGCTGCCCTCTGGCGGTTCATCTGGGCCGGGGCAAATTCAAAGGGAACCTTTACCATTTCCTGTATCATTTCCCTATAGGCCGGAACTCCGTCTCCCAGAAAAATCACACGTTCTCCCCTGCGGTTTAATTCTTCCGCCAGATCTCCCATATCCATAGGCTGCTGTTCCATCTGAACATGAATCCCCTGTTCCATCTGATACAGACCCGTATAGACCTGACGGCGTCTGGCATCCATAATCGGGCAGATCAGGCCAGAGGCTCCCCACATATTATATGCCAGAGCATCGACGGTAGGAACATGGATCAGAGGCTTTTTTAATGCCAGTCCAAGGCCCTTGGCAGTGGCCGCACCAATTCTTAAGCCTGTAAATGAACCCGGTCCTCCTGCCACAGCAATGGCGTCAACGGTATTAAGATCCAGCTCCAGAAGCTTTGCCAGCTCATCCAGCATGGGAAGCAGAGTCTGAGAATGGGTTTTTTTAAAGTTGGCCGTATATTCTCCTGTAAGAATATCATCGGTCACAAGAGCCACGCTGGCTACCAGAGATGAACTTTCGATTCCTAACACTCTCATTCTTTCTCCTCCACACGGATTCGTCTGTAGTCGAATCCTTTTTCCATATCCTTTTCTATGGTCACTTCCGTCACATGTTCCGGCAGGATTTCCCGGATCAGCTCCGACCACTCGATCAGTGTCACTCCCTGACCGTAAAAGCAGTCTTCATAGCCGATCTCATCCATTTCGCTGATATCACCAATCCGATATACGTCAAAATGATACAGCGGCAGACGCCCGTCCTCATACTGCTGCACAATGGTAAATGTAGGGCTGTTTACAGGCCCTGCGATGCCAAGACCGGCTGCAAACCCCTGAGTAAACACAGTTTTTCCCACACCCAGGTCACCGTTTAAGCAGATTACCTGTCCGGCCCGGGCCTGCTCTCCCATTTTCACGCCAAGATCATAGGTTTCCTTTGGATCAAATGTTTCAATTACCATCCTTTACCCCTTTCATGGTGAGAGAAATCCGTTTTTTCTCCAGATCCACTGCCAGAATCTTTACATCAACCACATCTCCTACGCTCACTGCGTCCATAGGGTGACGGATGTAGCGGTCTGTCATCTGTGAAATGTGCACCAGCCCGTCCTGATGGACACCGATATCCACAAAGGCTCCAAAATCAATTACATTGCGTACTGTTCCCTTTAATACCATGCCGGCTTTTAAATCCTTCATTTCCAGAATATCGCTGCGCAGAACCGGCCTTGGCATCTCATCTCTGGGATCTCTGGCCGGTTTTTCCAGCTCGCCCGCAATGTCTCTGAGCGTGATTTCTCCAACTCCCACTTCCTCTGCCATTTTCTTATAGTCACGGATTTTTCGGCTAATACCGGGAATTCCTCCACACGCCAGCTCCTCTTCCCTGTATCCAAGGCTCTGTAAAATGGCCTTAGCTGCGCCATAGCTTTCCGGATGGACACTGGTACCGTCTAAGGGTTCCGCTCCCCCTGTAATACGCATAAAGCCTGCGCACTGTTCAAAAGCCTTAGGCCCCAGCTTGGCTACCTTTAAAAGCTGCTTTCTGCTCTTAAATGCGCCGTTTTCCTCACGGTACGCCACAATGTTTTTTGCCAGCGTCTTATTGATGCCTGAAACGTATTCCAAAAGGGAGGCAGATGCGGTATTTATGTCCACACCTACCCTGTTTACACAGTCTTCTACCACACCCTCTAAGGCAGCTCCCAGCTTTTTCTGATTCATATCATGCTGATACTGGCCTACGCCAATGGATTTGGGATCGATCTTTACCAGTTCCGCCAGAGGATCCTGCAGGCGGCGGGCAATGGACACTGCACTTCTCTGGCCCACATCAAATGCCGGAAATTCCTCTGTGGCAAGTTTGCTGGCAGAATATACGGAAGCTCCGGCCTCATTTACGATCACATACTTCACCGGCTCCTTGATTTCCTTTAACAGTTCCACTATTACCTGCTCCGATTCTCTGGAAGCTGTACCGTTTCCTACCGATATCAGGGAAATGTTGTATTTGTGGATCATTTCCTTTAAAATCTTCTTTGATTCCTCTACCTTATTCTGAGGCGCTGTGGGATAGATTACAATGGTATCCAACACCTTTCCCGTGCTGTCTACAACTGCCAGCTTGCAGCCTGTACGGAAGGCCGGATCCCAGCCTAAAACCACACGGCCTGTAATGGGAGGCTGCATCAGAAGCTGCTCTAAATTCTTTCCAAAAACACGGATTGCTCCGTCCTCTGCCTTTTCTGTGATCTCACTGCGGATTTCACGCTCTATGGAAGGTCCTGTCAGACGGTCATAGCTGTCCTTCACCACCGCCTTTAACACCGGAGTGGTATATGGATTATTCTTTACGATCACCTGCTTTTCCAGATATCCCATGATCTGATCCACAGGAGGAATCACCTTTACTGTAAGGATTTTTTCGCTTTCTCCCCGGTTTAACGCCAGAATTCTATGGCCCGCAGCCTTTTTTACAGGCTCCTCATAATTATAATAGGTCTCATAAACGGACTTTACCTTCTCATCCTTTGCACTGGACTGAAGAAGTCCCTTATTCATCGTTATATTACGGATCCAGGTGCGGTACCCCGGATGATCGGAAATCCGCTCCGCCAGAATATCCATGGCACCCTGAATGGCAGCTTCCGGCGATTCCACTCCCTTTTCCTCTGAAACATAGGAAGCCGCTGTCTCTTCAAGAGGTTCCTTCGCCTCCTGTAAAAAAATCAGGTCTGCCAACGGCTCCAGCCCCTTCTCACGGGCAATCATCGCTCTTGTGCGACGCTTTGGCTTATAGGGGCGGTATAAATCCTCCACTGCTACCAGGGTAGCTGCACTGCGGATCTGCTGCTCCAGTCCAGGCGTCATCTTTCCCTGATCTGTAATCGTGGCGATCACCTGGTTTTTGCGGTCTTCCAGTCCCCGCAGATATCTTAAACGTTCATCCAGAGCACGCAGGATCTCATCATTTAAGGAACCTGTGGCCTCCTTGCGGTATCTGGCAATAAACGGAATGGTATTTCCTTCATCGATCAGCTTTACGGCAGCCTCTGCCTGATGGCGGCCGATCTGTAATTCTTCGGCCAGTATTTTTATAATATCCATTAATTTTCCTCGCTGTCTTTATTCTCTCAGTAACTGTTTTATTATAATTCATCCTGCCTTCTTATGCAAGACTCACCAGGATGTGACACTGGACAGGATGAATTTTTCATGTTAGAATAAGCCATGTTGACTATCACTATCTCAAAGAAAGGCTATTGCATTTAATATCATGAACAATATCTATAAAAAACAAAAGAATGCACCTGCTCCCTCGGAGAAATTTGCCGTATGCTCTCTGATCTGCGGTATCATCGGCGTTGTCTTAAGCCTGTTTTATCTGCCTGTTTCTCTTTTAATCGGCGGTAATTATCCTGCAGGCCTGATCTGCGGCGCAGGCGGCATTGTCCTAGCCCTTATGGCCCGGAATGCAGATCCCAGCCCCCGCAAAACCCTTCCGCCCAAGGCCATTGCCGGAATCCTTTTAAGCGGTTTTGCTATTATGCTGACCTTTTTCTTTTTCTCTCAGCTGATCCAGTTTTATGATCTGCTGCGCGATCCGGTGAAGGGTCCACAGATCAATCAGTTCCTCTACCAGTTCCAGCAGCGCCTTATGGAACAGCTCCAACAGGCACAGCCTCCGGTACACTGATTTTTAAAAATGTTTAAAAAAACTTCTGCCGTTTTCACATTGGCAGAAGTTTTTATTATCTGTATTCAACTCTACATCATAGCCCGGATGGTCTGTTTGATTCCAAAATCCGAGTGTGCCTCTGCAAGCGCATCATAGGCCGCTACAGCCTGTCGGAACGCGCCCTCCTCCATCTCCGGGGTGAGAACGGCAAATTCATCCATTCCGTAAAGCTCGATGACCTCCGTATGGCCGAAAATACGCCTGATATCCTGTTCCTTATTGCGGAAGGAACCTGCCAAACGGACAAAGTAACGAAAACGCATATTCTCCATTGGCTCTATAGTCTGCTTTTCATTTCCCCATCCCATAGGAACATTTTTCTTCAGGTTCTGAGCAGCCTCAATGATATCTGCAATCACTGCGCTGGCTGTAGGGAGCTTTCCCGCTCCGCTGCCGTAAAACATAGACACGCCAAGCATATTTCCGCGGACCATAATACCGTTAAATACGTCTCTTACTCCATATAGAGGATGACTGCTGTTTATCATTACCGGAGCCACATAGGCACTTACCTTTCCGTCTCTGATGCGGCTGGTGCCGAACAGCTTTATGGAAACGCCCATTTTCTCCGCATATTTAAAATCAACATCTGTGATCTTTGTAATTCCTTCTGTGTAGATATCCTGATAATCCACCTCTTTGCCTGCAGCCATGGCTGTAAGAATGGCAATCTTGCGGCAGGTGTCATAGCCTTCTACGTCCGCCTCCGGATTGCGCTCCGCATATCCCAGATTTTGAGCCTCTCTTAAAGCATTTTCAAAAGTATCTCCCTCTTTATCCATCTTTGTGAGAATATAGTTGGTCGTACCGTTTAAAATGCCCGTAATCTCCTCAATGCGTTCTCCCATCAGACAATGATACAGAGGACGGATAATAGGGATTCCGCCTCCCACGCTGGCCTCAAAAAAGAAATTTACCTTCTTTTTTCGCGCAATGGCAAGAAGTTCTGTGCCGTGAGCAGCTACCAGAGCCTTATTGGAAGTAACAACATGCTTTCCTGCCATCAGGCAGGCCTTTACAAACGGATATGCCGGATTTAGACCTCCCATGGTTTCCACCACGATCTGAATCTCCGGATCCTCTTCAATGAGCTTAAACTCATGGATCACCTTATCTGCGATGGGGCTGTCGGGAAACTCCCGCAGATCCAGCACATACTTCAGCTCTATCTCCTGCCCTGCCTGTGCAGCGATCACATCCCGATTTTCTGCCAGAATCTCCGTCACACCGGAGCCAATAGTTCCATATCCCATTACTGCTGTCTTAATCATAATCCTCTGCTCCCTGCCTTTTTATACTTCTCCCTGAAAATACAGGCCTATTCTCTTGCCAATATTTTTACATAATGGATTCCATTTAGATTTTCAAGCTCCTCGATCATACCGGAAACATTTCCCGTATTCTCGCGGATCTCTACACTAAGCGTCAGCGTAGCCACTCCATTTACAGGAATACTCTGATGGATTGTCAGAATATTGGCCCGGTAAACAGCAACTACATGAAGAAGGTCGCTTAAAAGCCCCTGTTCATCATCCATCTGTACCACCAGAGTGATGGTCTTTCCCTTCGTATTATCATAAAAAGGAAAAATATCATCCTTGTACTTGTAGAAGGAGCTGCGGCTGATCCCCACCTTGTCTGTGGCCTCCTGAACTGTAATCGCGCGTTCGCTTTCAAGGAGCTTCTTCGCCTCCACCACCTTTAAAAGTACCTCAGGAACAGCTTTCTGCTTCACCACAAAATACTTGCTTTTGTCTTCCATGTACTCTTGTCTTCCTTCCTTTTTTGTGTCCGCATCAGATGTACATATGTACCCACGTGGAAGATGGTATCATATTTTCCATAGAAATGCAACTGTTTTTCTCCGGAATTTAAATGAAGTCAGAAAAAAGCCGGACTATTGCCCGGCTTTTCCAGTATAATTCTCTGTTTTTAATCTTCTGTGCGTGAATTCCGATCTGGACATCCCAGACTCATCCAGCGCAGGTAAGCACTGATAAAGGGATCCAGTCCACCGTCCAGCACGGCGTCTACGTTGCCTGTTTCCTCTCCGGTGCGCAGATCCTTTACCATGGTATAAGGCTGGAGCACATAGGAACGGATCTGGCTTCCCCAACCGTTGTCCTTTACGTCTCCGCGGATACCTGCAGCCTTAGCTGCCTGCTCCTCCTGGCGCAGCATATACAGCTTTGCCTTTAACATCTGCATAGCCTTATCCTTATTCTGGAACTGGGAACGCTCATTCTGACAGGTTACCACAATTCCGGTGGGATAATGAGTAATACGGATAGCTGAAGATGTTTTATTGATATGCTGTCCGCCGGCACCGCTGGAACGGTAGGTATCGATACGGATATCATCGGGATTGATCTCAATATCAATATCTTCTTTGATATCCGGCATCACATCACAGGATACAAAGGATGTCTGGCGTTTTCCCGCCGCATTGAAGGGAGAAATGCGCACTAGGCGGTGGACTCCGTGCTCGGAACGCAGATAACCGTAGGCATTGTCTCCGCTGATCTGGATGGTAACAGACTTAATGCCCGCCTCATCGCCGTCCAGATAATCCAGAACTTCTAACTTAAATCCCTTTTTCTCTGCCCAGCGACAGTACATACGGTACAGCATACTGCACCAGTCACAAGACTCTGTGCCTCCGGCTCCCGCATTCAGACGCAGGATCGCGTCATAGCTGTCATACTCGCCAGAAAGAAGGAGCTTCATCCGCATTTTTTCCAGAGTTTCTGTAAAATGATCCAGCATCTCCTGGATATCCGGGATCACAGAAGGGTCATTTTCCTCATACCCCATCTGGATCATAACCTGAATATCCTCATACTCCTGCTCCAGTTCCCGATATGTGTCTACCTCGTCCTTTAAATGCTTTGCCTCACGAACCAGCCTGGCTGACTTCTCCGGATCATCCCAGAAGCCAGGCTCCTCCATGGATTTATCTAATTCGTCGATTCGTCTCACTTTGCCGTCCAGGTCAAAGTGAATCCCTCACTTCCACTAATGGTTTATCATACGTTGATAACGCAGATTTGAAATTATCTAACTCAACCACAGCTTCACCCACTTTCATTTTTATTTTTAAAGCTGACTGATCTTATCTGATCCGTCCGCAGCACTGCTTATACTTCTTGCCGGAGCCGCATGGACAGGGATCGTTTGGATATACCTTATCCTCTGCGCGCTTCTTTGGACCGCTTGCAGATGAGCCGTCCTTGTTGGTACCTGTTACCTTGGCGGCAGGCTCACGCTCTACCTTCTGCTCCACGCGGATATGGAACAGAATGCGCACTGTATCCTCCTGGATGGCAGCCATCATGGCCTCGTACATCTCGTAGCCCTGCATCTTGTACTCAACAACCGGGTCTCTCTGACCGTATGCCTGAAGGCCGATTCCCTCCCGCAGAGCGTCCATATCATCCAGGTGGCCCATCCACTTATTGTCAATTACCTTCAGAAGGACCACGCGCTCGATCTCACGGATCTGCTCAGGCTCCGCGAACTCTGCTTCCTTTACCTCATAAAGCTTGATGGCCTCTTCCTTCAGGTTATGCTTTAATTCATTTTTCTTCATGGACTTCTTCTGATCCTCAGAAAGCATTACTGGCTTTAAGGGAATGATCGGAAGAAGAAGGTTATTCAGCTCCTTTAAGTCCCACTTATCTGGAGACTGGTCATCGGAAATGGACATATCCACTGCATTTTCCACGATCTCTGTGATCATCTTCAGCACCAGATCGCGCATATTGTCGCCGTCCAGCACCTTGCGGCGCTCTGCGTAGATTACCTCACGCTGCTCGTTGTTCACCTCGTCGAATTTAAGGAGCTGCTCACGAATGCCGTAGTTGTTGCTCTCGATCTTCATCTGAGCCTTCTCGATGGCGTTGGACAGCATCTTATGCTCGATCTGCTCACCCTCCGGTACACCCATAGCCTCAAACATATGCATCAGACGGTCAGAACCGAACAGCCTTAAAAGGTCATCCTCCAGGGACAGGTAGAACCTGGACTCGCCGGGATCGCCCTGACGTCCGGCGCGTCCGCGCAGCTGGTTGTCAATACGGCGGGACTCATGGCGCTCTGTACCGATGATCTTAAGGCCGCCCAGAGCCTTTGCC
>ERZ894183.1846-NODE-1846-length-10507-cov-11.580846_pt1 | contig 10507 bp, 9 predicted proteins | sample MGYA00380279_ERZ894183 | MGnify/ENA primary metagenome ERZ894183 (study PRJEB32331, sample SAMN06328422) | human gut metagenome | biome: human gut microbiome; feature: stool | host: Homo sapiens | collected 2013-06-26 ... | reverse complement strand
TGCATAGAAATCATAAGCCTGCATGATCATGTAGTTAAACTCAAGGAAACTTAATCCTTTTTCCATCCTCTGCTTATAACACTCTGCCGTAAGCATACGGTTTACCGAAAAATGCGGTCCGATCTCACGAAGCACTTCTACATAATTCAGATCAAGAAGCCAGTCCGCATTATTTACCATAAGCGCTTTTCCTTCTGAGAAATCAATAAACTTGCTCATCTGCTCTTTAAAGCAATCGCAGTTATGACAGATCTGCTCCGGCGTCATCATGCTTCTCATATCTGTTCTTCCTGACGGATCTCCGATATATCCCGTTCCGCCTCCGATCAATGCGATCGGCTTATTTCCCGCTTCCTGTAAACGTTTCATAAGACACAGCGCCATAAAATGTCCTACATGAAGACTATCTGCCGTAGGATCAAACCCAATATAAAATACAGCCTTTCCACTGTTTACTAAATCGCGGATTCGTTCTTCATCCGTCACCTGCGCAATCAAACCTCTTGCCTGAAGTTCCTCGTAAATTCCCATTTTCTTTCTCCTTATTCTCTGTAAAATATCAAATGTTTCTAAATCACCGGAAGTGCCAAAAGGCACATTCCGGGATTGTAAGCAGTCGCCAAGGTCTCGGGCAAGCCCGGACTTTGGCTCGTTGCCTATACAAAAAAACCGCCCTTATCGCTCACGCAATAAGGACGGATATTTCCGTGGTACCACCTTAATTCACCGAATCGCCGAACATCGGCGCTTTCAGTCTCATTCCGGTACGATAACGTATACCACTCCGTCACAGCCTACTCATCATCTGCCCTTTTACATCCGCGGTAATGGTTTCTCCTGTACCGCAGGACAGACTTCTTTTCAGTGCGAAGCTCCGGGATGTATTCACAGATTCGTCTCACGCGCCTCTCATCAACCGGCTGCTTTCTGTCATCACGTTCACCTGTTACTTCTTCCCTTCAAAGCCTATATAATATGAAGCATATCTTAGCTTACACTTCTTCTTTTGTCAAGAGCCGACTACATATTGATCAGCCACAAATTCTTCACCGGTCATTTTTTAACGACTCTTCTTGTAAATCAATCAATATCCGCTTTGCATTCCCGACCAGCCCGGCATCCGTCTGCCAAATGTCAAATTCAGGAAAACCCGGTATTCCCATCGGCACGTCTTCTCTGCGAAACTCCATCTTACTGTCAGTCACTTTTTTGCCCGACATATGAAAAGACGTCACGCCTGCATAGTCTGCCAGTTTTCCGATTACTTCAGGACTTATCCCGGCTCCTGCAAGAATCTCAATCTCCCCGGCAGCTTCCCTCACAAGTTCTTTTAAAAGTTCCCTGCCATTCCATGCGCTGTCTTTCTGCCCGCTCGTAAGAATTGTATCAATTCCCAGCTCTATACACTGCCTCAGCGCTTCATACGGACTCCGGCACACATCAAAAGCTCTGTGAAAAGTGACCGCACATGGGCGTTTCCCACTTTTACTTTCGGACTTTGCACATTCGACAAGTTCCTTCATCCTATCTGTATCAAGCCTTCCGTCCGGTTTTAAAATACCGATAACAACACCGTCGGCTCCCGCCTCTCTAAACAGACAGACTTCTTCCTTCAGCGTCTCGAATTCATATCCGTCATAACAGAAATCTCCGAATCTCGGACGAAGCAGCACTCTTACAGGAATATCGACATTTTTCTTTACCTGTTCAAACATCGCGACCGACGGAGACAGACCTCCGATCACAAGACCCGAACACAATTCTATGCGATCCGCTCCGCCCGCCTGCGCCTCAACCGCAGATCTTACACTGTCGGCACATACTTCAAGTAAATACGACATCGCCGCGCAGCCTTATCTCGGAATCTTCGACAGAGCCGCTTTGTCTCCGACGATCACAACATCGTTATGAAGCTGAAGAATCGATGCCGGAACTTCCGGAGTTACCGGTCCGAAAAATGCCTTTGCAACGATGTCGGCTTTTGCCTCTCCGTTTACAATAAGCAAGATTTTCTTCGCACGCATGATCGTTCCGATACCCATCGTATACGCCTGACGCGGCACGTCATCGGCAGATGCGAAAAATCTCTTATTCGCTTCAATCGTACTCTCCGTCAGATCAACACAGTGTGTTGTCTGTGCAAAAGCGCTGTCCGGCTCGTTAAATCCGATATGTCCGTTGTGTCCCAGACCGAGAAGCTGAATATCAACGCCTCCCATTGATTCGATCAGTTTTTCGTATCTTTCACATTCTTTGTCGGCATCCGGCTCTGTACCGTTCGGAACATTTGTATTCTCAGGATCGATATTCACACGGTCAAACAAATGCTCATGCATAAAATAGTAGTAGCTCTGATCGTTATCACGAGTCAGACCTCTGTATTCATCCAGATTCACTGTCTTTACTTCCGAGAAATCAAGATCACCTTTTTCATACCACTCTACAAGTTTATCGTATGTTCCGATCGGTGTAGATCCCGTTGCAAGACCGAGTACACAATCCGGTTTCAAAATTACCTGTGCGGAAAGAATATTTGCCGCTTTTCTACTCATTTCTTCATAATTCTCTGTTTCATAAATTTTCATATCTTTCGCCCTCCTATCGCTACATTTAAGTCTAACAATCTGCCTTATAAAAGTCAAGCAGAAAGAACGCTCTTCCTACCTGTCTATGCCTGTATCTTTCTGTATCTGTCCTCTTTCTGTATCAGCCTGCCCGTCATACACGATTCCTAAAAGGACAAGACCTTGCGGCGGCGCAGTAGCTCCCGCTCTGCCTCTTTCTTTTTGCTCAAGCATCTCTTTTACTTCTGAAGGAGCAAATGCACCCCGTCCGACTTCTACAAGCGTTCCCGCAATGATCCGAACCATATTATACAAAAACCCGTTTCCGCTGATGCGTATTTTTATTCGTTCTCCCTTTTTTTCAACATCCAGACTGTCGATCCTGCGCACCGTTGTTTTTACACCGGTATGAACGCTGCAAAATGTTTTGAAATCATGTTCGCCGATAAAATACCTCGCCGCCTTTTTCATATCATCAATATCCAGCGGAAAAGAAACGAACCACGAGTCTCTTCTTCTGAGCGGATCCGGCATTTCACGGTTTACTATTGTATATTCATACGTTTTTATCGAGTTTTGATATCTGGGGTGCCAGTCACATCCGACTTCTTCCGACCGCATAACTACGATATCATCGGGAAGAAGCGCGTTGACTGCATACGCAATCCTCTCCGGCGGAATCGGCGACTTTGTATCAAAGACAGCCACATTCCCCCGCGCATGAACGCCTGCGTCCGTTCGGCTTGCACCGATCACCTTCACAGTTTCTTTTGTCAGATCGGACAGCGCTTTATTTAAAACTTCCTCTACCGTAATCCCGTTTGGCTGTATCTGCCACCCGCAATAATCCGTTCCGTCGTAGGCGACAGTTAATTTAATCCGTCTCATATTTTTATTCGTTCCCCTTTATTCTGTCAGATCATATGCGTTTTCAACTTTCCACCGTGTCTTTTCCTTCTTCGCCGTCTATCCCCGGAAAAGCAGACCTGCACAGACCTGTCATGCCAAATACTTTTTCAGCCTCCGCATCGGGCTGCCTTTGGAGAATCCACAACTGAAACCGAAGTCCGCCAGATACTCTGTATTCTCCTCCGTCACCAGGCTGCTTTTAGAAAATCCACAACTGAAACGGCACGAATTTTCCGACCGCAAACACTCCCGCTGCATAGAGAATCGTAATCAGATACGCCGCTTTGTCTCTTCCGTTATATTTCAGCGGCTTCATCCTCGTCCTTCCCTCTCCTCCGTGATAGCAGCGCGCTTCCATCGCCATTGCAAGATCGTTTGCCCGGCGGAAAGCAGAAACAAACAACGGTACAAGAATCGGGATCATCGCCTTTGCCCTCTGAATAATATTCCCGCTCTCAAAATCTGCTCCTCTGGCGATCTGCGCTTTCATGATCTTATCCGTCTCCTCCAAAAGAATCGGAATAAAGCGAAGCGCGATCGACATGATCATCGCAACCTCATGAACCGGAAGATGAAGCTTGTTCAAAGGATTCAGCAGTTTTTCCATTCCGTCCATCAATCCGTTGGGAGATGTCGTAAACGTCATAAGAGACGATCCCGCCACAAGATACATTAAGCGAAGCGCCATAAACACCGAAGTACGAACGCCTTCTTCCGTAATCGTAAAAATCCAAAAATGCAGCAGCGTTTCGCCGCCTCTTGTCAAAAACAGATTCATAACGACCGTAAACATCAGAAGGATCACGATCGGTTTTAACCCTTTTACAATATATTTCAGAGGGACTTTCGACATATAGATTACCATTCCGAGAAACAATGTCGCAATTACATACCCAAGGAAAGAACTCTGAACAAACAAAGAGACAAGAAATAAAAGCGTGCAGATAATCTTCACCCGTGGGTCTAAACTATGTATCCGGCTTTTTACCGGGTAATACTGCCCGATCGTAATATCTCTGATCATATAAAACTCCTCATTATCTCATCCGCAGCTTCTTCAATCGTTGTCGCATCAGGCGACACATCAAATCCGCGGTCTTTCAAGTCATGCATCACATAAGTAACCTGAGGCGCCGCAAGTCCGACCTCCTCCAACTCTTTATAATGCCGGAACACTTCTTTCGGAGTACTATCCAGCATCTTTTCCCCCTTATTCATCACAATGATACGGTCTACATACCGCGCCACATCTTCCATACTGTGCGACACAAGAACGACCGTCATCCCTGTCTCTTTATGCAGTTTTGCAATCTGGTCAAGAATCTCGTCTCTCCCTTTCGGATCAAGTCCCGCCGTCGGCTCATCCAAAATAAGCACTTTCGGCTTCATAGCCAACACTCCCGCAATCGCCACACGCCTCTTCTGTCCTCCCGAAAGCTCAAACGGAGACTGCTTATAATACTTTTCGGGAAATCCGACTAATTCCAGAGCTTCCCTCGCATTTTTCTCACTCTCTTCCTCCGACAATCCCTGATTCTTCGGGCCGAAACAAACATCACTTATCACATCGACTTCAAACAACTGATGCTCAGGATACTGAAACACAAGACCTACCTGACTGCGCAGTTTTCTCATGTCGTACCCTTCCGCATAAATGCTTTGTCCATCGTACAGAATATCCCCGGAAGTCGCCTTCATAAGTCCGTTTAAATGCTGAATCAGCGTAGATTTTCCTGATCCGGTATGACCGATGATCCCGACAAACTGCCCCTGCCCGATCTCCAAACTGATATCATTGAGCGCACGTTTCTCATAAGCCGTGCCGGGACTGTATATATAATTTACATGCTCTAACGCAATCGACATAACGCTTCCACCAACTCTTCCCTTCTTAGAATTCCTTTCGGAATATCAAGACCACGTTTTCTAAGTTCCTCCGCAAGCATCGTAACTTGCGGAACATCCATCCTGTATGATTTCAGCTCATCTGCACGGCCGAAAATTTCTCTCGGCGTCCCGTGCATTACAATATGACCGCTGTCCATAACAAACACCTGATCCGCATCGATCACTTCTTCCATATAATGAGTGATAAGAATGACCGTTACGTTCTTCTCTTTTCTCAAACGCGCAACCGCCTGAAGCACCTCCTTGCGCCCGTTCGGATCAAGCATGGCAGTCGGTTCATCCAAAACAATACACTTCGGCTCCATCGCGATCACTCCTGCGATCGCCACACGCTGCTTCTGACCGCCGGAAAGTTTATTCGGAGAGGACGCCCGATATTCCGTCATCCCGACAAGACGCAGACTTTCCCCTACTCTTTCCCATATCTCATCTGTCGGTATCCCTATATTTTCAGGTCCGAAACCAACATCTTCTTCTACGACAGTTCCGATGATCTGGTTGTCAGGATTTTGAAATACCATTCCCGCACTCTTTCGCACGTCCCACAGATTCTCCGGATCTTTCGTATCCTGTCCGTCCACCCATACAGTACCGCCTGTCGGGATCAATATTGCATTCATATGCTTTGCAAGAGTAGACTTTCCCGAACCGTTATGACCGAGAACCGCCACAAAAGAACCTTGCGGCACATCAATATCAACCCCGTCAATGGCGCGGTTTGTTCCGATCACATTTCCTTCCTCATCACGTTTATCATATTCATATACAAGCTTTTCCGCATGTATCATATTCATAGGCAGACCGCCTTTCCCGGTTTTATTTCACCTTAATTCTTCTCAATCTCTCCGCACTTACAAAAACTGCGTTTTCAGACAGATTATGGATTCCATTTTACTGCATGAAAATGTTTTTTTCAACCCGCCACAAACGCATTTTTTCTCCCTGCCAGAAACAAACGCTTCAATCCGAACTGCTCCGAAACCCTTCTCCAAACACTTCACTCGTCTCCATAAACATTAAAAACATATTCTCATCCGCTTCTTCCGCCGCACATTTCACGAGAAATGCCTCAGATTTGCTGCATGCACAAAGCAAGACATTCTTTTTCTTTCCCGTGTATGTTCCCGTCGCTTTGACAGACGTTACCCCTCTCTTTGTCAGCTCTGCGATCTTTGCCGCCACTTCATCTCCCTTTTCGGTTACAACAAAGGCCAGCGTTCCTGCTCCGAGTCCATACAACACTTTGTCAATCACAACAACCGATGCAAATGTAGAGACCAATCCATAAAGGGCCGCATCTACATCTCCGAATACAGGCCATCCCAGAAGAATGATCCCAAGATCAATGATCATCGTAATTTTCCCGACAGATAGATGAGGGCGTTTTTTCTTGATCGGCATGATGACAAAATCAAGACCTCCCGAAGAAGAGCCCCGCATATAGAACATAACCATCCCGGCTCCCATCAGCGCTCCGGAACAAAGCGCAGCCATCATCCTCTGTCCTTCATACATCGGAAACACCGGAAAAACGACATCAAGAAAAAATGTTGTGATCACCATTGATTTCGCCGTTTTCAAAAGAAAACGTTTCCCCAGTGTACGATAACTGATCACGATAAGGGGCAGATTTATAAAAAGAGTAAGTGTTCCGACCGGAATCCCGAAAACATGATTCAGCAATAGAGATATTCCCGTAATTCCGCCGGGAGCAAAATCGGCGTTTCCCGCAAACGTATATACCCCTGCCGCAAACAATACCGCCCCCGCAATATCATAAAATAAATCGCCCCACAATAATTTTGCAGTTTTCCATTTCATTTCCTTTGTTTTTTTCCACATAAAAACCTCTGTATGCCATACTTATTCACAATGCTTAGTTACACTGTATTCAGTATATGCAAAACAGAGGTTTCTAATCATGCGCTTTTTCTGCGTTCCGAGCTTCTTCCCGCGCATACATTTTCAAATTCACGAAGCTTTTGCTCAGCTTCGGGATTCAGATATTTCGGTACTGCAATCTGGACTGTTACGTATTGATCGCCTCTCACTTCCGGATTTTTCATCGAGACGATTCCTTTTCCTTTCAGGCGGATCTTCGTCCCCGACTGCGTTCCCTTTGCGATCTTACATAAAACATCCCCGTACAGCGTCTGCACTTTCGTTTCTCCGCCAAACACTGCCGTCGTATACGGAACAGAAACTGTCGTATAAACATCGCTGCCTTTCCGTTCGTAGCCTGCTTTTACTCCCACATTTACTTTTAAAAACAGATCTCCGTTCTCTCCGCCGTTCACCCCTGGCATTCCTTTTCCGCGCAGACGGATACTCTTACCCGTATCAATCCCCGCAGGAATATGAACCTGCAAACTCTTAGAAACGCCCTGACTATTCGGATCTTTAAAGGTAAACGTTTTATCACATCCAAAGACAGCTTCCTCAAAAGTTACCGCTATCTCCGCGTGCAGGTCTTCTCCTTTTGCATCCCTCTGCCGCTCATATCCGCGAAATCCATGAAATCCGCGAAAATCCTCTTCCCCTTTGCTTCCATGCATTCCGCGGCCGAAAATATCTCCAAACATATCTCCGAACATATCATCCATATTTCCGCTTTCAAAATGGTACTCCTGATATCCGCCGTTTCCGTTCGTATAAGCTCTGTGATAAGAACCTCCCGAAAACGGATTGCCTGATGTATCTTTGCCAAACGGATCAGCCGATGCTCCCTGATCAAATGCCGCATGGCCAAACTGATCGTACATCTTTTTCTTCTCCGGGTCGCTCAGTACCGTATACGCCTCCGTCACTTCTTTAAACTTCTTCTCCGCCTGTTTATCGCCTTGATTCGTATCAGGATGATATTTCTTCGCCAGCTTTCTGTAAGCCTTTTTTATCGAGCCGGCATCTGCTCCTTTTGATAGACCGAGCACTTCATAATAATCTCTTTTTACTGACATTTTCCTTCCCTCCCACAATTACAAATTCAAGATCACTGATTTTATTCTTGTTCCATTCTACTAAAAATCATTATTTACACAAATTATCTCTTTGATATAAAACCACCCCGGAGAAATTTCCGGGGTATCTTTAGTTCTGTTCTATTTGTAATATAGCAGTTGTCTTTTTAAATGTCAATATTTTCGTAAATATTTTTCCGAAATTACAAAAACCCGCAGAGCAAACACTCTGCGGGTCATATCGCTATATCAAATCTATATTCAGATTATGATTACTCGATGATCTTAGCTACAGTACCTGATCCTACTGTACGTCCACCCTCACGGATAGCGAAACGAAGACCTTCTTCCATAGCTACCGGATGAATCAGTTCAACTGTCATCTCTACGTTATCTCCAGGCATACACATCTCGATACCAGCCGGAAGTTCGCAAACACCTGTTACGTCTGTTGTTCTGAAGTAGAACTGTGGACGGTAGTTGTTGAAGAATGGAGTATGACGTCCACCTTCGTCTTTTGTCAGTACGTAAACCTGGCATGTGAATTTCTTATGGCAGTTTACTGTACCTGGTTTGATAAGAACCTGTCCTCTTTCGATCTCTGTTCTCTGGATACCACGAAGAAGTGCTCCGATGTTATCTCCAGCCTGAGCCTCATCAAGAAGCTTACGGAACATCTCGATTCCTGTTACAACAGTCTTCTTAACATCATCATGGATACCGATGATTTCAACTTCGTCAGATACGTGAAGTGTTCCACGCTCTACTCTACCAGTTGCAACTGTTCCACGTCCTGTGATAGAGAATACGTCCTCTACTGGCATCAGGAATGGCTTATCTGTAGCACGCTCTGGTGTTGGGATCCATGTGTCAACAGCGTCCATGAGTTCCATGATCTTGTCTCCCCACTCTCCGTCTGGATCTTCAAGAGCCTTAAGAGCTGATCCCTGGATGATCGGTGTGTCATCTCCTGGGAAGTCATACTCGCTAAGTACTTCACGGATCTCCATCTCTACGAGTTCAAGAAGCTCTTCATCGTCAACCATATCACATTTGTTCATGAATACAACGATGTATGGTACGTTAACCTGACGGGACAGAAGGATATGCTCTTTAGTCTGAGCCATAACTCCGTCAGTAGCAGCTACAACAAGGATAGCTCCGTCCATCTGAGCAGCACCTGTGATCATGTTCTTTACATAGTCAGCATGTCCTGGGCAGTCAACGTGTGCATAGTGACGTTTCTCTGTTTCGTACTCAACGTGAGCTGTAGAGATTGTGATTCCACGCTCTCTCTCTTCTGGAGCTTTGTCGATGTTTTCGAAATCAACTGCTGCGTTTCCTTCTACTCTTACAGAAAGAGTTTTTGTAATAGCAGCTGTTAATGTTGTTTTACCATGGTCAACGTGACCGATAGTACCAATATTAGCATGTGGTTTTGTTCTTTCAAATTTAGCTTTAGCCATTTTGAATATCCTCCTTAAATCTGTCGCCTGAAACGGCAATTTTATTGGTTTCGCTTTTAAATCGGCTAATTCTGATTATATTTCAAAATCAGCCGAATAGCAAGCATTTTTGCGATTTTTACGCATTTTTATTGGATAATACTTTTTCCTGTACAGACTTCGGTACCTGCTCATAGCTGTCGAAGAACATAGAGTAGTTACCACGTCCCTGTGTTCTGGAACGAAGGTCTGTAGAATATCCAAACATTTCGGACAATGGAACGAATGCACGAACGATCTTACCACCACCAAGGTCATCCATACCTTCAATACGTCCACGACGGGAGTTGATATCTCCAATGATATCTCCCATGTATTCCTCAGGCATTGTTACCTCTACCTTCATGATTGGCTCAAGAAGTACAGGAGAAGCCTGTTTCATAGCATCCTTGAATGCCAGAGATCCGGCAATGTGGAATGCCATTTCATTGGAATCGACTTCATGGTAAGAACCATCGTATACATTTGCGTGTACACCGACAACCGGGAATCCTCCAAGGATACCAGATTTCATTGCCTCTTCGATACCTTCGCCAACTGCTGGGATGTATTCTTTCGGAATTGCACCACCGACAACAGTAGATTCAAATTTGTATACTTCCTCACCGTTGACATCCATTGGCTCGAATTTAACTTTACAGTGTCCGTACTGTCCACGTCCACC
>ERZ894183.1841-NODE-1841-length-10530-cov-5.622530_pt1 | contig 10530 bp, 4 predicted proteins | sample MGYA00380279_ERZ894183 | MGnify/ENA primary metagenome ERZ894183 (study PRJEB32331, sample SAMN06328422) | human gut metagenome | biome: human gut microbiome; feature: stool | host: Homo sapiens | collected 2013-06-26 ... | reverse complement strand
CTTCTACTTATGGTGTTATTGCCAACATGATGCCGGGCGCCTGGATACAGCGCTGCGCGACCACGGGTTCTGTCACCATCCAGAGTGATTATCAGGGATATGTAGGCTTTAGTGGAATGGTTGGTTTCGCTAATCCTCCCAAGGAAGCGAACGTCTCCAACAGCAGTGAGTACAAAGGTACTATTGAGGATTCTTATTCCACCGTTGTTTTTACCAACAACACCCAGTCATCAGCCAGTTTTTATGGAATGGGCCCAGGGGTGCAAGTCCTCAAAAACTGTTTCTTTGCCGGGAGCTTTAAGGGCAAGGTTAATAAGGAAATCTCTCAGCCGCTGGCGCGGATGTCGACTGCAAACGAAAATATGGAGAGCTGTTATTTTGACAGCCTAAAGATCAGCACACTGCCTGCAAATGCGCAGGGTGAAAAGGTACCTACCTATAAGATGCGGAGTCAGGAAACCTTTAAAGGCTGGGACTTTGGACAAATCTGGAAAATGGGCGACGATCACCCAGTACTGAACACGGGCTATACCATTTTGAAGGACAAGGTGATCCTGGATACAGAGGTGGTGCTGGAGCCTCGCGTCTACAGCGAAGCCCTTGGCGGTGATTCCACCTTAACCCGTGTGCAGGATATCAAAATAAAGACCGATCTGGGCGGTAATCCACATCAGGTTACCATTGATTATGAGGAGACCCCAGACACCAAAAACACCTTCTATGTTGGTATGATGGGCGATCATGCGCGGGGCCTGGCCCAGTTTGACAAGGTCGAGGTAAAGTATACCGAAAATGATGAGGCAGAGTACTATTTGCCTTCGGATTTTTATAAATACGCTGACCGCAAGCAGGCAGAGGCCTGGGGAAGCTTCACCCAGGATGGGACCGTCCTGTCCGACGATCAAAAACAGGAGCTTATTGACCAGGCTAAAAAGGCCTGCGATTTGATTTTTGACTACAAGCTGGGCAGTACTCCCGATGCGGCGACTGTGGCCAGCGACTCATGGCTTGTTTTTTCTGCGGCGCGTTGTAATTATAAGGTGCCAGATGGCTTCTGGGACCAGGTATACAAGCAGTATGAAGCCCGCTACGCGGCCTATAAGGCGCAGGGACAGGTGGATGGCTTCGACACCTCCGATACCGCGAAAGATGTTCTGGCCATCAGTGCCATTGGATATGATCCCAGAAATGTCGGCGGCTATGACTTGCTGGACGTCATCATTAACCACAGCGGCGACAGGGATTACTTTGCCAGCCAGACAGCTGCGTTCGCCATGTATTCCAACGATTTTGATGAAAGCCAGTACGGCTATAGCATGGCGGACTATGTAAAATCAAAGGTCACGCCCATTGAGGTGGATGCGGACGGCGTAAAGGTTGAAAAAGACCAGGCAGCTGATATGTGGACAATGGCCTGGCAGCCTCTTATGTTTTTCTATGATCCCAACGCACAGGAGGGCAGCGAATGGTATGACCTTAAGCTTTTTGTGGAAGATGGCTTAAACCAGATATCGGCAGCACAGACCTATATGGGTAACTGCTGGGGAGGATACATCAACTCAGCGGATTCTACCGGCAAGCCAAAGTATGATATTACCAACACCTGGACAAACGCCCAGGTTCAGATCAGTGTTGGGCTGGCCGGGATCGACCCCTTTGACGCCCGGTTTGTCAAAAACGGAAATACGTTGATCACACGTGCTGTTTCTTTCTTTGAAGGGGGCCAGGTCGGAGGTGATGTAAAAGGCGGCGAATCCGCCCAGGTAGCACGTGGTTTAAATTCCATTATACGAGCCTATGAACAAAACCCTCATAATTTGTTTGACTGCCGCGACGTTGAAGACTCTACGGTTCAGATTAATAACGCCATTGGCGCTCTGCCGGAGGCGGCAGCCATAACCGAAGAAAAACGCCAGGATTTTGACCAGTGCTGGGAACAGTACAACAAGCTGAACGATACGCAAAAATCGAATATTTCAAATACGAACAAAGAAAAACTGCAGGCCATCTATGAAAAATTCTATCCAGATGAAAATCTTGAGAGTGCTTTGGAGCTTGCGAAGACAGAATTAAGTAAGAGCAATGTGTCTGAAATCTATACTCAGGACAGTATTAACAATCTGAAAGCGGCAGTTGAAGCAGCTGAGAAGGTTCAGAAAGATACCCAGGCGACTTCTGAGCAGAAAGCCGAGCAGGCCAGTAAGCTGAGAAAGGCAGTGGAAGCGTTGGTCACCACGGAAGCGGAGGATATGAAAAAGGTTGAGACTGCCATTGACCAGATCAAACCCTTCACAACCCTTGAAGGCCGTAAGCCGGTAGATACAGCGAAGGACCTTTATGATAAGCTGAAATACGACGAGTCTCGTGAAAGAATTAAAAACAGAGATACGCTCTTGTCCAACGTTACAGCGGTTGAGGGCCTGGAAGCGGCGGGAGACAGTCTTAAAGCAGCTATTGCAGCGGCCAAGGAACAGCTTGCTCAAACAGATAAGTATCTGGCATCCAGCATAGAAGCTGCCAGACAGTATATTACCATCGCAGAGAAAGTAGACGTACAAACATCCACAGTTCAGGAGCTTGCAAATGCTCAGATTACTTTGGAGCGTTATGTGAACGATACCCTCAAAGAACAGCCGGATAAAACGGAGCTGAACAACAAGATCGCAGAGATCACAGAAAAGATGAAGGCTCTCGATGAGAAAGATTATTCTGCGGAAAAGTGGAAAACGCTGGAGGATGCGCTGAGTACGGCAAAAGACGTGGCTGAAAGCAACGATGCTGACGGCGGCGCGGTTACAAGCGCCATTGAAGGGCTGGACAACGCATTTAATGGATTGGAAGAAGATGTGATGCTCGGAGATGTTACAGGAGATGGAAAAATCAATGGACTGGATGTTACATGGGTTATGCAGTACAATGTTGGATCCCGGGCTTTAGATGAAAAGGCTATGAAGGCCGCGGATGTTAATAATGATGGGAAAGTAAATGCTTTAGATGTTACTTGGATTATGCAACATAACGTAGGCTTAAGAACATTTTGAAAGGTGAAAGAATAATGAAAAAACGAAAATTCAGCAAACTAACAGCGATTTTCCTCAGTTTTTGTCTTGTTATGGCTTGTATCTCGCCGGTTTTTGCGGAAGAGAACACCCCCAAAAGAGTAGTTTCCTTAAATATGCAAGGCGGAAACAACGAACAAAAAATCGAGCAAGGGAAAGAGTTTACACTGACCTTGAATTGTGCAGAATCATTTGGTGTTATGAATGCCCAGGTGGTTTACGATAGCAGTAAGGTTGAGTGCGTATCATACGAAACGCCTATAAAGACCGGCAGTAATATGGTTAACGATAACAAAAATATTTCTGCTGTCATGGTTAATATAAGTCAATTGGGTTCTGACATTGTGGCACCTGATACCGTCATCATGTCTATGGTATTTAAAGCAAAAGAAGATGTTACTGGGAAAGTGAACTTTGAAGCTAAAGTCACAGATATGTATTTACTAGATGGCAACCTTGACGGAACTGAAGTAATACCAACAGTTACGAACAATGTAGGAGAGATACTGATCACGGCTCCGCCAACAGACATCACCGAGCTGACCAGCAAAATCGCCGAAGCGGAAGCCGTTGACAGCAGCCTGTACACCGCGGCAAGCTATCAAAACCTGGAAGCAGCCATTGCGGCGGCAAAGGAAATAACCACAGAAAATACAAAAGACGAAGTTGCGGCGCAGGTTAAGGCGCTGGATGATGCCATAAAGCAGCTGGTTAAAGCGGTTGACAAAACGGCTTTAAAAGCAGTCGTCGATGAAGCCAAAACCTACGATGAAGCCCTGTACACACCGGACAGCTACGCGGCCCTGACCAAAGCGGTCGCCGACGCCCAGAGCGTGTTGGACGCGGATCTCGCGGATAACGCGGAAAACCAGAAAACCGTGGCGGACTCGGCTCAGGCGGTTAAGACCGCCATTGCGGCCCTGAGCGCCAAGGGTGACCAGGCGGCGCTGGCGGCCAGCATCCAGGCGGCAGAAGCAGCGCTTGCGCGCGAAGATGTCACCTATATGGACGAAACCAAGGCAAATGTGCAGACAGCCCTGAATGCGGCAAAAGCACTGGTCGGCCAGGAAAATGCCACAGATGCTGAGGTTTCCGCAGCGGTTAAAAACCTGAATGACGCGGTCGCCAAGCTGGTGATTGCAGCAGACGAAAACGCCTTTAACGCAGCGGTTGCGCAGGTGCGCGAAGCCTTCAAGGAAGAAGCTTACACCACCAGCAGCTGGAAAGCGGTAGCGGAAGCCCTCAAAAATGCGGATGCCATGGCAGGTCGGCTGGCAGAAGGCCAGGTGCCGGCAGCAGAAGCGGACAAGGTATTGACCGACTTGCAGAATGCGACAAAGGGTTTAATGGAAAAGGCAACAAAAACCGAAGACCTGACCAAAGCGGTTGAAACAGCTAAAAAATTAGATGAAAGTCATTACACCGCGGACAGCTTTGCCGTTGTAAAGGAAGCCTTAGCCGCAGCCGAAAAGGTTGCCGGAAACCTGAATGACAGCACACAGCAGCAGGTAGATACAGTGGCCACGAATTTGAATGCCGCCGTCTCTAAGCTGGTGACCATCGCCACGGATGAAAAGACTGGTGTAACAGTTAACGGTTTACCAGCAGGTGAAAAGATTATTGTAACGGACAAGATGGCAGATAAAGAAGCATTATCAGAAGCACAAAAAGCAATTGACAGCGCTTCTGAGTTCTCAGATGCTAAGAAAGCGGATATTTTATTCCTTGCAGACATTAAGCCTGAGGTGATTGAAAATGCAGATGGCACCTTTACATTGACAATTCCTCTCACTGAAAAACAGATGGGTTATGATTTGTATTATATTGGTCATAAGGATGAAGAAACCGGTATGTTTATTTGGACTGCTGTAACACCAAAGGATAATAAGCTTACCCTTCAGGTTAAGAGCTTTTCTGAATTTGCGGTGGTTGGTATGATGAAACCGGAAGAACAAAATCCGGGGACTAATCCAAGCGGTGATAATAAGGCTGACACTGTGAATAATGCGACAGGTACGAATGCTTCTGGAAACAACGCGAATACAGGCATTGTTCAGGACGGCAACAGTAGCGTGGCGGTAGCAGTTGGTTTCCTTATTTTGGCAATAGCGGGGCTAATTGCTTACAGGAAAAGATTTAATGCATAGCAAATAAATAAAGGGTGTAAGCCCCTGCTTCCTGGTAACAGGGAGCAGTAACGAATACCCTTACTATAAAGAATTGTTGTATGAGGAGAGAAAATGGAAAACATAAAAAGGAATATATTTAAAGCTTTTACAATTGGATGCATCGTATTAATACTGTCGTGTTTTGTAAATACGGCCACCGTAAAAGCGGACGCGCCGGTTGGAACAGTAACAGTAAGTGTTGAGCGTTTTACTCTGGGGCAAGGATATTTTATTGAGCCGGAGGAAGTTCCGATCTATGCGGGGGATACAGGGGCAGATTTATTGGACCGTGTTTTGGGCGGACCAGATGCTTACGAGACAAAAGAAAATTCCTCATATGGTTTTTACCTGGCAGTTATAAAAAATGCAGATGCTGGTGTCTTGGATATACCTATGTATATTCAGGAAATGAGTGGTTACCGGGTAACAAATGAGCAAAATGACGGCAATAAACATTACCCAGGGCTTGGAGAATTCTCTTATTCTGAAAAATCTGGTTGGATGTACATGGTAAATAATACATTTCCACAACAGGGAATGGGATATTATATTCCAAAGGATGGCGACGTTGTCCGATATCAATTTACGCTCTGGGGAACAGGGAAAGATGTGGGTGATAAATATGATGGCAGTGGAATATTTATTGCAAACAGAGATGCGTTAACGAAGTACATTGCAGAGTTTAACGGACGGGCAGATAAAGATGTGCTTTTATCTATCCAACACATTCAGGATGCTTATGATAATGCTATGAAGATTATCCAGGATTTAACATTGGATCAATCAAGCGTAGACAGTGCTCTTGCGTATTTAAAAACAGCTGTAGATGCACGGAATTTACAGGGAATTAGACTGAACCAGGAAAAAATGAATCTCCAATATGAAACGGAGGGAGAACTTCAGGTGATCTATGATCCTGAAGATTGCAGGGTAGAACAAGGGGTAGTATGGAGCAGTAGTGATGAAAGCATAGTATATGTTGATGGAGGAATTGTGTATGCTACTGGCGTCGGCACCGCCACCATCACCGCCACCCTCGGCGATTTCACCGCCAGCTGTGAGGTCACTGTAAGTGAAGAGAGCGCCGAAAAGCCGCTGCAGAGCATCAGCCTGAATCAATCTGAAGTAAGCCTGGGCAAGGGTAAGACCACTGCGCTCAAGGTCAGCTATAGCCCGGCAGATACGACGGATGACAAAACCGTTACCTGGCGTTCGGACAACGAACAGGTGGCGGCAGTGGACGGAAATGGCCGTATTACAGCGGTGGCCAAGGGTAAGGCTGTGATCACGGCGCAGGTGGGCAGCTTTACCGCGGACTGCCGGGTTACTGTCACAGAGGACGACCCGGTCGATCCGCCGGACATTACCGATGAGGACATTGCCGCGGCCAAGGAAGTGGTTCGGCTGGCGGCGATTCTGAACACCAATGCCAGCCCGTCTCTGGATGAGGTTAAAGTGGTTGAGAATGCCTATAATAACCTGACAAGCGCGCAGCAGTCGCTTTTAACACCAGAACAGGATGCCAATATACAGGTCGCCATTAACAGCGGCTACAGCAAGGTGCTGTCTCGGGTGGTGGCGATATGCGAGCCTGCGGCAGATGCGGTTCAGGCCGTCATCGACAGCGGTGGAAAACCCGACGACCAAAGTCTTTTTGATCTGGTTCAAGCCGAAAAAGCGCTGAATGCCATAGGCGATTACGATGGCTTCTTGACCAAGGATCAGGAAATCTATGATCAGGTTGAAAAGAAAATGAAAAAGGTGACGGGTGCCTTAACGGTGACCAACGCATCGGATAACGGCGTTACCGTTAAAGGGCGTTCCCTGACCCTGCCCTGGACCGTGCAGGTGGTGGCGCAGGCGGTTGAGGTCACAGCAGAGCAGCGGGCTGCCCTCGAGGCGGACGCCCGGTATCTGGAGCCGGCCGTTGAGAGCCAGTATGAAATCAGGCTGAGGGACTTTGCCGCTGCCGAAAGCGCGGACGCCATACCGGAATATGATACCCAGGGCAAGAGCTTTAAAATCACGATGCCCTCCGGCGCCGTGTAACCGCCGGGGCTTGGCGAGCACGGCCAGCTGACCCTCCTGCATAACGGCGAGCGCATCGGTTTTGTAGATGAAAAGGGGAATGCTCTGGTCACCTACGATGCTCAGAATAAGCGCTTCAGCTTTTCGACAGACGCTTTTTCGACCTTTACAGTGGTATCCGACAGCCGCATTGCCATTGAAAGCTTTATACTGAGTGATACAGAAAAAACGCTTTTACTGGATATTGCAAATCCCAGCTTTGAACTGAGCGTGTTGAGCTTTAAGCCCTATGATACAACGGATAAAAACAGACTGACCTATACCTCCTCAGACCCGTCCGTGGCCAGTGTGGACGATAAGGGCATTGTCACCGGGCATGTTAAGGGGACAGCAGTGATTACCGCTGAGGTGTGCGGCATTAAAAACCAGTGTACGGTGACGGTAAAGATGAACCGCTATGTGGATTTTGAGAGCTACTGGCCAACCTTCAGGAAGAACAACAGCAACATGGCCATTGTGGACGCCAGCCTGCCAAACGCGGGAAACAACCTGACCGAAAAGTGGATAAACAGCGACATCAACACAGGGGGCAAGCAGATGACTGCCGGCACCCCGCTGGTGGTGGACAACTATATTTTTGTCGCTACCCAGAACAACAAGCTCTACAAGCTGGATAAAAACACCGGCGCTATTGTCAAAGAGGCAAAGCTCGCGAAAAAAGTCGAGTTTTTCTCCTATGCCACCTACGGCGACGGCATGATCTTCGTGCCAGAGGAAGAGGGTACCATTGAGGCCTTTAACGCCGATACCCTGGATTCGCTCTGGCGCACCGAAAGCTTTGGCGGGCAGAGCAACTGCCAGGTTACCTATGCCGATGGTTTTATCTACTCAGGTACCTGGAGCGGCTCGACGAACAAGGGAACCTTTTTCTGTATAGACACCACGAGTAACGGCGAGATTTACCAGACTAATGGTATCCGGCGTGCGCGGTGGGTTTCGGACGATGACGGCGGCTATTACTGGAGCGGCGCCACGGTGGTTGGCGACGCGGTAATCTTCGGCGGGGACTCAGGCGTGGTGCAGTCCCGTAACAAATCGACGGGGGCGCTCATTGACCGGTACGCCACTGGCGGCGTTATCCGTTCGTGTATCGCCTATGACGCCGGAACCAGCGCCCTTTATTTTACAGCGGGCGGCGGCGCCACCGCCAATGGGATCACTGGCGGCGGGAAGGTCTTTAAGCTCGGTGTTACCAGTGACGGGCACTACACAGGAGCTAAAGTTGCCGAACTTCCGGCAGCGTCAACCACATCGCCGGTGGTTTACAATGGCCGTGTGTATGTCACCACTCAGAAGGCGAATGGCTCGGGCCATGAGGAGGATTATAACAAGGCCACGGTCATTGACCAGGGCAATACGGAAAATGGAAAGCTGGCGGTTCTGGACGCGGGTTCTCTCAGCATGATCTATCAGACAGATATCGGCGGCCCGTCCAAGGCCTCACCACTGCTTACAACAGCTTATACGGCTGACGGCCAGCAGACAGTTTACCTCTATATCACGGTAAACAACCACGACGGCGCCATTGTCCGGGTAAAGGACTGGGCAGGTAATACCACGCCGCAGGCCGAGGTGATCTACCGCGCCCCGGGTGATGAGCAGGAATATACCACCACCAGTCTCAACTGTGACGCGGACGGAACCATCTATTACCGGAATGACCGGGGGCACCTCATGGCCCTGACCGGCACCTCGGAGCCTGTCAGAGAGGCGGCGCCTGTTGAAGGGCGTTTGGGAATGCAGAAAGGCAGTAAAGCAGGCAGCGACGGTATGACCGCCAGAGCCTCTGGAAAGACGGCCAGTAAGGCTGAGGATGAATTTAAGCCCTGGGATTTTGACGGGGCCATGCTGCCATACAGCAGAAGTGTGTCCAAAACGCCGTCGGGTAAGGAGCAGCTGAAAAAGGCCGCGGTTGTCCTGGGATGTACGGCGGCTGCCATGGCGGCACTGTATATTACCGGATGCGCGCTCTGGCCGAAGCTGGTTAAGAAGCCATGATGGATAAAGCAGCTGCGGATATCCGCACACAAACGGCAAAAAGAAAACGGACCCTTGTCTCAGCGATGATCATCTTTCTGCTGATCCCCCTGACCATCTGGTTTGGCATCCGGTTTCTGGATGACCGGAGATACCTGTTTATCAGTCTGCTGATTATTCTCTACACAGCCATTCCCTTTGTCATGCGGTTTGAGGGGCGCCGGCCCGACGCGCGGGAGATTGTTGTGATTGCTGTGATGGCTGCTATTGCGGCCTGCGGGAATCTGGCGTTTTTCATGCTGGGACCATTTCAGGCGGGAACAGCGCTGGTGATCATTGCAGGAATATGCCTGGGGCCTGAGGAAGGCTTTTTGACAGGAGCTATGGCAAGGCTGGTCATCAATATGTTTGCCAGTCAGGGACCTTGGACGCCCTGGCAGATGTTTTGCTGGGGGCTTCTGGGCTTTCTCGGCGGGCTCTGCTTTAACAGGGATCAGGAGTTCTCAAAAAAGGAAGTCGATTTTAAGGTGGTCATGGGGCCGCTCATCTGTATCGTGGTATCGCTGGCGCTGGGCTTTGGCATCTGGATTGTCTCAGACGCCCAGGGGCCCTTTGTGGGCTGGTGGCTTTACGGCTTTGGGGCCATTGGCCTGCTGGCCGGGGTGCTGCTCCAGCGCCGCCGCCTGCCCGTGGACCGGCTGACGCTGGCGGTCTTTGGCTTTCTGGCCACCTTTATCATCTACGGCGGTATCATGAACATCGCCGCGCTGGTCATGTCATCCAGTGTTTCCGGCTCTGGCGTGGGCCTTGACTGGGGCTCCATGAAGCTGCTCTATATTTCCGGCGCGCCCTACGACGCGGTACATGGTCTGGGCACCGCCTTCTTTGGAGCGCTGCTTGGGCCGGTGATGATTGAGAAGCTGGAGCGGGTAAAGATTAAATTCGGCCTGTATCATTAAAGGCCGAAAACAATAAAAGAAAGGGAGAAAAAATGAAAAGAGGTATTCAGAAAAAGGGTGTTTTATTATTGGCAATGCTTTTGCTGGCCGTGCTCACGCTGGCAGGGTGCAAGGACCCCATCAGCGGGCTGACAGAGGGCGGCTCTGATGAAGAGGTAGTTCAGCTGGCAGATACAAACCCGCTGCCGGAAAATGGCGTTGTGACAGCCGCGCAGTTCCGCTCCATCCAGGGGCAGGACAAGGTGGTGACCTTTGATGGCAGCACCATGAGCGGAATCC
>ERZ894183.1818-NODE-1818-length-10594-cov-18.143088_pt1 | contig 10594 bp, 8 predicted proteins | sample MGYA00380279_ERZ894183 | MGnify/ENA primary metagenome ERZ894183 (study PRJEB32331, sample SAMN06328422) | human gut metagenome | biome: human gut microbiome; feature: stool | host: Homo sapiens | collected 2013-06-26 ... | reverse complement strand
TCATGGGCTGGTCTTACTCCAACCAACAATGAAAGTGCAGGGAAGAAAAAATCTGTCCGGGTTTCCAAAGCCGGATGTTATATCAAACCACTTCTAGTTCAATGTGCCAACTCAGTGGTTAAAAGTGAAAAACATCCTGAAATCCGTAACCGCTATCTTCGTTTAAGAAAACGTCGCGGTCACAAGAAAGCAATCATTGCAATAGCAAGAATGCTTCTAACAGCATTATACAATATGCTGAAAAATAAGGAACCCTATAATGCTGAACTTTACCGAAAAAGTGATGTTCTCCCTGTCAATCGTGAGATTACAATTGAACAGGCAATCTTAATGGCACAGTTCCAAGGTTATAAAATCAAGTCAGCTGCTGAATAGACCTTAACTTTGCTACATATTCAATTTTAAATGACCACCATCTGATGGTCTTTTTGTGATGTCCTTAATGGAATGGATATCCTCTACTATTCTTTTTCAACCTTTTTCCTCATTTCTTCTTTCTATTTTTTACAGCTTTCTGATAATTCCTGGTGTTTTTTCAAAAGATCAACGGTCAGTTTTTCCAGGAATGTCTTTGGATTACCGGATTTTTCTGTTTCCGGCACAGACTCTCCCTCATACAACGGAATCGGATAACTTTTCAGCAGTTCTTCCCTTCCGTTTTTGATGATACACTCTGCCATTTCCATTGCTTTTGCATTCTTTTCTTCACTTTTATTGACAACCGCTACAGATTCTGTCAGTGTGAAATTTCCTTCTTCCGGATCAATATAGTCCACCGGAAGGCCTTTTTCTTTATCTGCCACTGCCTGCTGACGAAGTCCAAATCCAATGGCAACCTCACCTGCACGCACCAGTTTTAAAGGTCCTGAACCAGACTCTTCCAGATGATCTCCTGCATTTGCATAAATATCTGTGAGAATTTCTTTTGCTTCCTCTTCTCCATATTCTGAAATCAATCCCTGGATCAAAAGCCATGCAGTGGAAGAGGACGTAATATCTGTAACAGCAATCTTGCCCTTATATTCCGGATTTGCCAGATCTTTGATGGACTTTGGCATATCAAGATTTTCTGCCTCCATCTGTTCGGTATTCACAATCAGCGTACCTTCCTGCGCGGTGATCAGTGCACTTCCATATGCGGCCAGTGTTCCGAAAACAGCTGTCAAAAGTGCCACATACAGCGAGTTTTTGTATACTCCCATCAAACCTGCATCCTGAAATACAGCCCGGAAATGCTCCATGGAAAATCCAGTCTGATACGGCCAGTCCTGCACAAACGGCACAATAAAGATGACTGCGAATATGGATAACACACCGAGGATGATCAGCCCGCTTCCAATCCCGCACAGCCAGTCTCTTCCACGATTTTTCGGAAGCTCCATCACGGATATTTTCTGATAGCGCACATTGTATTTTTCGAGATAACGAAGCAGTGCGATACTGACGATGGACGGAAGCAGCATCATCACTGCAACCACGCTTCCTTTATGAAAGTCCGGGACACTCCCCAGCATCTGACTATATAAAACACTCGCAATGACCTCGAATTTTCCGCCCACAGATGCAGGAATACCAAAATCTGTGAAGCAAAGAAAAAACGACTGGATGAACGAGGCCATCAGCGTTCCTGCCAAAGGGCGGAAAATTGTCATCATAAAAGTAGAAACTCGATTGTCTCCCATGATCCTGGAAACGATCATGAATTTTTTATCAATATATCCCATTGTGTTATGGATCAGCAGAAAAGACACTGGCAGCGTATAGATGATATAGCCGATCAGCAGTCCGTTAAATCCATAGATATCAAACAACTGTCTGCCAAATAGCTTTGTCAGAAACCCCTGCTTTCCAAAGGAATAAATAATCGCAAATCCATATGTCAATGTGGGAAGGAACATCGGAAGCACAGCAGCTTTCTCAATTCCTTTTTTGAATTTTGCATTGATATTTGTATAATGAATGGTGTAGGCCAGAAAAAATGCCAGTCCTGTTGTCAGAAGCGCGCTGACTCCCGCGATCAGAAAACTGTTTCCCAGCGCCTTTAAAAACCCTTTCTGCGTCAGCACCGAATGATAAAATTCCATTGTCATTCCATTCTCTGAAAGAATGGATTTTAACAAAAGTCTTACTGTCGGATACACAAGGAACAGCGCAAACAGTGCTCCTGTCACCATAAAAATAATCTTTAATTCCCGATTTTTCGTTTTCATCTCTTTTTCCTATGACACCTGTACCAGTTCTTCCCGCCCTGTCAGTATCTCCTGTACCTTTCCGGCTGCGACGCCCGGAATATTTTTTGGCACTGTAAACAGAGAGTAGATATTATTTTTCTTGATCTCCAGCTGTTTTAAAATAAACTCTCTGACAAATCCATTTCCCGGATTTTTAATAATTTCTTCCGGTGTATCGTACTGTGCGATTTTTCCTTCCTGAATGATCAGTACGTGATCAGATAATGTCAGCGCTTCTTCCGGATCATGTGTCACAATGATCGTTGTCAGATGAAATTCTTTTGCGATCGTCTTGATCTTCTCTTTTATGGATTCTTTGATCACGCCGTCCAGCGCACTAAGAGGCTCATCCAGGAGCAGGATTTTCGGCTTCATGACCAATGTTCTGGCAAGTGCCACTCTTTGCTTCTGCCCGCCTGAGAGCTGGTCGATCTTCTTATTCAAATGTTCTTTCAGTCCCAGCAGCTCAATCAGTTCTTCCACTTCTTTCTCCGTGGAGATCCCCGGTCTGTTTTTCAGTCCGTAAACAATATTCTTATATACATTCAGATTCGGAAATAATGCGTAGTCCTGAAACACGATATTGAATCCTCTTTTTTCCATTGCAAGATTCGTAATATCTTCTCCGTTAAACCAGATCTTTCCGCTGTCTGCTTCCGTAATCCCTAAAATCAGATTCAGCAGTGTTGTCTTTCCGCATCCGGATGGTCCCAATATCGAAACAATCTCACCATCCTCAATCTCCAGGTTCATTTCTTTTAAAATTTCAACTCCGTCATAGGATTTTTTTATCTGTTCTAATTTCAGCATCTGAATTCTTCCTTTCTTTCCTAGTTGGCGTTTGCCCTGCTGACACTGGAAATTATAGCAATGCGATTTTTCAGACTCAATCAAATCCATTTCAAAATCATGTTAGAGAAATGTAAAATGCACAAAAAAATACCGCGAAATTCCTGTAGATTCCCTACAAAACTTTCGCGGTAGTTCTAGCTATATGCCTTATCCCGTACAACCTTGCTGCTTTTATCCAACTGGTGTGTGTATTTCTCATAGTCACTTAAAATAATGCCCATATAAAGCATATCGATCAATGCCATCTGCGTGGTCCTTGAAAAGATTGCATCCCCATATAACAACTGTTTTTGGGAGCTTTTTAAGACCACATCGCCCCATTTTTCCAGAAGGGTCTGCTCAAAATTTGTGATAACTACAACCTTCGCCCCTGCTTTTTTCGCAATTTTCACTGTATCCACCACATCTTTGGACTGCCCAGAATAAGAAATGGCGATCACTGTGTCATCCTGATGCAGACTCGAGGCAGAGATTCTCTGCAGGTAATAATCCGTATAATACTGGCAGTCTATCCCCAGATATAACAGCTTTGTCATCAGATCCACTGCGGTCGCCGCCGAATTTTCCACACAGAAAATATGCACTCTTCTGGCATTTGAGATCAGCCTTACTGTCTCTTTTAGATCGCTACGGCAATACTCTTGAGCATTTCTTCCATCATGGCGATTGTTCCGGATACCACCTTGCCCGGAACACTCTCCATGGTATCCTGCGGTTTGAGCTGATACCCGTAAAGCACCCGTTCTGCATCTTTCTTTTCTGAAGTACGAAGCTGCGCGTAATGACTTTTGATCAAAAATTCCACGGACTGTTCCATGTTTTCACCCCTTGTAAAAATACTACAAAATCAAAGGCCCTTTCTTTCTGCCTCTTTTTATTTTGCCTTCTTCTATTTTATCCCAGAACTTCTATTTTTCTCTGTTAAACGTTTGTAAAATCTGATATTCTTTACATAAGAGAGAGTTTATCAACTTGATTATTTTAAGAGTAAGGGGATTATTATGACACAAAAACAACCGATAAATCAGATCACCGAGGGTGTGATCTGGAAACAACTTCTATTGTTCTTCTTTCCGATTTTGCTCGGAACCTTTTTTCAACAACTATACAACACCATTGATACTGTCATTGTCGGACAATTTGTCGGAAAAGCAGCACTTGCCAGTGTGGGCGGTTCCTCTGCACAGATCGTGGCTCTGATCGTGGGCTTTTTTACCGGTCTGTCTTCGGGTGCTTCTGTTTTGATCGCCCAGTACTTCGGTGCGAGAAATGAACATGCTGCCAGTGACGGACTTCACAATGCCTATGCAATCTCCATCGTGGGAGGAATCCTGCTCGGAATCATCGGATTTTTCGCTACACCATCTATGCTCCGACTGATGAACACCCCCGATGAGATCATGCAGGATTCCGTGATCTATCTCCGGATTTATTTTGCAGGTATTATTTTTGTTTTCCTATATAATATGGGTTCCAGTATTCTGCGCGCCGTGGGAGATTCCAAACGTCCGCTTTATTATCTGATTGCCTGCTGCCTGCTGAACATCATACTTGATGTATTGTTTGTAGTCGCTTTCCACATGGGCGTGCTGGGAGTCGCCGTTGCAACCTTGATCTCCCAGGCATTCAGCGCCCTGCTCGTGACACGCAAGCTTCTTCGTTCGGAGGGAATGTTAAAGCTTTCCTTCTCCCGCATCCGGTTCCACGGATCGGTCCTGAAAAATCAGTTGAAGCTTGGACTTCCTACCGGATTCGAAGCAATCCTGTTTGCCATTACCAATATCGCCATTCAATCCGCAGTCAACACCTTTGGAACAGATACTTCTGCCGCCTGGTCTGCCTACGGAAAACTGGATGCGATCTTCTGGATGGTAAGCACTGCCTTTGGAATCTCCATCACTACTTTTGTGGGTCAGAACTACGGCGCCGGAAAACTGGACCGGATCCGCAAGAGTACCCGTGTCTGCCTGATCATGGACGCACTGATATCCGCTGTATTGGTTATTTTCCTGATCGCAGCCAGAAAAATTTTGTTCAGCCTGTTTACAAATGATGAGACCGTCATCCAGATCGGATGTGAGATGCTTGTCCTGATCACTCCCTGGTACATTGTATATGTATTCATCGAAGTACTTGCCGGTGCACTGCGCGGAGTCGGTGATGTCATCGTGCCGGTGATCATCACGCTGCTTGGTATCTGCGTGATGCGAATCGCCTGGCTGATCGGCGTGCTGAAGATTTCTCCGACAATTTCTGCGATCATCTTCAGCTATCCGGTCACCTGGCTTTTGACAGCACTGTTTTTTATTGGGTATTATCTGTATAAACAGAAAAAGTTTTCCTGATTTTTCTACTTCATCCGAAAAATCGGACTGATCTTCTTATAGATTAAAAATACGATCAATGACACCAGCACACCTTTCAGAAGATTAAACGGTGTCACTGCAAACAGGATCAGTGTTGAGACACTTGTAATCTTTGCATTGATCGCTGTTCCCATCTCTACCAGAGCATTCAGCGGCATTCCAAATGCTTTGGCATACACCGGAAGCAATACATATGCATTCATCAGTCCTCCGATCACCGTCATCAATACCGTGCCTGATGCCATACCGATCAACGCACCTGTTCTTGTATGCTTTTTATGGTAGATCAATCCTGCCGGCACAATAAATGCACATCCGATCAGAAAGTTGGCTACCTCTCCAACTCCCGCTGTCTGAGTTCCGCTGATAACAATATGCAGCAGATTTTTGATCAGCTCAATTCCCACACCCGCAAGCGGTCCCATTGTAAAACATCCAATCAGAACCGGTACTTCACTGAAATCAATCTTGTAAAATGTGGGTGCAAACGGAAGCGGAATGTCGAATGTCATCAACACCACTGCAACTGCGGAAAGCATTCCGACAAGCGCCAGTGTTCTTGCACCTATTTTCTGTGTACTCTTCTCTGCTGTGTTTGTTTGTGTACTCATGTTTTTTCTCTCCTTCAAAATACATCAAAATTTTGATAAAGAAAGAAAACCTTCCGGATTGTGTGCCAAGACAAAAACAGACCCCGGATCAAAAAATCCAGGGTCTCTCTCTTGCCTTTTTGCACATACATCTTCTTTCATCCAGACTTTACTGTTGGTACCGGAATTTCTGATCTGCAGATCACCGGTTCAGCCATCCTCCACTCTTAGCAGAAAACAGGTCGCGGACTTTACCGCCAGTTGGGACTTACACCCGACCCCGAAGATTTATTTCTTATCTGCACCCCATTATAGTGCTTTCTGGCATGCAATTCAAGTAATTTCTGTAAATTTGATTATTTTCTGTTCGTACTCACGTTTTTATCGTATATGATCGCCAGCCCTTTTAACAGAAGGTCATCATCCAATGTAATTTCCCGTTTACAATGAGGTACTATTTTTTTCGCAAGTCCACCGGTTGCCACTACAGTTGCTTTTTCTCCGAGAGCTTCTTCCATACGATCAATAATGCCATCCATTGCCGATGCACTACTGTAGATCACGCCGCTCTTCATACAGTCTACCGTATTTTTTCCGATGATCTGTTTCGGTGCTTCCAGACTGATCCCGCTCAACTGAGATGCATTTGCAGTCAGAGAATCCACGGACACCTGAATTCCCGGATAGATCATCCCGCCGATATAGTCTTTGTTTTTATCGATCACACAAACTGTATTGGCCGTACCCAGATCAAAAATAATCAACGGTACCGGATACTGTGCCACACCTGCAACAGCTCCCACAATCAGATCGCTTCCCACTGAAGAAGGGTTGTCCATCCGGATATTCAGTCCGGTCTTTACTCCGGCTCCCACGACCATTACATTTTTTTTCAAAATTTTTTCCAGCGCCAGTTTCGCTGCATTGGTCACCTGCGGTACAACCGAGGAAATAATTCCCCCCTCGATCTGCTCCACATCAATATGATAAATATCCAGAACTGTCTTAATGTCGATCGCATACTCGATTTCTGTTTTCTGATGAACGGTTGAGAGCCTTTCTACAAACAGACACTCCTTGTTCTGAATACATCCGATCACTATATTTGTATTTCCGATATCAATCGCTAAAACCATGTGTAAATCCCAGTCTTTCTTTCATATTTTTCTTCATCAGCGTTCTTCCGATCAATGCCGTGAGCACTCCTGCAACAATCGCCTCCGGAACTCCGTTGATTCCGATGATCGACAGAATAAATCCATAAACCGCTTTCACCGCAACTCCATTTGCCGCCGCATACGTATCCTTAAAAAACAGATAAATCAAATTCATAACCAACAATGTATTTGTCAGTGAACCGCCTACTCCCGCCAAAATCAGTCCGATTTTGGAAACACCTGTTGATTTGCTGCATTTTTTCACCAATTTGTAAATATAATGCGGAACGACTCCTGTCAGAATACGCGGAACAAAACAGATGATCACGCTGCCGATCCCTCCGCTGAATTCTCCCATACTGTAAAATGGGGTAAATACAAAAGAAGTCACGGTCGGATTCACTGTATTATTAATAAAGCTGGTCAGTCCAAACAGCAGTCCCAGCAGAGCTCCCGTCTTTGGTCCCATCAAAAGGGATGCCAGAATCACCGGAATATGGATAATCGTTGCTCTTGTAAATCCCAGCGGGATATATCCGAGAAAAGGGGTGAACGCCATGATTACAATAATAACTCCAAAAATTGCCGTCTGTACCATATGCCGTGTGCGCACACTGCTGCCTGTTGTCTGTGTTTTGTTTGTTGTCTGATTCATAAATTGCCTCCTTGTTATCATTCTCTTTCGAGATACAATACTGATTGGCACAGAATTTTTATTCTGTCTCCATATTAATTTGTTGCTTTTAAAATTTCGTCCAGGATCCTTAAGGCTGTCTCCTCTTTCGTCATTTTTCCGAGTGAAACTTCCTCCTGCCCGGTAATGATCGTCACCACATTGGTATCTCCGGCAAATCCTGCCCCTTCTACCTTCAGATTGTTTGCCACGATCATGTCAAGATGCTTCTTTTCCAGTTTTTTTCTGGAATTCTCCAGCATATTCTCCGTCTCCATGGAAAAACCGCATAAAAACTGATGCTCTTTTTTATGCTCTCCCAGAAACTTCAGGATATCATCTGTACGCTCCATTGGAATCGCCAGATCATCGTCCTTCTTTTTCATCTTTTCACTGCTCACTGATTTTGGCCGGTAATCTGCCACTGCAGCTGCTTTGATGATAATGTCCTGATCTTTGGCCCTCTTTGTGACCTCTTCGTACATCTCTTTTGCTGTTACCACGTCCACCACGTGAACAAATTCCGGTTTTGCAATGGATGTCGGACCACTTACCAGCGTCACCTCTGCTCCGCGCAGCATACACATTTTTGCAATCGCATATCCCATCTTTCCGGTGGAATGATTGGTAATAAATCTGACCGGATCGATCGATTCCTGTGTCGGACCTGCCGTCACCAGCACCCGTTTACCCTGCATATCTTTTTCATATGCGATTTCTCTTAAAATGTACTGTAACAGCAGCTCCGGCTCGGGCATCTTCCCGGCTCCGGTATCCCCGCATGCGAGGTATCCCACTGCCGGACTGATCACCTCATATCCATAGTGTTCCAGAATTTTAAGATTGTCCTGCAGGATCGGATTATCGAACATGTTTGTGTTCATTGCCGGTGCAATGATCTTTTTACACTTACATGCCATAACTGTCGTCGTCAGCATATCATCTGCGATCCCGTGCGCGATCTTTCCGATCACATTGGCACTGGCCGGTGCCACTAAAACCACATCCGCCTGCTTGGCAAGTGCCACGTGCTCTACACTGTACTGAAAATTCCGGTCAAACGTATCCACCAGACATTTGTTCCCTGTCAAAGACTCAAATGTGATCGGATTGATAAAATTAACCGCGTTTTTGGTCATCAGTACCTGCACATTGGCATGCAGCTTTTTCAGTGCACTGGCAAGCGATGCGATCTTGTACGCAGCAATACTTCCGGACACCGCAAGTACTACTGTTTTGCCTTTCAGCATAAAAATCCCCCTTTTCCTGTTTTGTAGCATCCCGAGATTCGGGTATACTCAGTTTCTGTTCCATTATATGGGATTATTCTGCAAATTGCAATTCTTAAACGTCAACTCCCGCCTTTTTAAGAAATTCCACGCATGGTCAGCTGAATTCGTTTCTTCTTCAGATCCACACTCATCACTTTCACATCAACGATATCTCCCACACTGACAGCCTCCAGCGGATGCTTGATATACTTGTCTGTAATCTGGGAAATGTGTACCAGTCCATCCTGATGTACCCCGATGTCCACAAAGACTCCAAAATCAATGACATTTCGAACAGTTCCTTTTAGGATCATCCCTTCTTTCAGATCTTTCATATCCAGCACATCCGTACGAAGGATCGGTTTTGGCATCTCATCTCTCGGATCTCTTGCAGGTTTTTCCAGCTCTTTTACAATATCACGGAGTGTGATTTCTCCGATTTCCAGCTCTTGAGACAGCTTTTTGTAATCTTTAACTGTTTTGGACAGGCCGGACAGATTCCCTCCTGCCACATCCTCCAGCGTAAATCCCTGTCTCTCCAGTAGTTTTTCTGTCGCTCCATAAGACTCCGGATGAACCCCTGTGGCATCCAGCGGATTTTTCCCGCCCTGAATGCGCATGAATCCGGCACATTGTTCAAATGCTTTCGGCCCCAGCTTTGCGACCTTCAACAGATCTTTACGATCCTGGAACTTTCCGTTTTCCTCCCGGTATGCCACAATATTTTTGGCGATTGCACCGGAAATCCCGGAAATATAGGAAAGCAGAGGCGCTGATGCGGTATTCAGATCAACACCTACCTTATTTACACAGTCTTCCACAACTCCGCTCAGTGATTCACCCAGCTTTTTCTGATTCATATCATGCTGATACTGTCCCACGCCGATGGACTGTGGCTCGATCTTCACCAGTTCCGCAAGCGGATCCTGCAGCCTTCTTGCAATGGATGCCGCACTTCTCTGTCCCACATCAAACTTCGGAAATTCTTCGCTTGCCAGTTTGCTGGCTGAATACACGGATGCTCCAGCCTCATTGACGATCACATACTGCACTTTCTCCGGAATCTCTTTTAACAGCTCCACAATAAACTGCTCGGACTCCCTGGATGCTGTTCCGTTTCCAAGCGAAATCAACGTAATATGATATTTCGGAATGATCTTTTTCAATAAATCTTTCGATGCTTTGATCTTCGCAGGAGTCGTCGGGGCAGTCGGATAAATGACAGTCGTTCCCAATACTTTTCCGGTCGGATCTACCACAGCAAGCTTACATCCTGTACGGAATGCCGGGTCCCATCCCAGCACGACCTGACCGGTGATTGGAGGCTGCATCAGAAGCTGGTGCAGATTTTTACCGAAGACTTCAATGGCTCCGTCTTCTGCTTTTTCTGTCAGATCACTGCGGATCTCCCGCTCGATCGCCGGACCGATCAGACGCTTATAGCTGTCTTCCAC
>ERZ894183.1815-NODE-1815-length-10605-cov-4.846730_pt1 | contig 10605 bp, 8 predicted proteins | sample MGYA00380279_ERZ894183 | MGnify/ENA primary metagenome ERZ894183 (study PRJEB32331, sample SAMN06328422) | human gut metagenome | biome: human gut microbiome; feature: stool | host: Homo sapiens | collected 2013-06-26 ... | reverse complement strand
GCCTGGGGGTATATTTAACCTGCTCTGGCCCCTTTTGCAGATAAGTGTCATCCTGCATAAAAAGAGAGCTTGAAGGATTTTCCTCTCTCTAATATACTTCTCGTAAGCAGGGTCCCTCCGGACCCTTAAAACGAAGCAAAAGGAGAACAAACCTTATGAAATTCATTCCATCCGATGAACGGACGGTTACTGATCAGGATGTATTTGACGCCCTTGACCTGTCCCTGCCGGACCTTGCACCGGTGCGCCTGGCTCTGGACCAGCAGGACATAACCGGCGCCAAGCGGGAGCTGATCCGATATTTTGAACACAGGAAGCAGCCCCGGTACTTCTTTGACTACCGCAGCCTTCCGCTGAAAAAAATAGATACAGACACTTCACCCAGGGATTTCCAGTCCTCTATGGGACTGAGCGGAAGCCTGAAAGAATTCTGCCTCTTTGCAGGACGGCAGATGATGGAGCACTACTATGTACGTCCCGGAAAATCCAGCGATCCTATTTTTCTTGGAGAAAACGATGAGGATTTCCCTCATTTTAACTTCCTGGAGGATCAGGGAAAACGTCCCAGAGCCATTATGGATATATTTGTAAGAGGCCCAGTCTTTGAGTATCTGGCCGTTCTCTACCATGAAACAGGGGATCCGGCCGTTTTAGACCGGTTTGAAGATGTTTTGTATCATTTCTTCCAGCATTATCCTCTGGTTCTTGAATATGACAAACCGGACGCCAGCCGTTTTTCCCTGACAGACGAGCGCGATGTAATGAGCACAGGCTGGCTGACCCTTCAGTATATCAGCCTGTTTTACACCCGTATTCCCTATGAGATCCCTCCGGTAACTGCCTTTGAGATCCTGAAGCGGATCTGGTTCCAGGGAATCCAGTTTGCCCGCTTTGAGACAGACCCATATCGGAAATACAATCATCATATGTGGGAAAGAGGGCTTGTTCCCTTTATTCTTGGAACCCTGCTGCCTGAAATCCCAGCTTTTAAGGCTATGATCCCCCGAGGAGCACAGGTAGTCCGCCGTCACATTATAGATGATTTTAATGAAGCCGGCGGCTACAGCGAGCACTCTATTCCCTACTGGGGCGGCGCGGCTGTATGCGAAATGATCTACCGCGGCATATATCTGGCCCATATCAATGCCCAGCCCCTGCTGGATGATGAATCCGCCCGAAGGCTGAACCTGACCTTTGAGGCTCTGGCCCGTATCAGCCCGCCCCACAGCCATTTTTCCTCTCTGGGAGATAACGGCGGCCCCCTGGTGGACCCGATCCTGCGGATCGGTGAGACAAGTATGAACCATCTCTCCTGCAGGCAGGTTCTGGCCGCACGCCAGGGCAGGATCACTCCGGAGCAGATGGAGATTCCTCTGGATTATGCCGATGAACGCTGCGGCTTTATTTCCTGCAGAAGCAGCTTCCTTATGGATGCGAACTACATGATGATGTCTGCCAAAACAGACTGCGGGGATTCGGGCCATAACCATATGGATATGCTGTCCATGTTTATTTCCTTCCGCGGACAGGAATTTATCGGCGAGCCATTTGCAAGGCTTTTATACCACAACGTATCCATGGGAAGCCCGCAGCGGGGCTATATGTACAATATGGGCTCCCACAATACGGTTCTGGCCTACGGAACACCCATCCAGCCGGATGAGCTGTACGCCTGGCGCTGGGGCGTGTACCGTCCCGATTCTCCTGTGGCTGATTTTGTATCCACAGAGGACGGCTGCTATTCCAGAGCATTCCACGACGCCTATACCACCTGCCGCCATAACCGCGTCTGCTGGTTCCACCGCCATAAGGGCCTTCTTGTAGAAGACCGCCTGGAACACGGAAACCGGCTTCCTGTTCCCCATATCCAGCGCTGGCATCTGATGCCCGGCGTTTCCTGTACCCAGATAAGCGGGAATACCCTTCTTCTGGAAAAGGAAGGGGTAAAAATCCTCTGTATCTGGCCTGGAATTACAAGCCTGAAGCTGTGGAAGGAAGACTTTTTATATCCTTCTATCGTAAAAGACAAAGCTGATCTTCTCTGGGTCATCGACGCGGCCTTTTCTTCCGCAAAAGAGGGAGCCGAGGACATTGCCACCGTTTCCCAGGCTGTGCTTATGTTAGATGTAACAGACCGGGATACCCTTCCTGACAGCGCCGTTCTTGAAAAACAGATTGACCGGATCCTTAAGGAGCCGGACCGCAAAGCCGCCATTAAGAATATGAACCTGCTTTAAATCACAAGGAGAAATAATATGAATATCAGACAAAAACGCTTTGAAGGCCTTCCTGAAATTACAGAAGATCAGCTGAAACATGCCCTTGAAACGGCAATCAGACAGACAAAAAGCTGTCTTCCTGAATTTTCCAGCACATTTAAGCATATTTTTTCCACTCACAACTTCTATCCATCCGCTCCCAACGACCAGTGGACCAATGGCTTCTGGACCGGAGAGCTGTGGCTTGCCTATGAAAATACGGGAGATGAAAGCTTCCGTGAGGCAGCGATGGCACAGGTAGAAAGCTTTTTACATCGAATCCAGAACGAAATCGAAACAGATACCCATGACCTGGGCTTTTTATACTCCCCCTCCTGTGTGGCCGCCTACAAGCTTACAGGAAATGCCGCCGCAAAAAAGGCTGCTCTCATGGCTGCTGACAAGCTGGCCGGCCGCTTCCACCAGAAGGGCCAGTTTCTCCAAGCCTGGGGTTCCCTTGAGGATAAAAATAATTACCGCCTGATCATTGACTGTCTGTTAAATCTCCCCCTGCTTCACTGGGCTACGGAAGAAACAGGAGACCCTAAATACAGAGACCTGGCTGTACGCCATTTTAAAACTGCCATGAATACGGTGATCCGGCCGGATTATTCTACCTATCATACCTATTACTTCGACCCGGAAACCGGAGATCCGCTCAAAGGCGTTACCCATCAGGGCTACTCCGCCCAGTCCGCCTGGTCCAGAGGACAGGCCTGGGGTGTATACGGCATCGCTTTGGGATACCGCTATATCAAGGATCCCTCTCTCAGAGAGCTCTTTGACCATGTAACAGAATATTTCCTTGAGCACCTACCTGAAAATCTGATTCCCTACTGGGATTTCACCTTCACAGACGGAAGCAGCGAACCCAGAGATTCATCTGCCCTGGCTGTGACGGTCTGCGGTCTTTTGGAAATGGCGGACTGTGTTGAAGGCGAAGATAAAGAGGAGTATCTCAGCATGGCAAAGAAGCTGATACTGCCTCTGATCCAGCTGTGTGCCGCAAAATCCCCTGAGGAATCCAACGGCCAGCTCCTTCACGGCGTATATGGACGGAAAACACCTTATAACGACTGCATCGACCACGGAATTGACGAGTGCAACCTCTGGGGTGACTACTATTATGTAGAAGCTCTTACCAGACTGTTAAGGAAGTGGAACCCCTACTGGTAAAAAGAAAGGACAGGATAAGAAATGAAAGGCTTATTTTCAATCAACAGCCCCTTTTGGGAAATGACAGACCGCCTGCTCAGGCTTTTGTGGCTCAGTATTCTGTGGGCAGTCTGCTCCATCCCAATTGTGACCATGGGAGCTTCAACCACAGCGCTTTATTCCATCACTTTAAAATATGTCCGGGGAGAGGAAGGGTATCTCACCTCCTCCTTTTTCCGGGCCTTCCGGGCCAATTTTAAGCAGGCTACTGTTATCTGGGCTGTTTTCCTGGCCGCCGGCCTTTTCCTCTTTGCGGATTTTGCCGTATATTACAGGGGCGGGGTGGAACATACCTTTTCTCTTATCCTGTTTACTGTTTTTATGGGTATCTTGGCGGCATATATATTTGCTAATATTTATGTTTATCCCCTTCTTGCCCATTTTGACAACACCATCCGCCGCACCATTTGCAACTCCCTCCTGATGGCCCTGTGCCATCTTCCCTCCAGCATCGCAATGGCTGTTTTTTCCTTTGCTGTGACAGCCGTGGGATTTACCCTGTTTCCTCCCCTGCTCCTTGCAGCGCCTGGAATTACCGCCTATTTCCACTCCCGGTTTCTGAGAAATATTTTTGACCAGTATATAGAAAAGGAGCCCCTATGCACAAGCCTCACGTAATTATCATCTCAGCTGACCAGCTTCGCTATGACGTGCTGGGAAAAGGCTTTACCCCCAATATCGACTCCCTTGGGGAAGAATGCGTTCATTTTGACAACGCATACTGCGCCTGCCCCCTGTGCGCCCCTGCCAGAGGCTCCCTTTTTACCGGCCTCTGCCCCAATACAACCGGCTGCCTGATCAATCCCTGGGAGAAGGATGACGCCCCTGCCGGATATGTAAAAGAAGGCATCCCAAACCTTTATGAGCTGATGGAAGAAAACGGCTGGGACTGCATCCACAGCGGAAAACAGCATCTCTTTACCCAGGGAATCCTTCCGGAGGACCGCCCCCGCTCAGGAACCAGGTGGCTCACCACTGAAAAAACCTACAGACAGTATCTGAAGGAGCATGAAATGCCTATGCCCGGAGGCCCGGATTTCCGTTCTCCGGTTCCGGAAATCCTCAGCCGGACAAAAACCATTTTTACTACCTGTTCCAATGCCTCTACCGGACTTTATGAGCCTGGTGAGGACTTCTATTTTGACGGATATTTTACCAGAGAGGCGCTGCGGGGGCTGCGGGAACGGGACCGGTCAAAACCGGTTTTTTTAAGCGCCATGTTCTTAGCTCCCCATCCGCCCTTCCAGATTCCGAATCCCTGGTATTCTAAATATACAGATGAGGATTTCCAACTGCCGGAAAATACAGGCGTCTGGTACCCCCATCAGTCTCCCCTTCAGCTTTATAACGTAACCGGAGCTCTGGGCAGTCATTATACCAGGGAAGAATGGCAGGAAAGCTGGAGAGTTTATCTGGGACTGGTATCTCTTTTGGATTCCTGTGTTGGGCAGATCATCCAGGAGCTTAAGGAGCAGGGTATTTACGAGGACTCTCTGATCCTTTTTACCTCCGATCACGGAGAAATGCTGGGTTCCCACCGCCTGTTCCAGAAAATGTGTATGTATCAGGAATCCGTAAAGATTCCTCTGTATCTGCGCCTGCCGGGGCCACTCAGACAGACAGGCCTTGTCGATGCCCCTGTGAGCCACCTGGACGTGCTTCCCACTCTCTGCCATTACCTGGGAATCAAGACCCCCTCCGGCCTTGAAGGACAGTCCCTTCACCCCATTTTAGAGGGCCGTCAGTCTCTCTCTAAGCCTGTTTTCATCCAGTATGACGGAAACAGCTGCCTCAGCGGTTTCCAACGCTGCGTGATCGATGGTTCACGGAAGCTGATCCTGGATGTATTCCAGAAGGAAATGTTCTTTGAACTTTACGACGTGGCTTCCGATCCCCAGGAAATGAACAACCTGCTCTTTGAGCCAGGTTATGAGGATGTTGGCGCAAGAATGTTTTCCATTCTCCTTGAGCATATGAGGAGTACAGGCGATGCATTGGAATGTGGTGCAGAGGATTATGATGTTTTTTTACAAAAGCGTGTTTAAAAGAACTGCGGCCCTATGGAGCAATTCCACAGGACCGCAGCCTTTATTCTAACTATATGGTCCAAATATCTTTTCCTTCCGCCCAATCATCTCATCAATCCGCCCAATATACTGCTCCACTTCCTTCACATTCTCACACCGCTCTCTCCGGTTTTCCGAAGGAAATACCACCTTAGTCGTAGTTCCGGCCCCGCAGGCAGCAATGGTCTGCATCTCCTCCATAATCAAAATATTATAGATGCAGGCCTTTCCAGGCAGTGAATACCCCACATTTTCAAAGTTTCCGGCCATATTTTTCTGGCGGTAGAGATAGTAGGGCTCCATCCCCAGTTCTCTGGCGCAGGCCTCGCTGAGGGTGATCATCTCCGGCGTATTATTGATCTTTAATTTTCCATATTCTTCCTTAAACATATTCAGTCTGGCCGCTCTTTTGATCGCCAGGGAATGAACCGTCAGGGAGTCCGGGCCCATGGCACGGATCTCCTCTAAGGTATGACGCACATCGTCCATATCCTCCTCAGGAAGGCCCATGATCAGATCCATATTGATATTGTCAAAGCCCATTTCCCTTGCCATGTAAAATTTCTCTTTCACCATTTCCACCGTATGGCGGCGTCCGATGAGGTCCAGGGTTTTCTGGTTCATGGTCTGGGGATTGATGGAAATCCGGGTGATGCCGTGGTCTCTGAGAACACGCAGCTTCTCCTCTGTAATACTGTCCGGCCGTCCCGCTTCCACCGTAAATTCCAATGCATGGCCCACGTCAAAGAGCTGCTCCAGCTTACTGAGAATCGCGTCTATATCCTCTGCCAGAAGCGCCGTAGGCGTCCCGCCTCCAAAGTAGATCGTATCAAGGGGACGTCCTTCCATCTTCTTTGAGGTATATTCCAGTTCCTTAAACAATGCCTCCAGATACAGACCTGTCCTCCCTTTCCACTTGCTGATGGGATAGGAAGTAAAGGAGCAGTAAAGGCAGGTAGTAGGGCAGAATGGAATCCCCACATAAAGACTGTAGCCCCGCTCATAATCAAGGGGTTCCAGCAGTTTCTTCTCTCTGGCAGCAATCTCGATGCTGAGGTCGATCTTTTCATCGCTTGCCAGATAGGTTTCCTTCATAAAGGAGCGGATGTCCTCCTCCTTCCAGCCCTCCTCCAGACGTGTGAGAGCGATCTTTGTGGGGCGGATTCCTGTAAGAGAGCCCCAGGGAAGCTTATGGCCGGTACGTTCCACCAACATCCGGTAAAACATCTGCTTGATTACATTTTTTGTGGCAGAATGATCTGAAAGGTCAGAATCCCCATGGCTTACCGCCCTAAGGCTCCAGCCTGTAAGGCCTGCCGGCGCCGGTGTGTCTGTCTCCCCTGCGTCATCCTTTTTTTCCCATATCCCAACTGTGATCCTTCCATCACACAGGCGGGTCTCCACATAAAAATCCACGCCTTCCTGTACTTCATGGGCATAGGTCTCACCCGGATAAAAGGACATCAGAAGTTCTCTGATGTCCTGTTCATATGCATTGTCCTGTATTAATAATCCAATCATGCTGTTCCTGCTTTCTCGCTGTATCTGTATCCTATCTGTAAAATGCAATGGGATTTCTCTTTTTTTCATGCTCCATGGTCGTAGGATCCCCATGACCCGGATATACCATCACCTCGTCCGGAAGCTCAAAGAGCACATCCAGAATGGATCTTACAATCTGACTGCTGCTTCCTGTGGGCAGATCTGTCCTTCCGTAGGATTCCTGAAACAGGGTATCGCCGGAAAGAAGTACCTCCTCCTCAGGAAGGTAATAGCAGGCAGAGCCTGCAGTATGTCCCGGCGTAGCCAGAACCCTCCAGTGAAAGCCTAAAAGCTCCAGCTCGTCTCCATCATGAAGGAGTACATCTCCGTGAAAGCCCACCTGCTTTCCCTCAAAGGAAGCAGACAGATTCAGCCCCGGATCTGCCAGCATGGCGTCCTCCGCCTCCAGGGCATACACCCGGATGCCTCCATAGGCCCTCTTAATATCCGGCACTGCCATAATGTGGTCAAAATGTCCGTGTGTGAGGAACACTCCCACCGGCGTGATCCCCAGTTCACGGCACCGGTTTAAGATATAAGGCCCGTTGGCCGCCGGATCCACGATCACGGCCTCTTTGGTCCTGTCATTGTAAATCAGGTAGCAGTTGGTGCTCACTGCTCCCAGAACGCATGTCTTAATCCTGAAATCGCTCATATACAGCCCTCATCTCCAGGCGGATCAGCCGGTCGTCCTTTCTATATCAAGGACTCCCTCAATCTGACGGATCTTCTCCGTCAGACGGTTCAGCTCCTCCGTACCATGGATGTCAAATGTCATAATAATGGTTGCCTTGCCCTGCTTGCTGGTCCTTACATTCATCGAAGTAATATCGATCTGCTTTTCTGTAAATACCTTGGATATATCCGCAAACATACCGATCCGGTTATTTGCGAAAATCTGGATTTCCGTAGAATACTGCTCCGTACTGGCCTCGCTCTCTGTCACCTGCCACTCCGCGTCGATCAGGCGGCTGCGCTCATCCTCCGGCAGGTTCAGTACATTGATGCAGTCGGTACGGTGGATGGACACGCCCCGGCCTCTTGTAACAAAGCCTACGATCTCATCTCCCGGAACCGGATTGCAGCATCTTGAAAAACGGACCGCCAGATCGTGGATCCCCTTTACCATAATGCCGCTCTTGGCCTTGCGGACCGTAGCTGTGCCGGACCGTCCGCCGGTATCTGCAATCCCGTCCAGCACATCGGCATCAGTGATCTCACGCTTCAGCTTCTTTTCCCGCTCCTCCAGCATCTTGTTGACCATCTGGCCCTCCTTCAGGCCGCCATGGCCAAGGGATGCCAGCACCGAATCCCAGTCCTTAAAGGCATACCGGTTCATCACCTTTTCCATGAATTCCGGCTTCCCGATCTCCGTCCAGTTAATCCCCTTGGCCTTGCAGTAGCGCTCTAAAAGCTCCCGTCCCCGGACAATATTGTCCTCCTTCATCTGGGTCTTAAACCACTGATTGATCTTATTTTTCGCCTGAGTACTCTTGACAATATTCAGCCAGTCACGGCTGGGGCCCTTGCAGTTCTGAGAGGTAATAATCTCCAGCTGGTCTCCGTTCTGGATCACATACTCGATGGGCACCAGCTTTCCATTGGCCCTTGCGCCAACCATCTTGTTGCCCACCGCACTGTGGATGCTGTATGCAAAATCAATGGGAGTGGAGCCGCTTGGAAGGGTTTTTACATCGCCGGAAGGGGTGAAGCAATATACGCTGTCAGAAAACAGATCCAGATCGCCTTTTACCATATTTAAGAATTCTCTGGAATCATCCGTATCCTTCTGCCACTCCAGAATCTGGCGCAGCCAGCTCATCTTCTCTTCTTCCTTACCTGCCGCCACCTGTCCGCTGCCGCTTTCCTTGTACTTCCAGTGAGCCGCAATACCGTACTCTGCCGTCCGGTGCATCTCGTAAGTGCGGATCTGGATCTCAAAAGGCTGGCCGCTGCTGCTGATCAGAGTGGTATGGAGAGACTGGTACATATTTGGCTTCGGCATGGCAATATAGTCTTTAAAACGGCCAGGAATGGGCTTATACATCTCATGGATCACGCCCAGAGCCGCATAGCAGTCCTTCACCGTCTCTACCATAATACGCACTGCGAACAGGTCATAGATCTGATCCAGGGTCTTATTCTGCTTCACCATTTTTTTATAAATGCTGAAGAAATGCTTTACCCTTCCGCCAACGGTTGCCTCTACACCAGCCTCTGCCATATGGTGTTTTACCTCGTCGACGATCTCCTTGATAAAGGCCTCTCTGGCATCCTTGCGCAGATCCACCTTCTCTACCAGATCATAATACACCTCCGGCTGAAGGAATTTTAAAGACAGATCATCCAGCTCGATCTTGATCTTTGAAATACCCAGACGGTCTGCAATGGGAGCATAGATCTCCATGGTCTCCCTTGCCTTCTCCTTCTGCTTCTCCGGCTTCCAATACTGGCCGGTCCGCATATTGTGAAGGCGGTCCGCCAGCTTGATGATGATCACCCGGATGTCCTTTGCCATGGCAAGAAACATCTTCCGCAGGTTCTCCGCCTGGATCTCCACCTTGTCCTTGTCCCAGTTTAACTGAGTCAGCTTGGTCACTCCGTCTACCAGAAAGGCCACCTCCGGACCAAACTCTTTGGTCAGCTGCTCCAGGGTCATAATGGTATCCTCTACCACGTCATGAAGAAGCCCCGCCGCAATGGTTTCCTTATCCATCTCCAGATCCGCCAGAATGATCGCTACGCAAAGCGGATGAATAATATACGGCTCTCCGGATTTCCTCTTCTGCTCCTTGTGAGCCTCGTCCGCTATCTTATAGGCCTTTTCGATCATCGAAATGTCGTCCGACGGATGGTATTTGTGGATCGTTGTGATCAGATCCTGATAAAGCACTTCGGGGCTGGTAAAGTCAGCCGGCGCTTCTAATTCTATATCCAGTTTTTCTTTTGTTCCCTCATTTGCCATATCTGTGGTCACCTTTTCCTATGGATAGTTAAAATACATTATAAATTTTTTTATAGGAAAATGCAAGGGGCGCCGGGAATTTCAGCAAAAAAAGGGCATCTGGCGGTATTTTGTCAGCAAACAGGCAGACCGCCTCCGCAAAACGATCGGGTAATTTTTGAATAATAAAAGAGAGATTTAAGACAGCTGCCGGTCATCCCGCCGGCAGCCCGGATTCATTTTTAGATACTAATATGATACTTATCACACATTTTCTGCAAAAGCTCAGGATCTCCTGTGATAAGAGAAACCTTATCTCCATCCCCGCCATGGTTCATAGCATCGATGAGGCTGAAGATGGACTGCTGGGTCTTCTGGCGGCCGGTCTGGATTCCTTCCTCCCGCCCCTCTATACGCTCCTGGCTCAACATCTCACTGAACAGCATATATTGCACCTCCATCGTGTTGTCATTGTACCTTCACACGCTTAATCGGAAATCCAAGGATACGCTCCAATACTCCCCGGCATATCTCCTCGTCCTCCATCACCGCTGCAAACATGAATGAATCTGAAAATTGT